>Ga0209092_10000670_pt1 | contig 34270 bp, 21 predicted proteins | sample FraStrMetagenome_FD_187446 | JGI IMG/M metagenome (GOLD analysis project Ga0209092, IMG submission 187446) | Marine eukaryotic phytoplankton communities from Arctic Ocean - Fram Strait ARC3M Metagenome (SPAdes) (version 2) | ecosystem: Environmental > Aquatic > Marine > Oceanic | place: Fram...
GAAAATAATGATTGTGTAGGTTTTCATGGAGATTGGTGGTGAGTTTATCATGCTGTTCATTCCACACCGTGAGACCTTCATTTTTGAATGTATTATCCAGTTCAGTTGGCTTTGGCAGAGAAGTCCTTGCTAACTTGGCGAGCGTATCGCATTCGGTATTCATTTGTTCTATCTTACTCAATTTGTTATATGGAATTTTTTCTGATTTATGTGCCTTCACTCTGGTATATGCAATTGTTGATGTTAGACTATCTCTTGTTTCCATCATTGATCGTAGTACATCGTGATGGTGCATTCGTGGTGTGACATACGTAAAGCTCCGTGCCACTTCTAACACTCTATCATTATCACAAGCCAATTCAATATTTGTTTGCTTGCCTGACATACGCTCCATTGCGTACACGATATGGAATGCTGCTAGCACTCCTACGGCTTCCGCTCGATACGAGTCTGCTTTTTGATGGTGGGTTGAGTTATCTGGTACGGGCATGGGAAGGACAATTCGTTTGCTTCCATCTTGAGTTTCAATAATGGTGGCTGCTCCCATATCTTGTGTTTTATATGAGCCATCAGACGCTATTCTCAGTCTATTATCCATCATATCAATGATATATTCATCCGCGATGGATTGGACGATCGTTGGTACGTATTCATACAACCATTTTGGAGATTTGTCATGAATTAGTTGTTGATACAATGTCTTTGGTAGGTTGGGTGGGGGTTGGATCATAAATGCTGCTGCGCCATCGAAAAGAGCCTCAGAATCATGTAGGCATAAACTAATCACATCTCTGACTTGATACCACTTTCTATTATTTCGTTGTGACAGTCGACGTTTTTCATTGGATGTGTATCGTCTAAATGTAGTCGGTGACAATTTCTTTAGTAGAGATTTGTCTTGAGGATCGAAATACCAGATGAAAGAGTCAAAGGTATTAGATTTCCAATGTCCCAACTGCTTGGTGAGTCTATTTGTGATAGAACCCATGCAAAAACATGCTCTGACAAATTGTTTCCATATCTGGAGGTCTCTCACGGTTGTTTTTTTCGAGGTATGTGTTGAGTATGATGTGATATGCATTAAACGTTGTTTTCCTTCGACCGATAGTTTCGATAGGTTTTTTCCATCACCAGTACAAATATCCGATAGGCTAGTTGCATCTATATATCTTCGGCACTTATTGAGAATTGTAAGTGTTCCCTTGCTAACTCCTTTTTGTACAAATACATCCATGATGGATGGATCATATTGCCTTTTTGCTTGGATTTTTGCTTTCCATCCTCTAATCTGCAGCTTTTGGTCAAATAAAAATTTCCAGAGACTTTTGATCCATGTGTCCGGAAGAAGATGATTGAGTTGTGAGTAGTTTGCATTTAACACTAAATCATATGTACCTACTATGCTTTGTGCTATTTCTAAACCCAAATTTAATTGTTTCCAACAAATACTCTCAGAATAGCTTTTGAATACGAGCTCTGCTAGTTTATTTGACTCCTGTTCAAAGTACATGTCAGGGAGTCCCAGACCTTGGTATTGATGCGGTAAGTAGCGGAAATCATTTGGAAACTTGGAACTAACGCCACATTTTGGAAGACATTTACTATATAATTTGTTTGAGATCATCACACAGTTTGTCTCTGTTAGTGTTAGCGCTGGGAGGGGATACAATATTGATCTAGAAACTTTTGATAATGTTGCTTTTAGGTTTTGAGAAGGAAAGAGACGGCTTGAACTCATACGATTATTCCATTTTTCGATTGTATTTAAAAATACTTCAATTTTATCCTTTTCTTTACCATCGGTGCGTTGTAGGATGCCTAGGTTCCTTAATCTCAAATAGGACACCCAAGTTAATTTTGAGGACGTTTTTGGTGGAGTTTGAGGCTTTATCCTCTATTTGAAGTATGGAGGATGCACTGTCGGTGTACAATGAAAAGGATAGAATCGTTTTTACTGGGGATGGGAGGGCTTTATAGATCATTTTTACATGAGATGTTGCTGCAAGAATCGCCAAGAGTTCCGCACGGTCAGAAAAATGATAATCATACTAGTCAACTATAACTGGTGAGTGGGATTTAAATAATATTTTACATCCTTACGGACAATGCAATACCCAAAAGAAGTTCTATTTTCTTTTGGTGATCCATCAATTGCTAGTAATATATCATTTCTTTTCTTGAAGTTTTTGTATCTCTTAGCATTAGTATACAATGTCTGACAAAGGAATGGGTATGGATCATCTATTACGTCTCTCCATTTCACTAGTGAACTTGGGGATCGTCCCATATTATTTTTTTAATAATAATAATTAATATATCTTATTCTAAGTGTAGCTCAATGAACCATACAAGTAGAGGGTCCAAAGAAACACTAGCCCTTCTTAAGCTGAGGACTTACGCATTTAATTTTAATTAATTGGACAAATGGTGGAATGAAAATTAATTGGTCAAATGACCCCCCACCAGGAATCGAACCAGTGACCACTGGCATGGTTAGTGCACCACCTAGCCACTAAGGCAATTACGCCCTTAGTGTGGTGGTAGGAAACGCCAACAGGGACAGTCAGCTGCCCTTAATAAGGTGCTCACCATGAACGTCATCAGATATTATTGCGAACCAGCGGCCCTAGTCGATAATGACGCCTTAGCCTGCAACGATAGACTCGTTCCAGTCATTCTTAGCTATGCATTAATTAGGTTAGAACTACCACCCAAGCTCACGAGATTCATATGCAAGTGGCTTCAATCATCCCAATACTATCTCAAACTATCCCACGGAGTCACAAAACATTCATACAAGTCCAACCTCGAACAGTATCTGTTTGGTACTGGCCAAGGGACAGGGTGGTCACCTCCCAATTGGGTGGCTATATCTGATATAATCAGTGATGCAATGGAAGCAAATTGTCCAGACATGCATCTTCAACACCCCAACAATGTCTTCTTTTGCGGAACGCAGCTATGATGCATTTGTCGATGACATTAACGGAGGACTCACTCAAGATGAAATGTATGCACACCACCCACCTACACCGTCCTCCGCCCCCCTCTTAGAAACTATATATGAACATATCCAAAAAAAAATAGAGTTCTATGCTAGATTACTTTTCAGCAGCGACAGGAAACTAGCACTTCATAAATGCTATTGTTGTATGTTAGAGTTTGAGTGATCCAATGGTGTCAAATTGATGAAAATAAACTGCAGATATTTATTCACCAATCAATATCAATCAAAACTTTTCACAAAATGGTACAAAAGATAACATTAAGTTACTTAATCCGGAGGCAGGTCGTAAAATGTTAGGTGTTTAGTCAGCGCCAGATGGGAATACAAAAAGCCAATACAAGGAACTTCACGATAAAGATATTGTATGGGAGAAACAAACCACTGCCAAATTGTAGGTAAATATGATACTCAAAAGTTTCTAATATGAGATGATGTATGCACAGTGATGAAGTCTTGTAATTATTTACATATGAGGGTTTCTAATTGAGGAACTGTGGGCGACTGAGTCCATTCAGTTTGTCTCTTGAATTTTGCAAAGTTGAAGACATAAAGTATATATGTTTCAGTTACACCATTGGATTAGAGTCTCCAAACTATGTATGGAACGATCTGAACAAATATGGAGGTATATATATATGAATTGATACATAAAAAAAGATTGTAATGTGGACAATGCATTATGTTTTAACTTACTTAAATATGCACTTGACTTGAAGAAACTTTTAGATGATCAGAGCTCATAATGTACATAATAGGGAGGAATCTTTATTTTTCCAATAGTAATGACACATAACTTTGTTAGCATGGACGGCTCAATTGAATATCCCTTAAAAGTTGCCGAAGAAAATGTGAATGAAGTTGGCTAACATCTTGAGTTATATTTTGGAAAAGTTGAGTAGAAAGAGGCAAAAAAATTAGGTCCAATTAGGTCTTGGTACTTCTTGACTTGTAAAAGTAGGCAATCATGCAAAATTGATTGCCACTGTATATGAAGCTACGATCAGTGAAAGGCATAACAAAGAGTGAAATTTTTTCCTATAAAAATAATTAAAAAAAGGTTGCAATCTAATGTGGCATCAGATGTTGCCATGATTGCCAACATTTATTCTTTATTTACTTGGTTGACTTTTGCAAAGCTGACACTTTTATAAGTAAGGTTGCAGAAGCACTATGCAATGTGCCGTATATCCTATGTGGGTCTTTAGAGGCCAGATACTAAAATAAAACCAATCAACTCATAGATTTGTTTATTTCTAAACTACTACTTACCCAAAGCGGACTTTTTCTTGCCATTGTGGTTGTATGTATGGGCAACCTGCTGCATCGGCAAAAATTCACTTTTATCATGGATTGAACTAGCTTACAAATACATACCTCATCCTTTTAATTTACTATTCCTTTCTTCTTCTCCCTCTTTTTTTGCCTTAGCTATACAGTTCAGTCTACAATAGTACTTCACACCTATGAGGTTCAAGTTGCAATGAAGAGATGGTACATGAACAGAATATTGATAGCAAATTTCCATTTATTATTTTATAATGTGCTGCTAGGGACCTAAAATACGGATCCCTCGCTACATCCACGGAATATTGATAGGATAGCTATTGTTGTTTCAATGAATGCTCTCATTATTGTAAGAAATGATGGAGGGTCGTCGTTTCAAGCAGTTGTTGGTTACACCCAAGAAAATCATTCCTCAAGTCAGAGAAGTAAATGAGCTTGATATCTGTTTGGAGGTTTACACAAGTTATTGTTACATCTGCTTCCTTGTTCAATTTGTGGATATATTAATTTTTATTTTCCCACTTTGACTTGTAAATAGTGATTCATTGTACAATTATTGGTGTCTGCTTTGTCCCTGTACTTTTTATGCATTTGATGTTATAATTCATTCAAATACCCCATGAATATTCTTCCTTCCACAAAGTTTTACCATCCCAAGGATAGTTACATCTGCACCTGTATGTGTATTGTAAGTGATGGAGAATATTTAATTGCTATTCGAAGTTCCCAATCGCTGATAAATAGAAGAGAAATGCTGTGGATTTTTGTGCTGGAGGAGCTATTGGTCAAGGCTTTGTAGATTTTTTTTAAATCTGATACACAGGAATAATTTTTGAATACATAGGATAAGCATGGGTTTCTTTGCACACTTTAGAGCATTGTGAATAGCCCTGTTGTACATTGGAAGATATCACACAACAAGTTTAGTGACACATTGGTCTATTGATAAGGCCATCATGCTTGATGATTTATCAATTACTTCCAAATGGACAAGTGAGAATTGCAACAAATTTAGCTTACACTTGCTTTGAAAAGTCTGCTTTTTTCAAAAATTGAAGAGTCAATGTTGCTGTCTCTGCAACTTTGTCACATTGGACATGAAGTTGCTTATGTCTGGTATGGTCTATTTAATTGTCCTTTTGGCCTGTATTTCCTTCCACATTTTCAAATAGCAACTCTAATTTGATGTGCTCTTTGATATAGATTATTGAGGGTATTACTAAGTCAAGTGCTTTGTTTAGGTCCAATAAAAGTATACTATTCACTAACTTCCAAAGCTATATCATTGTTGCAGGTAAACTGTTACTTCTGTTACTGTGTTTGTAATTTTTGAAGAGTCCTACCAAGAGTCCAGATAGCTTGCTCATGTATGGATCAAGTAGCATTTGCTCAAGCTTCTATGGATTAGCTACTACTAGTACTAGGATTATGATACAAAGCTCTTGTGATATGGTTTCACCAATGATCCCTGTTGCTCCTGTCCCATCCTGATGTGGATGATCCTCCACCCTCACCTTCTAATGCATCATTTCACATATTTTTTGGTTGAGACACTCCATGAGGTATTCAGATGTTTGTGTATGCATCTACCACAGGGCATGGATTTTGAATAGGATTTTCTTGAGAGATAAAGAGGACTCATGAGGAAGAACAGCGACTTCATTACTTTTCTTCCAGTCTTCACAACCAACCATGTTTGACCATTTCCTCTGTACTTTTGAATTGTAGCCAGACTGAGTTTATGTGATGATGTAATACTTGCACCAAATGTTTTATGAAGCTGGTTAAGTATCCATGTCAAAAGTTTCGATGGTGACTACGAGAGATGAAATTGTTCATTCAATGTTTGCTATTTTATATATACATTTCCTCTTGATTAAATTACAATGGTTTTATAAAAGGAAGAATGAAAGTCTACACGTTGTACCAAAATAAATTTATTGAAAGAAACGACAAACACCAACAGATGCACCCAATAAAATAACACCTATTCTCAATTGATCCGCCCATCGTATTTTTTCCTTCCACGCAAAAATTTCCCACATTGAATATTGTGGATTACTAAAATCAAAAACATGTGGAATGATCATCCACACCAAAACCCCAATCGTATTTGCGAGATAACCTATAATATGGTATGGGAAAAATGTTGTTTCTTCAAATACTCCAACCAAATCTGGAAAAATACGTTTATGTTGATCCAAGTCAGAAATCAAATTCATATCGTCTTGTGATAATTGTAACTCTGAAGTTTTAAGATTTTCTTCTATATGATTTTGAGAGGAACTACGCGGAATAACAGCAACACCACGTTGAATATTCCACCGTAAAATAACCTGAGATGGAGAATATCCAATTTGTTTGGCAATTTGCAATATGACAGGATGATGGCATAATCTCGAAGAGAATTTTGCTAAGGGCGACCATGCAACACATTGAATATTATGAAATGAACAAAATTCTACTAATTTTGTTTGAGACAAATATGGATGTAATTCCAATTGATTGGCAAGTGGAGGAATTCTAGCTTCTTGTAGGAGTTTTGTCAATCGTTTCGGACCAAAATTAGATACCCCGATAGACTTTACCAGTCCTTGGTCTACAAGTTTCTCCATTGCTCTCCACGTTTCCATTATTGTGACACCAAAATCTGGACATCCAGCAGTCCCTTTTACCCAAGCAACAGGCCAGTGGATCAAATATAAATCCAAGTAACCGATACCTAAATCTTTTATTGTCTGTTGACATGACTGCCATACATCTTTTTGGCGGTGACGATCATTCCAGCATTTACTCGTTATAAAAAATTCGTCCCTTTTGACTTTTTTGGATTCGATGGCAGATACAAGAGCTTTACCAACATGTACTTCATTTCCATAAAATTGAGCGCAATCAAAGTGTCTATATCCACTTTGAATCGCAATTGAAACGGCACTTTCACACTCTTGGCCTTTTAACCTAGCTGTACCGAATCCAACAGGCGGGATAAGATTTGTTGTTTTTGTCATTGTGGATAGAGTGAGATCTATTTCATCGTGTAGCAAAAGTGCAGTTGCCATTTTGCACAAAAAAAACAGATCCACGTGTTTTCATTACTTTCAATAAATCATAAGATATTAAGTTTCTACGCTATATCCTATATACTTCTCTCCTAAGCAATTTTGTTACAGGAACGATCTGCTGCTGCTTGTAAGTTGAATCTTGGTTATACTGAAATTATCCAAGTAGTTTTTTGGTAAGTCGTGAAAGAGTCCCACTAACATTGTTCATCAAATCTTTAAATCTTTCTCTCTATCGTACAATAATCAAAACAAACTCTTTCTCTTCAGCATTTCATAAATCCCATGTCCTTGTGCATCAAACCTACAAAAACATCAAAGCAACGTCGTTGCGAACGAAAAAAGCGAACAAGATTACTTTTGGACAAATGGCTTGGCAGAGACTCAAATCAGGATGAAGTAGAAGCTGATCGCGGACGATGTGATGAGTATAATGTACTAAAACTCGCTGTGGAATATGATTCCACATTTTGTAAGGATCATGGAGGGAACAAACGATCCAGTGAAAACAAAATTCGTGAACTAGTGGGAGAGGTGAACGCATTTTATTTGAAGGGTAAACCTTGTATCACGATCGATTTAATTCACCTTGATGGACAATGCGACTCCAACAATGATCTTTGGAAAGATACTGCAAGTATATCCGATGCGAAGGATCGCTTAGATTCATTCAGAGAAAAATTTGGAATAATGCGGGCCGATATAAATGCCGAAAAAACAGTTGCTCATTTATACACCGGGTCTGGAACCTCTATGGATAAAGGAAGCGGGATTGCTTATACGAGGACGTTATGTCGGCCAGAAAAATGGGGATTTGGAACCTTGGTCTTTGCTGATGCAACAGACACAAAATGTCCCATAGCAAGAAATTTAATTGTCCATGAGCTTGGGCACAATATTGGTGTGGAAGATCATGCTGGCTGTGGGTCGGAATTTCTATATTCTGTGCCATTTTGTTATGATTGTGACTCCTTCACAAAATCCGACCTTGAAGAAATGGTAGCTGGATTGAAGAGAAAAGATGGAACTACTAGTTGCCTTAAAACTAATGATACTCCAATCAGCATTGATATTTTGAGGACGCTAGAGCCCTTGTCAATTGATACTGGTATTCCTAAGACTGAACTTGGAATCATCACGGAACATGATCAAATTCCTGACATTTTAAATGTATTGCCAATCATGACTACTGTGTTTATGATGACTTTTGGAGGATATATTTTAAGCAAATTTAGGAAATCGTAAAATTTCCAATCATATTTCATCTGCTACGCACGTTGAACGAAAGAAGAATATCGGATAAAAAATAAAGCCGTCGTCTTGATCCAAATGATTTGATGCAAATTAATGTTTCTTTTTATTTGTACACTTTATGCCTTTCATCTATTTTCATTTTCAATTCTAAACATATGATGTTGTTTGACGTTGTAGATTGGTGTGACTGACTACAAAGAAAATTTTCCAACCAAACTTCAATTTTCTATCAAATTTGATGTCTAAGGTGATCTATGAATCGACCATAATAAGGGCTGTAGCAATATTGTAGGTGCTGATACGATTGATTTCAACGTACTAATCATAGAATAATCACCTATGTACTTTCAAATTCAATCAGCGATCACTATTTCCCTGTATGTATAACTCAGTATCCATGAAAGATTTTTTCCAAATTACCTTACTCGTATCCCTGTGCTTCGTAAGAAAATGAGACTTTCGTTCTAACAATTTCCACAAATACAAGATCCAAAAAGTTTTGAGCTCAATAGAAGCAAATCAAGTTACAATGACCATCAAAGCTTGCAAAGAATGGTCAATAGAAATTCATAAGCATGGATTCAGTCGAATGAAACAATCATTTAAAGACAGCTCTCGTAAGATTCGATTAGAAGTGAAGGATACCCAACCGTCTTCTACGTCGGAAACAGTATGGGAAGATTTCACCTTTGAATTGGATGAGCATGACGACGTTTTACTGGTTGTCTTGCAATATAAAAAAATGGGTCGCAATGATTCAACTCAAAGTCCAATTCCTTCCCTTGATGATGTTGATGATGAACATTCTACGTCGATTGAAGAGGAAGATGATTTACCAAACAACGAAAAATCATGGATCCCTAAATATTTTATTCGTGTACAAGATGTAGAAATCATTAAACAGAAGAAAAAAAGATTGACTCTTACATTCTTCACAAAGAAAGATTTCGGAACCGAAGATCAAGATTATATTTTTGAGTCGGAAGAGGAAGCCAATTCATTTGCTGAGTCACTACAGGCTTTACGTTCTTCCATAGACAAAAGGACAAAACAATATATGAAAGATCATCATATTAACCGACGAGAAACTACGACTTTGGAGGTAGATGTTCTGTCTGCGTTCAATTTAAAAGTTGCAAATAAGATGAAAAATAGCTCAGATCCATATTGCGTGGTAAGAATTGGAGAGAAAGAAATGTATCGAACAGAAGTTATTCAAAATACAATTGAACCTGTTTGGGCAGATTCCAGTGCGTCTTCTAAAATATTTTCAGCAAGTTCACAAGATTTGCTCTCTCATGGACTGACGTTTGAAGTTCTTGACTGGGAACAAGTTCTTAAGGACAAGCCTCTTGGACGTGTAAATGTCTCTTTGCAAAATATTCTTGACTCAAACAATGAAAGAATGGAGCTGAACCTTAATCAAGATAAGTTGAAAGACAAAAAACAAGGTACTTTGGTTATAAAATGCAGTAAATGCGAAGAATACGATATGAGTAATTTACCCCAGCAAAAAATGAGTCCTTTGAAAGATATGTATAGTTCCAAAACCATTAATGAAACTGAAATTGATGACGAGGACGGTAATTTAGACGAAAGTTTTGTTTCTTGGAATATCATAGATTGTAAGGAACGCACTGGGAAAATAAATCTGGCAATCGAATCCAAAAGTTTAGTTGAACATGATGATATATTGTCAATGTTCGAGAATGGTCAGATATCTAGCTTATCTGCTGATGATGTCATCTGGTTTCAACTATTCCGTTCACGAAGCGATAATAAATCTATGAAAGAATCAATCCAATCATCGTTGAAGCTTTCAAATCGTTCTAATAGCTCTGATGCCGATGACGAAATCGATTCCGCTGTCCCCGTCTGTCGTTTTCGCCTTGAAGACATCCGCCTAAAACCCCGTTATCGATCTGTGGTACACATTGAATTCAAGCGAAAAAAAGATGAAAGATTCGAATTTGAAAGCATTAATGATGCGAAACACTTTACAGAAATCATGGAAATTTGCAATGAATTTGCTCTTGAGCAAAAAAAATCGTTCTTACGAAGCAGTGGACGAATGGCTAAAGAAAATATGTGGTATTTATTAGAAGTGATTTCGGCTCTAGACTTGAGAGAAGCGAATCAACCTTTAGCAAGGTCAGATCCTTTTTGTGTTGTGAAAATCGGAGATAAGGATATTCATAGAACTAGCAAAATATCTGGTACTTTGCAACCTATCTGGACACATGAGACAAAGTCACTAACATTATTTTCATCTAGTATGCGTGAAATGTCCAATGGGATAAGATTTGAATTGTATGATTGGCAAATGGTCGGAAAGAATCAATCATTGGGACAAGCTCACATGACTGGCAAAGACATTTTGGAATTTTTAAATAAAGAAAAAGTCCTAAAGGTATATGAGGAAACTGGCGACTATAGAAGGCAAGGAACGCTTAAAGTACGAATTCGAGAAGCAAGTAGTCGAGATATGGATTTTATGAGAAAGGAACCGACTTCCTTTCTAGACCATGTCCTTCAGGAAAGAGGGCTTCAAAATCCTCAAGACTTCCTTGCACCAAGCAAAGTGAAAAAATCGTTTATGCTATCAACAACAAAATTTATAAATAAAAAAACAGGCCCCCATGGTGAAAAGTTATTTCGGGTGACTCCATACCCAGATCCACTTCGCATAAAAGAGACTACTTGGTTGAGTGCAAATAGTATCGAGGAGGCTTCTAGAAAGCCTAGTCAATCGTGGATACAAGCCGGTTCTGGAAACCTTGGACATCTATTCGTTGAGGTTATTGGATGTGATCAATTATATGAGTCTACCGTTTCTAGATTGGATAAAATTGACCCTTTTGTTTCTTTAGTGTATGAGGATGTAGTTGTTTCAACTGAGGTTGTTAAAAACACAAGGAGCCCAAGATTTATGCCGTAAGTTCGGTCTTTACTATTCTTTCTTTTTACCATTGATTTACATTTCTAAATGAATCTGTTTGCAAATTCCGTAAAAATTAGTTGGACTAGAAGGGCATTCATGTTCAACATTGATCACAATCGTTCTCAGCTCTTTGTTGGTGTATTTGATCTTCAAAAAACACAAATTGTCCAAGATAATCCAATAGGGCGTTTGACTGTCGATTTAGGTAACTTACAACCAGGAAAGGAATACACTTTGCAGTATAATATCAGTCAGTCTGCTCGAGTTTATCCACGTAAATTCACAGGGATAATTACTTTGCGCATTTCGGTCGAATACGATGAAAGAAAAGCTTTTTGGAGGTCGGCGGTTCCTTACATTCAGTATGATATTAACTCTACAACCAGTAATGATAGAAATTTGATACAATATGCTATACGAGGAAATAGTAGCGAAGAGAATTATTCTTATAAGGTGCTGTTTTCATATCTGGATGAATTAGCTTCTGTTTTAAATTCCTTGCTGGATATTCCATTACGCATGATTCCTACGATTTTTTGGAGAACAAGTCATGTATTCAAATTCAGCGAGTATTTCCAGATTTCACTTCCTATTAATTCCATCGTGGTTTTCATTCAGGCTTTACTTATGGTAGAAAGGCCACATTTGATTCCCTCTGTTATATTAGCAAACCTTGGGTACATGATGTATAGTTCACTAGAACAACAGAGAATGAAACTGAATGGACATTGCTATCGACCTCGTTCCTACTTTGATTTAATACGAATTGCAACAATTGGGAAATCACAATCTCAAGCACTGATAGATATGGAATGTGACATTGGATCGAGAAATGATCCTGAGGACGGAAATCCTATTGAAGATATAAAGAAAATGCCTGAGGTTGAACGTCTTCTAGCCAGGCTATCGGTTACTCTAGAAAATATATGGACACTGTTTGCATTTGGATCCGAATATCCTTTGATCAATGGTGTATTCAATCCTGTTTCTTACATCCTCCAGTCCCTACAATACCTCCTTGCCGTTATAACTGGACCTATTCGTGCAGTATCTAAAATATATCAATGGGAAGCTCATAGTGCTGCTTGCTTGATAACGACATTCTGTTTTACTTCCAGTTTCTTGTTTTATATTGCACCATGGGCTCATATTTTCCAATGGATGGCAAGATTTTTCGTATGGATATGTCTAGGACCACTAATGAGAAAAGTGGATGCCTATTTTGTTAGAAAAGATGAAAAACCACCCAAGATGATTGAAGATCAAATTGATCGAGTTTTTGATAGTTTACAGAGAAAGAGAGAGCTTTATGATAAAAGCATTGCATTTAAAAAACATCTTTTTGGTGAGCACGTTTTGCAGACGCCTGGATTCTTTACACCAGATCGATACACCGATGAACCTCTTTCATCTTCCAGTGCTAAATCTTTCCCTGACATGAAATTAATGTCAAAGAAAGTGAATATAGTTGCTCGTTTGCACGGACATAATTTAGAAGTTGACATGATACCCTCGATACCTGAATCTAATTCTCCCAAAAGTGATGATCCTGATTTGAAAGAGGAATAGAAAGTGTAATGAAAAGATGTAGGTATTAAAAAAGGAAAAGTAAAATTGATATAATTATATACCCATACAAAATTGCTCGCATTGGTAATTTATTACATAGATTTTATTTTAATAATGTAGAGAAAGAGAAAAAAGACCGGTTAAAATGGGAAGAAAAGATTTTTATCGTATCAACAGTGAAACAAAGATTGCTAAAAATTGATGCCTAAAAAGACTACCATGTCCTACGGAAGGAACTATGCTGTAATCACTTTTTATATACACTTTACAAACGTACTCGACAACTTCGTTCACGTATATCATTATACTCGCAAGAAGTTTACCTCACCTCCTTAACTTGTCCATCGTAAATTTCGTGCTAAGATTCACGTAAAATATTCTTGATCTACTTGTACAATCCATACGTCAATAAATTTATTCTTCTCTCTCAAAATGCGTTCTCTAAAGGAACACTCTCAGCATTCAAATGAAAGAAATTAGCAGCTCATTCACACAATGAAAAATGACATGTAGAACAATAAGATTGCTTATTCGTATACGTTTATTCAAAATAATGGAAGGTATTCATTCTATTCCGATGCATCTCCTTCCCGCCAAGATTGATAGATTTCATAGACACTTTTATATATACACAAGTCAAACCATATACCCCTGCACGATTTCGTTTCTGGAATCATAAATCGGCAGCTTGAGCAGCACTTCGATTAAATCCTAATAAAAGATCAGCATCTCTCATTGTAGCAGAAAATATCGCAGCACTCTGCCCCGATGACGAATGCAAAGATGTCGATGTTTCTACTTCACTATCGTCGCTATCCTCAACATGGTTCGGATTACTATTAGCTGATGATTGATAACTTTTGATTCCACTACCTTTAGTACCTAGAATTGATTCTTCTTCTTTCTTGAGGACACTTACTACTCCATCTTCTTGTAAAGAAGAAGACGAATTAGTACTGGAGGGTCTTGATCTTGCAGGTGATTGAGATCCTACGGATACGGCAGAGGAAACAGGCTTGCTGCTGTTAGCTGTGGAAGTACTAGAAGGAATAAGGTCCGCTAGTCCACTCAATGCTTGAGCAGCTAAAGATAAGGAATCATCTGGTTGTTGCTTCTTTGTGGGTTGAGAAGCTACGGGATTTGGGTGCAGTGATAAATCGTTTCCAGAAATTGAAACTTGTCTAGGAACGTCATTTCGAATCATGGCATGACGAGGTATAGGATTATTCATACTAGTCTTGATTTCAGGGACTAATTCTATACTCTTTCCTTGATGGACGTTATCATTTTTGGTTTTTGTAGAAGCATCTTCATTTTGAGTCACTTTCCTACTAATCATCGATGGAGTTGTGGAACTTCCCCCATTAGCCATCTTGAATTTTTTCGATCGACTGTCCGAATTGGAACTTGACTTCCGTTTTGACCTTGTAGGAACATTCTTTCCTTGCTTTAAAATACGTTGCAAAGTCGAATTCCATCGATTCTTGATAGCATTATCCGTTCGACCAGGAAGAAGTTTCGCAATTTCCGCCCACCGATTCCCACACTTCGCATGAGCCTCAATAATTACTTTATCCTCCTCTTCTGACCATTCACATTTTTTAATGTCCGGATTTAAATGGTTATACCACCGCTCTCGACATTGTTTCCCCAACCGCCCTTGTAATTGTTTGGCAATAAAACTCCATTGTTTCTGTCCATGTTTTTTCACAAGTTGGATGACTGTCTCGTCTTCCTCTTTTGTCCAAGGACCTTTTACCAATCCTGGTTTTAATACCTTCTGCCACCGATGAAGGCATTGGACGTCTGTTCTACCCGGGAGACATTTCGCAATGCTTTTCCAGTTTTTTCCATCGTGTTCATGAACAGTCTTTCGTAATAATTCATCTTCAGCCTCTGTCCATTTACCCATGGACGCACGTCGTTTTTTACCGGATTGAGGTGTTCCTGTGATTATACGACCTTTGGTTTTGGAGGGTGTAGAAGTGTTGGTGGTAGAGGGAGTAGACGAAGATACTTTCGTGGGAGTCATGGTAAGAGGCGTCGATGGAGGATGTGAACAGGGATCAGTAGGTGGACGTGCGGAAGAAGGTCCGGAGGTTGTGGGAGACGAGGGTAGATGTAAATGAGAGGGTAGACGATGAGGTGAAAGATGATAGTAGTCATGAGGAGGTGCCACGTAGCTTTCTTGAGTATACACCAATTTCGTGTTACTTCCAGCAGCAGATGGAGGAGTGCTCGAGTTGCTAGTTCCTCGGGGGTGAGGATTTGGAAATAAAGCAGCATTCGATTCTTGATGGGTAACTTTAGATACAGGCGGAGGTGGTGGAATATACGAATTTCCAGAAGGATGTGATGATGTACTTGGACTACCACTCACACTTTGATTATTTTGGGGTAACGAAGGAGAGGATGAAGGATGATGCATCTGCACCGATGGCCTTGAAGGCGACATAGATGTTGAAGAAGCAAGCGGTGGACCACTTCGGGGAGGATTTCTGTAGTGAGTAGGAGGTGGTCCTTGGACACCACCGTTTCCATGTGGATAAGGTGGATGTGGCGGTTGATTGTTATTAGAGTTTGGGTTCACATAATAAGGAACATTTGACGGGTTTCGATAATGAGAGGGAGGAGGATGTTCTTGATACATCCTATTCACTACAACTGATGGCGGTGGTCGATGATAATTGACGGGACCTGGATAGGAACCCATTTGAGGTGGTGGAGGGGCATGACTAGGTGTCGGTCGAGACTCCTGACTTGATGATGTTGTATTGTATGATACAACTGGCCTTGATGATGCTTTATCTTCCTTGTAAGCTTGACCAGGACCTACTGCCCGAGCTGAAGTTTCCGTAGCTTTTGCGATACCTTCTGAAGAAGGTTTTGTGGAAGAAGCACTTGAGGAATTTGTATTCGATGACGCATTCGCAGCAGCTGATGCTGCCATAATTGAGGAATAGGGGGGAGACTGACCTACTGAAGAAGCAAGAGAAGGTGGCTGGGCATAATGAGGTCTTACGTGCTGAGCATGCGGAGGAGGATGAGGTGGCGCTGGCACATGAGGCGGTAGGGGTCTTGAGGAAGAAACAACTTCTTTTGAATTCGAACTTCCACCCGGTAGATAAGGATGATTCGCATGATGACGAGGTGGAATGTTTGGGGGCTGATGCTGATGCGAAGATCTCCAGTAAGAAGAAGTTCGGCTATCTTGAGTCATCCAATGCCCGTGATGAGTAACGCTACCCCCTTGGTGGGGATGACTTGGTGCTGCATAAGAACCTGGTTGAGGATGGCCATGTGAGGGAGGTCCATGTGGGTGAGATCCGGGGTAGGAATAAGTAGAATGATGGGCACTTATCCCGTCTCTTGGAGGTCCATGAGCAGCATACCGATGATGGTATGACGGATTTGGACCTTGATGCTCATATCTGCTCGAGGAATGAGCTGAGGGAGCTATTGGTGGAGCTGTCTTCATCATGTTATTTTTCGAAGGCAAAGCTTGAGATGAATTCGAAGCAACCTTTGCTAGAGCTCCAAGTGCATCTAATCCCATTCTTGAACTATTCCTTCAATTCAATGAATTCCTTTTCCGCAATATACCCAACAAAAGTATATTCTTTCTTTTGATTTTTTTGTTTGCTACAAAACCTAACGACTAGAATCAGTTTGGCTAAACAACGCTTTTCCTGTTTCCACTTTTTGTGTCTCTCACTTTTCTCTATGAAAATGTGTCAAAACGCATGAATGTTACTTTATAGATCGTATCATAAACTTCATGTGAATTGTAGTCAAATACAAAAAATATACAACTAATCACAACTAAATCTTTCTAAAAATTCTGATACATATAAAATTAAAACTCCTAAGTATTCTTGATTGTGAACAGGATAGAGTTTCGAAATAGACACAATTCTCAAAGTCATACCGTTATGGAGTTCGGGAATAGAGCTGTTAGTAAGAATCATAGCTAATCATTTAGACTTAAATATTTTTTGAAAAGTACTAATCAGTCTAAGACTGGCAATTAATTAATTTATTCGGAAATCGATGATCCCTATATAACACAGGCTCATAGAAAGACTCTTAGGAAATTTAGAAGACTCTCCCATGAAAGTATACACATATATAAAAATTATTAATTAAATCATGTTGAAGGGTCGTATGGGCAATGTATCCATATATCAAAAACATTTGTTTAATCCTGCGAAAACTTATACTTACAAGTTTCAACAATAAACAAATTGGATCAATTCCAAATTTGCCCTAATTGAAGACTACCGTTGATACTGTTCTCTAATTGTAAATTATGTACGAGATATTATACAAATCAAATTGTTCTTCAGAGCTACATACTCCAATCTTTGTATGTTTTCTAGTATGTACAATGATCTTTAAAGAGTTCCCATAGAGCTTAATTCAATTTTTGTGCCAATTAGTTTCAATCTCATTCGAACAGATATTTATCATGTATACACACAGTAAATCATCATATTATATTTCCAAACAAATTTGGCACACGAATTAGATAGGTTTTGAAATAAATATGACCTATTTAGATAGAACTATCAAAGCAGCTAAAAACAATATATTTGGGATCGCCATTTTTTAAATAATAGCCATTAAGGATTGAAATCTTTTTATAGGTGGATTTTTTATGAACACTGTCTTTCTTGAAAAATTGTAACAAGTTTGAAAAATGAAGATAACTACGTGGAGAAAAATTCTTGTTAGAAGGCTTGGTCTGCTCCCAGGATCTTTAATTTATGTAAGGAATGAAACTTCTTGGGCGCATACTCAAAAGTTAGTAACGGCTAATTTTTCAAGATTTGTGGAAATCATTAGAGGAATTTTGTTCGTACGAAAAAAGATTCCCTCTAATTTCACAATGTGTTATAATTCCGTTGAAATGAACTTGTAGTTTTGACAATCCTATTCTCATGCGAGGTAAAACATTGTAAACGTCTCTGAGAGTGAAGACAAAATACAAATATTTATTCCAAGTTAGCCTATTGTCTCATTTTATAAATGATGCTGAGGGTCAAGGAGCCATGCAAAAGCAAGATCCAAAATCTGCATTTTATTCGGTCAGATCCAAATCTATCTAAATCTATCGCCTATGCTTTTTTCCCAAATCAAATGGTGAGAGTAATTGCATGCTCTTTCGGACAAATTTTGTGAAATGAAAGTATCAAATATTCGACCAAGCTATTGAAAACAATGTTTTTGAATTATCCAAAAATTCCTAATACGGTTTGCAATTATTTTCAAGCAGTATTTATTCATTAACTTAAGCTGCTAGCTTTTCATCAAGAATTTTTTAATCAAAAGCATATACAAATAATGATTGTGGTAGAAAGACTCGCGTCAAGTCAAAATCTTTCCTATATAATATGATGCTTTTTCACAAATTGTCCGTATTAAATTATTTATAATCGTTTGAAAGTATTCTTGGTCCCACTTTCTTCTGTAAGTGAAGCACCCTTATGACGCACTGTGAAAGAGGGCAAGACCAAAAATAAATGAAGAACAATTCTTTTGGAGTGCTTTTTCATAAAATGAGAATCATTCCTCATTGAAACCAACTATAATACGAAGTGATGAAGCTTCCTTGTCATTTCACGAATACTAGTCTCCCAGTTATCCATGTACAAAATTAAAGCAAAGTGTTCTAAATGCACGCATCCAAACTTTTTGATTGATTTTGGTTGTTAGATTAAGCGATATAAATCGAAATAATGACTTAGGTGGTGAGATGTTTAACTCAAAATCGCCCATCTCCTAATAGTGCTTTATACTCATTTTATATTCGATTATGTCGCATGAAATATTGTAATATTAAAATATAAGTCTTGTTTTGGCTCTCTTCCATATTTGGACACAAGATTTCCATTTTCAGGAAATATGAAGAAGGTCGCCAATGTTCATCATCTTTTCTGCATTGCCTCAGCGTGCACAAAAAATATAACGTTCTCATACTTGCTTTGCAATACATGAATCCTGGAATAAAATACAGAGCAATTACTCAGAGCAACAATGTGTAAATCTACATGCAAGAAAAATCAATCGTCATTTTTCTTTAACGAGAAACATATTTAAACGAAAACACTACTATAATAATTTAAGATTTTCTATACAAATCCTCATTTTATAGTTCCATTTTACTAAGGTCTGGAAAGGTTGGAGGGACGCATTTTGCACAGCTAGCGTCCATCATTCGGAATCCATCAGGTACATGAGTTACGAGTGCTTCCTGTTCTTCAAATATTTGCTCAATAAACTCATACAATTGAATATCATATTGATTTTGCCAAGCTACAAGATCCCAAGCTTCTTCACCAGGCTTTGGTTTTACTTTTTTATTGGATGCATTGGAGTTAGAACCCGACGTGAGCAATTGCTCACGGCATTTTTCTTGATTTGTTGGATTGACTCTGTATTTCCATCCAAAGAATTTTTCAAATCGATCCATTGTTCGTTGTTTCTCATGCAATAATCCTACCATGAACTTTCTTCGAATTATATCCATAGCAACATCTAAATGCTCTTTTGTTAAATCTCCCTCAAAAGAACTTGTTAGCTGTCGTACCATCCAATTATTTTCAATCATAGGGCTTTGGGCATATTCTTCGATTGACATTTTGGCTAGCTCTGGATTATAGGTTGGCTCCCAATCAGCTACTTGAATGTAGAAAAACATACTAACAGCTCTATCGACAGGATGACGGAACACAGTGAAGAGACGGCCCTGATGTCCCGGGCTGAATAATGTATCAGACTCTTTAATCCAAGGTGTAACAATGCAGTCTGCTAGACCACTCTCAGCAAGACCTAGCTCTTTCGCGTGAGCAATACCATGTATGGTAGTAGGATCAACATTGATAAAGGGACTGGGATCTTGATCAACAGGTACTCCACCAGGACGTACAACTGCAATTTCCTGTGGTAAATTATTTTTTGATTATTCAGTAAAAATTTGATTTTCTATTTATGAATTTGAGTAAAACTTGTATTAATCGATATAACTTACCGGATCATTTTCATGTCCTTCAACAATACCATACTCAGAAGCCATTGTGAAACGGTGACATGTTCCCATAATATCTTTAACAGTAGAACCACCAGCCTTAGGAATGTGCCAAAATACAGGAACATCTGTTACTTCAAACGTATCCGTAACACTTTTATATCCGTTCAAATCTGGAAGAACTACAGGACCACCAGGTGCAGGCGGAGTCAACATTGTATCAACGGGTGCTCCAGTAGAAACATTTGATTCAGCTGGAGGAGGAGGTGGAGGTAATGCTAAAGGAGCACCACCTTCGCCGGACGTTAAAGCAGCCATATTCTCCTCAATAGTCTTCGGAAAAGTTGGAGGGACGCATTTTGCACAGCTAGCGTCCATCATTCGGAATCCATCAGGTACATGAGTTACGAGTGCTTCCTGTTCTTCAAATATTTGCTCAATATACTCATACAATTGAATATCATATTGATTTTGCCAAGCTACAAGATCCCAAGCTTCTTCACCAGGCTTGGGTTTTACTTTTTTATTGGATGCATTGGAGTTAGAACCCGACGTGAGCAATTGCTCACGGCATTTTTCTTGATTTGTTGGATTGACTCTGTATTTCCATCCAAAGAATTTTTCAAATCGATCCATTGTTCGTTGTTTCTCATGCAATAATCCTACCATGAACTTTCTTCGAATTATATCCATAGCAACATCTAAATGCTCTTTTGTTAAATCTCCCTCAAAAGAACTTGTTAGCTGTCGTACCATCCAATTATTTTCAATCATAGGGCTTTGGGCATATTCTTCGATTGACATTTTGGCTAGCTCTGGATTATAGGTTGGCTCCCAATCAGCTACTTGAATGTAGAAAAACATACTAACAGCTCTATCGACAGGATGACGGAACACAGTGAAGAGACGGCCCTGATGTCCCGGGCTGAATAATGTATCAGACTCTTTAATCCAAGGTGTAACAATGCAGTCTGCTAGACCACTCTCAGCAAGACCTAGCTCTTTCGCGTGAGCAATACCATGTATGGTAGTAGGATCAACATTGATAAAGGGACTGGGATCTTGATCAACAGGTACTCCACCAGGACGTACAACTGCAATTTCCTATGATCGAGGACGACACAAAACTATGAGTATTTTCCAATCAGATATATGGAGAAGACAAGTGGGATAGATGAATTAAATAATGTAGAGAGACAATGTAAACAAAGCGTCATGAAGAACATTGCTCAATTTGTTCATGATATTGTTTCAATACGAAAAATAGGACAGTTCAATCCTACTCATGCATTATTGAAGACTGTCGAATAATATATAAGTGCAAACAAATATCTGATGACTTTTCTACGACAAGGATTCAACATTTTCCACAAATTTATCACACCCTAGAAGCAATTTTATACAGAACAAAAACTTACCGGATCATTTTCATGTCCTTCAACAATACCATACTCAGAAGCCATTGTGAAACGATGACATGTTCCCATGATATCCTTCACAGTAGAACCACCAGCCTTAGGAATGTGCCAAAATACTGGTTGATCTCCATTTTCAAGAGGGTCCCAATTATCTTTATATCCTGCCAATACAGGATTAGGGACCACACCACCTTCAGCTGGAGGTGCATCTGGAACAATGGTACCTTCCGCTGCTGGTGCCGTATCTGGTACTACTGTTACATCAGCTTGTACACCTCCACCAGCATTTTGTTGAATTCCTTCAGCTCCTGTGATGCCAATATTATCAACATTTTCAATCATTTCAGTCATTGTTCCCTGAATATTAAAATTTTCTGCGGGAGCTTGTTGTACCTGCTGCATCACTAATGCATTTTGTTGTCCTTGACCTTGCAAAGGCATATTATTATTTGCGCTAGTATCCCACGTTTGTAGTTGATTCATTTGTGGAGAATTGTTTCCATACCCGAATCCATTTACAGAATTAGAAGAAGAATACTGTGGAGCACCGTTTAATAATGGCATATTTCCATGATATCCACCATTCATCTGTTGTTGAGCCTGTAATCTCATATATTGTTCTTCACTCATCCCCCCCCGTATGTTCTGTCCTTTGAAATGTACGGACATAGGGTCAGATGCACCTGATTTACTCAAATTAAATATGGTTGCGAGTGCCACAGCGACAAAGAGCATAGTGATGAGAGAAGGACCATCTCCGTTAGAATCATCACGATGCCTACTGTGACGATAGTGACTATTATTATTGTTTTGAGAATAATTATTGGGGTTGCGACGTCTAGCAGATCGACGGAGTTTGGGTGCTTTTTCACTTCTCATTTGATTATTGGCGTTTTCATTCATTATATCGTAGTAGGCACGAGCTGATTTAGAGGTCCGATGATATGCCATAAAAATGTATTACCGAACGAGAAAGGTTTTTTTCAGTAAATTGGTTTGTGCTTGATTTATACGTGGAGCTCAATTTTTTGGTGCATTCTTTTCACGGTTTCGTCTCCCTTTTTGTTTGTTCGTTGTTGAAAAGAATTTTATTATGTTTGTAGTGTGACCAAGAAGTCCTTTGAGGGGTTTCAATTTTGTTTCCTAGTAAAGTCATAATGCTGAGATAAATCTTAGTGAAATTTTGTTCCATAGATGTCTACTTAAAAATATAGGCATTTAAATTCATATTTGGGAATGACCGTCAGTCACATACATGAATCCTTTTATGTATTATAATCCGTGACCTAAATATGAAAATTCTACAGGATTAGACGTAAGTATGTACACAAATTAGGAGGATTTTTTCCTTCGACTTCATTCAAATTTGCATGCCAGAGCATTTACAAGAGCCGATATCTCATTCACGAACAGAACATCTTGTTTTTTTGCATCTTTAAAGAATAAATTGATTAAAATTGAAAATATTATAACAGCCGAGGTAGGCCCTAAAGTTTAATTATTACCGCTCGGTGAGCTCATGCATGCAAGTTTAAAATGAATTAATTCTTTCTCTATGATCACACTAAATGTTTGCTCAACGTCCTTTGTACCAAATTGGATATGTACATTAAAAAAAGTTTAATATAGCAGTCTTCGTATAGCAATGCCCTCATAATTCGCTAATATCCATAAAAGAGATGGTCCAAACTAAAATTGAGACCAAAGAAACCAAAAACATCGCACAATTTAAATTCGTTTCCTTGTTGTTATATTTCGCTTTGCATCGCAATAAATACAAATATCTTGAAGCATCCCATCCTCTCCTACAGCCAAGGTTGGGCTTTTCCAAGTACATGAAGGATTGTCACACATAAAAACTGCTGCATTATGCTTGATTGTATTTGATTGTTTGATCCTTGTATAGATGTAGATATTAACATCCTTATTAGTCCAAGTTACTGCAGGACCTTTCAAAATATGAGTCTCTTCCTTAAAAAAGGATGCGTCACAACTTTCCTTTAGCTTTCGTTTTCTCCTAGCATAATTCGCTTCTGTAATGCTTCTGCCCAAACATATCAAAGGATGGAGGGTTATCATTCGTGCTCCGGGTTTCATGCAAGCAAAAAGGCTCCCTACATGTGTATCTAGGGTAGGTGACCCATCCTCTCGATCTACGGATCGCGTACCAAAAATGTCGTGTGCTAAAATTACGAAAGGACATTTTTGAGATAAAAGTAGACAACAAAAAGAATGTTCAAAATTCATTTGATATAAATAATAACTTACCATTGTTGACAAGAACCTATGGTCCAGATAATATTGAAAAATTAGTTGGTTTCAAGATAAGAAATAAGTACATAATGAATAGACTCACAATATCTGCGTCCGTAATGAACTCTCGATTTTCAGGATCTTTTAAGCAGCCTTCCCGTAATTCAACTTTCCCGATTTTGTGATGCTATTGTTATCCAAAAGGAAATAATTTTTATAATGCAATGTAAGATTATAAGAAAAACCTTCAATAGTTCTTTCAATATAACTGACCTTCCAGGCATCGTTTGAATCAGGGTTGTATAGGTGCTCGAAAATGATATCATGAAATTGTTCAGCAACACGACATCGCTCTGGTACAATTTCAATACCTCTTGATTCACACCCTACTGTAAATGCACATTGTAACGTTGCGTTTCCAATTCCATGCCCTATATCAAGAAAAATATCATTAATTGTCATTTTCGTAATTTCTGCTATTCTCTCTACCGAAGAAAAGAGTATTCTTCCATACTGAGCATTCGTTTGAGAGGATGAAAAGGTTGCCTTCTTTTTCTTTCTTCTACTTGATGATGACGACGCTGAGGTTGCATTGCTATGATTGGCTCCTCGGATCTGGAAAAATGTTAAAAAGGCATCGGACAGCAGTTTGTATTTATTTAAAAAAAATTCATTACTTTACGTACCATACTTCCATGCTCAATTTCCATTGTTGTTAAACCTAAACTATCCTCGCAATACTTCCACATGTTAAGAAATTCATCTAAAGAAAATGCTGGTTTCTCTTTCTTTCTGGTGTTTCTTTTCACATCGTCTGCAATAAAAGAAGTAGGAATATCAAGAATACTTCTTTTTATGGTTCTTCTAGTTCTTTCTTTCCATTGAGAATCGTTCGATAGAATTGGTTTGTGAGTCGATATTGCTTCTGCACTATATACACAATCAGGTTGGGAATTTTCTCGTTCAAACTGTTCCATTGAAGCTTCGATTGCTAGCTTCATTTCAAGTCTATTTTGCTTCTCAAGAATCATGTTTTGAGGCTCATATTGCTTTGCACAAACCCTTTTCCTACATGATCTTCGCACAAAAGCTTGAGTTTCTTCAGCGGTAGTGTTTATTGCAACCGACACCTCCCTTCGTCTAGCAGAACATGTTTTTGTATCAGTTCTTGGAGATCTCTTTTTTCGTCCTGTTTCGCACTTGGACTGATCCTGAGTGATCTGCGAGGAGGAAGACAAATTTGAAGAAGAAGATGTTGAGGTTGAGAATCCAATACTGACATCTGCTACAACCTCCTTATTGGTTTCTATGCTTTCTTTTTTTCTTCGTCTTGTAGAATAGGGTTTTGAATCAAATTTTTGGAATTTCTTTCTTCTTTTGGCTGTGGACTTGGACTCTTCTAGATTGAAGGATGAGGAGGATGATGAGGATGATGAACTTGAAGAAGCTGATCTTGAAAATAAGAATTCAACACTATCCCCATCTTGCCCCTTCCCACTCGGGAAGTTTTGAAGTGTAAAAGATTGTGGCTTAGATCTATGTGTCTTTTGGTGCCTCACAAGTGCCAATTTTTGGACGCTTGTGTGTTCATTATTTTTTCTTGTTAAATTGGCCCTATTTTGTTTCAAAGATGATTTAGACTTTACTTTCTTCTGCTTCTTCTCGTCACTCAGGGCTTTGTTGCGTGGTATTTTCTTTCTAATCGGTAGCTTCTTTGTTGGTTTCTTTCTGGAGTATTTCTTTTTTCGGTGAAGTTGCCTAGATGCAAGTTTCTTTTTGACACTTTTGGAGCAAATTAGAACATGCCTTATCTTGGATTCACATTGAAAGGAGTTCTCAGAGCTTGCTAAGGATGCCGAAGATGACGAGAAGGAAGATGAGGATAGAGTATCAGAATCACTGTGGCATTCCATTAGACTTGGAGTGACGTCTACAGTTTTAGCACTTAAATCAGGACGATTTGACATAATCTCGATTTGTATTTGTTTCCAGATCAAAGCCAGAAAGGCTATGCTAGTGTTTAGTTTATGATGAAGGAAAAGTTGCACCGAATTGATTGGCCTAGCATTAATTGATAATCTCCCACTCAACTTATCTATTTTTGCGAAATTTGCATGAGCCTGCGAGGTTAGTGAATCAGATATCAACAAGGAGATTTGACCTTGGAGAAATATTGTGCTTGTGCTTTATTCCAATGATAGCCAAAGGCGACACTGCTGAGGATAAAAACGATATCCTTCCTGATGATCTACGTACGCAAGCCATATGTAAAACCGACCAGTAAAAATGAAAAAATTAGTGTTTAAAAAACCTATTATGGTTCTTTCTATTTAAAAAAAAACTACCTTAAGCAATTCAGATACACTCGAAATCATGGATTTTGACCATCTATAATCTTTTTAAGAGTGCCACCCGTTTTAATATATCAATTTCAATTTCTTTCATTTTTCTAATCGCCATTTGCACTCCAAATAAACAATTGCAAGGTCAGGATTTCGATTTTTGCTGAGCGTAATGAAGCGCCGGCAATAGCCTGTAATCCTAATGTAACTACGTAAACGTTAACATAAAAATAAACTTATTAATGATTTAGCTTCCACATGCTATTTTCTGCTGCTGGCATTATATACACTAGATTCCTAAAAATTTGTAATTCATCCTCAGTTTGATATTTCAATTGAAGTGAGACCATAGTTCAGAAATTACAGATCATCACCGTCAACTTCTGATGGAACTCAAAATTACTTGTTAGAACAGAAAGCATCATCGTTTCTTGAAGTTTGGAGACCTGTTTTTGATCATTTTACCAAAAGTGAAGAAATTGAAGAGTAAATTTGTTTGGCTTCTCCAAAATAAAATAAAACAAATAAAGGTACCCGGGAGTTTCCGTATGTGTCATAGTTTTCTGTCAGGTTTTATATATTTCGTTTAAATTTATAACTTTCATAAAGTGAATTAATTTTTTAGTTGATCATGATTTCTGAAGAAACGTATAGTACCAATAAGAAAGCTTTACTTTTACATGCCTAAATATCACTTTCGTTATTTAAATCAAAAGATAATAATTTAGTACAAAATTATTTCTTCGTCGTACATTAATGTACCAGAATCCATGTGAGTTCTCGTAGCAGCTTACTCAATTTGGTCCTACGGTACCTAAACAAACACAAACTTAAAGGATTTAGAAAACCTAATTCTTATCATTGTTGAGAATTTTAAAACGATGAATATCGGATTGTGATGTCTATGAGTATCTCTAGAAGGAAGAAGATTTAACATGTGTTGTTGTGATCGAAAAGGTAAAATTTATTGGCATGCACCTATTCTGCCTTTGTTTGTGAAATGCTCAAAAGTGGACAAAAATTATAGGAGGTACAATAAATTCAGAAATAAAAATACGAGAGCATGTGGAATATGTTTTTGATACATTTCAAAGAACGTGTCTAGGATCCTCTTTTAATTCACACTAGGTCTCGTTACTAAGGCAAATGAATTGGTATAAACCTTTAACAACAACAAAAACTGAAGACAAAGGTTGAAAACTTACTCTGAAAACACTGCCATGATAAAATGTTCTTCGATTTCGTTTTCATACCAGAAATATCTCTTCGAAATGAACCCAAAAGGACAAACAATGAAACTCAAACAATTATTACGTCAGAGAATAATTTTAGAGATTGATAGTATTCTTTTCGCTACAAGATTCACCCGAGTTTCTCGCAAGACTTTTGTTTCAAAATTATTGGTGTGAAGAATCAGCATTGCATTGGAGCAAAGGTTCTTTTCGAAGACTACTTCCTGCAAATTTTCCAGAAATTCATTTTTATCGTTTCGTAAAAAATGTCAAATAACTCATTCTGCTACATCATAACCAACTGAAACGCATTTATTGGGTAATTATTATTACGAATGACATCATTCGCCCAAGATGCTAAAAAACGTTACATTTTGGAAGTGCAAGCGCTTGACATGGGCACGTCCACACTTAGTCCATGGGTATTTTTCATTTTGGGTAAAAAAATGAAATATGAATCTTACGTTGCACATAACAAATCTTACGAATTGGATTTGATTCATTAGTTAATACGTCATCTTTTTGTGACAGACAACAAAAGCAGTGTCTCAAAATGAATTCGTACGCAATCGCAAAAAAGGCTTCCAATCCCCTCAAATATTCATGAGGATGTGTAGTTGCGTGCGTACGAATCCGTACTTGCGGCCGTGAGTCATCCATTAAGTACGTGACTCGTTTGTCACCAACCAAGAATACGATTGTATTGAGAGTTCGAATGCTCATGACGTAATGTGAATATAGGCTACTTACTTAGTCAGGAAATATTTATTTCGTGGTGGTATGACCAACCTCGTTAAACATCAGTATCATTGTTCGTGTGTAGAAATAGTGTATAGATTTATGTACAATAAATTGATTTTCAAACCAATTCGAAAACAGTTCTGTTTTCTTTTTGCTTCTCACAAATTAATTCTCTTGTCACTCTATTCACCAGTTAAAAACAATCTAAAAATGAAGCTTGCCATCTTTTCTGCCACCATCGGTGCCGCCGCCGCCTTTGCCCCTTCTTCTTCTTTCTCAGTCAAGACCAGTCTTGCCATGTCTGAAATCGCCGAATCCCCTGTACCAGAGGATCCTATGACTGAAGAACCAACTGAACCTGAAATCCCCCCAGTTGCTCCTATCAACGGATGGGTTCCCGACGCGAACCTTCCATGCTACGGACTCCCTGGAGCCATTGCCCCCCTCGGATTTTTCGATCCTCTTGGATTCACCAACGGCATGGAACTTGGTGAGGTAAAACGTTTCCGTGAGGCTGAAGTCATGCACGGACGTGTTGCCATGATGGCCACAGTTGGATACTTGATTGGTGAAAGCACCCCCACCATGACTTACGGAATGAATGTACACCACACCATTGCCAATAACCAACTCCCTGAGGTACCTGGAACTATTCTTTTCCCCTTTTTCCTTGCCATCAATATTGCTGAGGCTCTTCGTGCCTCTATCGGATGGGTAGAACCAGGACTTGGTCCTCTTTTCTCCCTTCGTGAAAGTTACTACCCCGGTGACATCAAATTCGACCCCTTTGGATTAAAACCAACTGACCCTAAGGAATTCGCAAATATGCAAACCAAAGAGCTTAGCAACGGACGTCTTGCAATGCTTGCTGCCGCTGGAATGTGCGTACAAGAACAAATCAACGGAAAGGGAATTCTTGAAAATCTTGGATTTTAAAGAATGATGAGGTAGTGAGTCTACAACTCGTCAGTGTACTAATAGAATTTGGAGCTTGATAATGTTCTTATAAACCAAGAACAATTTACTTAAACGAAATGATTTACAATTAAATCACAGCTTATTTTGAATAATGTTTTTATTGTACATTTGGGGATATTCACTCTGCATGTAACATTTTGCTTTATGCCGTCATGAAATGTGAATGGGAGAGAGGAACAGATGGAACGTGCAATCATCAAAACTTAAACAGGAATGTAAAAACAACTCTCCTATGGGTCTGATTGCAACTCTTACATGAATTTAAAAAACGTGATGGATATAATTGAAAATATGGAAAGGTGCGATTCATTAATTTCATTTTAGTGATTTAGTTTTGATAGGAACAAGAATGACCTACTTAATGGAATCCATGTCTTGGTTGTATATTGTTACGAAATTAACGGACAGAATTCAAATCTGGTGATGCGGGTAAGCTAGAATAATTTTGAGCGAACTGTGCATGTATTATGAAAGTTGTTCAGAAATATGGTGATTCTGCATTTTGTTGTTTGTTGAATGAACAAAATAAAATGCATGTTTACAAAACTCATTTTATTCAATGAAAGATTGCTATCGAAACATGATTGAAACTCAATATTCACGAGCTTAATTTAGAGCCATCACACCATAATGTCAGATAATCGCATCATGATTCCGTAATATTGAATACTTTGTTCAAGCCCATTTTTTCAACGAACTCCAATCGTTTCCGTTTTTTAGATTCATTTTTCTTCGAGAAAAAAGCTGTCATACTCGATTGTTCATACCCAGCATCTTCATCATCATCTCCATCATCTGGCCAATCCACAATATTCGCCTTATCTTTCAAGGCCAATTTAGCTGGACCCCAACTAAACCTTACTATGTCAGGATATCCAAACACCAAATCTTTTAAATTCTTTTCCATCCACGATTTACATTTTGGATCTGAGGGATAACCACTTCCAAAATCCATATCATGAGTTTTAGCCGTTTCATTTCTGAGGAATACTTCTGAATAATGCCAATTTTTCATTAATTCATCTCTCATCACTTTTGCTAAAACACTAGCGGCAGAGCAAGTGGCATATTTATCGTCAGCCTTTTTTTCCACCACAAATCGAATACTATAGTTTTGAAAGGCCTGTTCTAGTTTTCGCTTATAGTGTTCTGGGATCCCAACCGTATCAACATAAACAGTCTCCAGCTCAATCTCTAAGTCCAACACTGCCTGAATCATTTCAATTACAGCATTGTGTGACATGGTATTCAAATTAATGGGAGGATTTCGCATCATGTTCCGAGATATTTCACTTGCATGTAAGATTCGTATACTAAATCCAATATCCTGCGATTCCAAAATGGAATGAAATAGTTTGGATCGTACATCTGCGTTTAACTGCTTGGAATCTTTAAATTTGGTTCGTACATCTTCCTGATTGGAATCCATATCAAAACTAGCATCCCAGTAAGCGCCCGCATAAATCATAGGGCCTAATGCAGGACCACGTCCTGCTTCATCAATTCCCATGTTCATTTTGAGCTTTTGGGGGGAAGATAATTTATTGTGAGGAATGTCAGATAATAAAAGAGGACCTTTCCCGTACACATTTTCTAATGAGGTACGAATATGTTCGCCTTTTATGATACTTTCAATCGTCGTTCTGGTTTCGATTCGGTTGGAAAAAGAATTTCCTCGAGGTGTTAGTATTGTATTTGTAGCTTTAGGAGTTTCCTCCGAAATAGATGAATGATGTTTGTTCATTTTGGTGTACTTTTTGTATTGTTACAGTTGTATGAGAAGGGTCCTTTAGAGCCTCAAAGACTGTAACTTAAACACAAAGCGATTCGTTAAAAATGAATGCGAACAAATTGTGTAAACGCAACAAATGAATTAGAGTTTGGCAAAGTATTAATGTTTCATAAAATGCATGTAATATTCGTAGTGCAGAATATTTGATCATAAATCATGATTCCTTTTGGATTAAAATTAGAGCGAAAGTAAAGAAAAAATACTGGCGCGCTAAAAAACAATACTATCTGCTGCCTGTGCAATCTCATACAGATCCATAATCTATTGCTAATATATTGCTCAATTATGACGCGGGTTCTATGATATCAAAATACGTAACAGCAGCACATTGCCAAAGTGCATCGTACGATGTCTTGGCGTACAACGTAGATATAATACACCTAACTGAATAATTACCGAGTCGATAGTGTGAATCCGTATTCCTCAGCAAGTTTCGCCTGGATCGCATCATCACCGTTGCCAAACGCGCTCGCATAACGACAGCAAAAAATTAGTTCACCTATACGGTAACGTGCAAAATTTTCTCTCCCCGAGGTTTATGATATGCAGGGGCTGATGGTCGACATCCGGTCGTGAACGTTTGTTTAGTTTAGTTTAGTTTAGTTCTGATATGTTAGTGTTGGATATGTCGTTAGGCTAGCTAGTCCCAATCCCTTCACCACTTAATTCACAATACCGTTTCGCTGCATTCTGAGATGGACCCGAGGTCATCACGTCCCTAGGCCCCCTGCCTTAATTTTCCGGAGAAAATTGGACCGTGTGGTTCATGACCGAAGTCACTCCATATTTTCCAATGGTAGGTTGCACCGTCATACTTACCACATATCTTCCACGTGTTCTAAAGTCAATACAGGCAATGCAGGAAAATACAAACGATATTCAGGCAAATCATCAGCTTTATTTCTCGCGCTAATCCAAGAGATCAATTTTGATACAAGATACGTTTGGATTCATGTTTTGGGTGGGAGATCGATTTGATGGTCTCTGCCGAGCTCTGATTAGCGGTGTGGTCATTGAAGGTTTGTATTTGTTGACGAAATCGGCTGTGCCCTGCCCCCAGACCAGGGCGGGCACAATGCCCCTTCCATGAAATGGTTATATTACTTAATACCCATAAAATGAAGTTTTTTAAGGTAGGATTCTACACAAAATGAGTATGTTGATGGATGTATAACATGGTAACTTTCGGAAGCATTCAAATCTATCCAGCTTTGAATATTAATTTTGCCTAATAGGGTGAAATTGTGTGTTAAACACTTTTATCCTCCATTTAATCATGTGCTTTATTTATGCAATGCAAATATTTTTTATTTTAAGTGTAAGTTACACGACCATACACGTAGAGGGTGCATAACACACTAGCCCACTACTTAGGACTCTACATTATTTTTATTCAAATTTAGTGCACACGATGTAGGACATAATCATTGTTTTTCCTGTATATCCATTCCCATTTGTGTCAATCTCATGTAATTATCGCCTGAGAATTTTTTTCCCTACCGTCCATATGCAAAGATTCAACTGACGTCACTTCTCCATTATTTTTTGTACGTTTTCCATCTAAAATTTTCATTGTTTGTGTTCCTCGAATCATAAGTCGTTTTCGCACAGTATTTGACATTTGATCAATAATCAAATTTTGGCTAGGTGGAAGTATTCGTCTCGTACCTATATCATGCAAGGTAAGGACCTGCTCCTTTATCACCATTTGTGTGGCTACAATTTTTTCTAGTGCATGTGACATAATTTGTGGGAAACGAGATAAGTCACTGATTCAAATTTCATTTGAAGGCTGTTGATTGTTGAGTATTGTAATGGTTGGTGCTACATTTCCAAAGATATCATGATTTTATATTTGTTCATGGAGATTATGTTTGGATTTTGCTTGGATGTTCTGTGGATTTGCAAGTTTGTTATGATAGATCATTTGTGTATTGGCATGTTGTTTGGAGGTAGCCCTAAAATAGGTATTATCAATATTTTCGATAATTTGTCGTGTGTTGATTATGCCTTCATTTTTAGTGCTTCTTCTATCATTGATTGTATTGTCGTTTCTCTATAATGACATACCGTCTCTCACCATCTTTGCTTTGTTTAAATGTTGTCTTTCTAGTAATTTCATCATGGTCAAGTTCAATCTTCATCATACTTGAAGCCATTTCCCCAAAAGAAAACGCGATTTCATTTCGCTCTGAGATAGTGGAGTCTTCCATTGTACGCCCATCTGAAGAAACTTCGACTATTTCACATTATTGCCATGATAGCGTTGAATTCATACTTCTTCGTAAAGTCAACGATCAACAAGCTATAAATAACAACAAAGAATACTAAAATCTACGTAATTCTACGTAAAATCAACAGCAAACCAACGAAATCCCGTCATTGGATAACACCAAAAATTCAACTTTGACACATCCCACACACTACCAATCAGTCCATTTCTATCTTGAACGGAACTAAAAATTACCTCAAAGGAATGAATACTTAGAACCAAATAGAACAATCAACAGATTTCTATCCAAAACATTCAAATTGAAGTTTTCAACAAACTTCAAAAATTAGAGATAATTCGTCCACGCAATTAGATACCAAGATATACCAACAAATTACGAGGGAAAGCAAACGAATCAAAAGGAATCAACCCAGCCAATGCAACGTCTCACGACCATTTATTTTCTTCTTTTCATGGTATTGTTGAACTAAATCCCAATTTGTTGGAAAGATTCCTCTCATAAAATTGTCAATTCCTAATTGCATTTGATCTTTTATTGCTCTTCTTATTTTTCGCAAGATCGATACATCGCTATTTTTTTGAGGTAATTTCACTTTGTAATCTCGGGTCCATTGCTTCATCATTTTCAGTATCCATTGACGGAGGAGGGGATTCGTTTTTATCTGCTTCATGCTGGTATTTATTTCTTCTAAAAAGATTTCACGAGAGCTACGGGTCGCTTTGCACTACAGGACATGATCGCAAGACTCTATTTTTTCCTCGCAGAGTGTGCATATTCCACTTTGGACCTGTTTCCATCTTTTCTTCCTTTTCATCGTATCCCAACATCTATGTAAGCACTTGACAGCTCCTCCATACACATTCTTGTTCCATTTATTCATATTCTTATCTAATGCCTCCCAATCCACTTTTTTTGCATATTTCTTTTTAATATTCCAACTTTTTAGGGCAGCTTTTTCATCGCTAAAATCACGCCGTAATCTTATTAATTCATTGTCAATATTTGATGCTAGTGCAATATACAGTTAATGATCCGGCTAAATTAGTCTACGTTTAGACGCGATCGCCTAATTAAATCTGTAGCTGCGACTTTAATAGTTAGATTAAAAATATAGCAGCTATTTTAATAGTTATACATGA
>Ga0209092_10000671_pt1 | contig 34245 bp, 20 predicted proteins | sample FraStrMetagenome_FD_187446 | JGI IMG/M metagenome (GOLD analysis project Ga0209092, IMG submission 187446) | Marine eukaryotic phytoplankton communities from Arctic Ocean - Fram Strait ARC3M Metagenome (SPAdes) (version 2) | ecosystem: Environmental > Aquatic > Marine > Oceanic | place: Fram...
AATTTGTTTTATATCTCTACTTCTTATTGGACTAGAGAAAACTACCCCCCTAGTACTGGGAGTTATATCCTCCTAGTTTTATGATTCCAAAAAGTATTACGATAAAATACTTTAAAATGTTGCATGTCATGTTTATTAATTAAGCTAACTTGCATTTCCTTATTTTGTTAAATTTGAAGAAAGAAAGGATTTAAAGTACGCATTCAGAATTATTCAAGAATACGTCAGCTGAACGACCATAAAAGAAACTTAAAAGAGACATAGGTAGGTTGTTGTTGTATGTTATATTTTAAGTGACTATAAGCATCGTACTTAGACGGAATCTTAAGCTGCACTAGGTACGTAGTTTCCGTGCAATAAACTTCCTAAGAAGATTGATCCATATGTATTGTGAACTCACAACCACAAGAACAATTTAAAAGAGACATAGGTTATGTTATGTTATGTTCTAAGATATTTTTCTAACGAGGGTTCATCCCCTGCACTGCGGCAGACTTGGTCAGCTTCCCTCAATTCCGGCCTACTACAGCATTTGTACATGAGTCCGAAGACTTAATAAAAATATAATTGGTATTTTTGGAAAGAGTTACTTATTGCAAGAATCAATGATGGACTTAAGCGGTAGAACTTTACTGAGACAAAGTGAAGCATGCGTGCTCCTCAAAACTGAAACTACGTAACTAGATTTTGTTTAATTAGGTATAGTTAAGTTCTTAAGGTATGTTATATTTTTACGTGTCATATTAAGCTACATACTGTGATGGATCCTTGATTTTCACGTCCCTGAGTTCCCCACCTTACTTTCTACTTTCGAAATACCAAATAGCAATCGCAATTCATGATAGAACCCTCCGAATCAAACAAAAGTTCTGCTGGAGACGACATCCGTTCTCAATCAGTATCACCCAATTACGTAGCAAACCATCGTGCTGATGTACCAACAGAAGATACTTTAGAGAGTCCTAGTCATCGGTATGATACATCAACAGTACAAAGCGCCAGTACATATCAAAGTGTAGTGCCTCGTGTAGAATGGGTCTATCCACCCGACTACGAAGGACATCGTGAAGAACATGGTAGCATAGATATATCAAACGTCGCAATACCAACTGTTAATCTGGAGGATAGAACAAATCGTTCTTCTCGTACCCTCACGATAGATGCATCACAAACTATGGTCATTCCTACAATTGATGGAAGAATCGTCAGTCCTAGACGCTGCTATGTCAAGATCTACGGTTTTCGCATTTGCGATGACAGTTTTACTACTAAAATAAACCCCTGGATCCTCGTACTAGCACTGATCTTCACAGTGACAGCTAGCATAAGAGGAGGACTATTGCATTCTCAACTGCAGTCAGATAATCTAGCACTCACAAAATTGCCGTCTATGATACCATCCATGGCCCCATCCTTCGATGCAAGAAGCTTGAATATAACTGAAAAGCTGTATATTGTATCAGGTGATGTAATCTATGACATAGAATCACCACAGAACAAAGCACTAATATGGATACTATATGAAGATGAGATGTATCTTGCGCACGAGAGCCATCATTTAGTGCAGAGATATGTGTTGATGGTGTTGTATTATAGTATGTTAGGGGAGAAGTGGACCAAAAACTTTGGATATGGATCAGATATAGACGAGTGCGACTGGTATGGTATTGAATGTAAAGATAGTTCATGTACAACGATACGTCTTGAGAATAATTTTCTTCAAGGAAAGATACCTCATGAAATAGGTCATCTTTCCCGGTTAGAAAGGATATTACTTGCAAAGAATAGAATATCTGGGAGTATTCCGTCATCGATGGGAATGTTGACAAAGCTTAATCACCTCTCGCTTTTCAACAATAATTTAATAGGAACACTTCCTGATGAGATGGAGGGTTGCAAACGTCTCAAAGACATTCGCATATACGCAAATAGCCTTAGTGGGTCAATACATGTCTTTTTTAGAGATCTACCTTATCTACGAATTGCTAGACTTGATTTCAATCGATTCACTGGTACCATTCCTTCCAACCTCTCAAATCTACGTAATTTGCAGCACATTGATCTTGAGGAAAATGAATTGACAGGTGCAATACCTTCTGAGCTGGGTGTTTGCGCCTCTTTAGAACATCTTCAATTAAACAAGAATAAGCTGGGAGGTACAATCCCATCATCCCTGGGCAATCTTTCCTTGTTAAAATCATTAATTTTTTCCAACAATAGAATCACTGGCACAGTACCCGAAGAGCTTAGTAGGCTTACCAATTTGAATATTTTTTCCCTACGAGATAATCAATTGATAGGAACGATTCCTGGTGCACTTGGATCTCTTTCAAATATATTTGTGATGGATTTGTCTGAGAATATGATGAATGGTACAATACCATCGAGTTTTGATAGTCTTGATAACCTCAATACATTCAAAATACATGACAATTTAATAACAGGTGAAATAAGCGAGAAAATATGTGGGTTTTCATTGATAACAATGACAGCTGACTGTTTAGGTATGGAAGCAAAAGTATCATGTTTGTGTTGTACTAAGTGTTATTAATCTCCGGATAACGACCATTTATGAAGACTTCTATATTTTGATTCATATTTAAAAATTATTTTTGAATACGTAGGTATCTTTTTTTGAATATTTTTTCCGTATGTGTTGATTTCTACGTCTAAGTAAAATGATCAAGGTTGAAGATATTTCGTCATCAATTCACTTCCGAAGAGTACTAACTAAGTCAATCTTGGAGAGAGACATCGAAGGGGTGCCAATAAAAATAAAAAAGATCCATTTAAAGTTTCATAATATTCTACCCTTCTCTGATTAGCACATCAAGATGCCGCATAACTTATCCTCCAAGATATTATCGACGTTATCAATATTCGTCGCCACTATAGCATTGAAAGCAACAGATTGTCATGCATTTTCGTCACTCCGGCCTTCTCTGATAGTCCTTCCACAACTTACCTCTACCACAATACCACCGACCCATCATCATTCTCATTCGTCCATCTATTCCATCCTTCATGGTCAAATAAGTAACGATGACGGAGAATTGGAAGATGATGAATTAAGTCAAATGAAAGAAGATATTGAACAAATGAAACGGGAAGCAGCTCAGCGTATTGCTGCACTCTCCAATCAAATTGGATCCTCCTCGTCTACGTCTACGTCTACGTCAATTTCTACAACCACTACTACTTCGGCGCCAAAGGAAGAAAGCCTCAATAATGAAAATGAGGAGGAATCAAAATCGCAAGTGGCAGTGAGTAATGCTGTTCAAACGCTACCCACCAAAACTAAATCTACCCAGAAGGAAGATTTGGATATACTGGAAGGAACTCAATGGAAAATGGTATTAAATATTGGAAGAGAACCAGGTAAGTCCCAATAAGGCAACAGTCAAATTTTATTTTTTTCAACATGGACTATGGAACATAAAACTCATTCCATCCTATCCAAATAATGGAAAGGCACATGGATGCCCAAAACCTGGGGTGTCTCCGGGGAACGTCTCCGTGCCAATCTTGAAATTCAATTCACATCGAAGCAACTATATGACCGTGAAGAATTTTTAGGAGGGATCGGTGGATCCAAAGAATGTCATGTCATAAATAATTCGATCACACTCGGTCCTTCCATCACAGAAGGACAACGGAATATTCCTTTGACACCCGGTCCTGGAGCTGGAGGATGGAGAATTGCCAAGGGTACGGGTCCACTTGGAACGGATATGTTACGGTTTTATATTGATTTGCAAGAGGAGATGAGTCATTCTGGGAGTGATGTGTATTGTCCCAAGGGGAGGATTTATATGCAATGTGGATTATTTGAATTGAAGAATCCAAACAATGTGGAATTTGGTGGACGGAAGGAAGAATTAAAACGACAATTTCAGGAGGTGACAGACAAATACAAAGATTTGAATGACAAAATTGAACAGGAAGGATTTATATCCTTGGAAAAAATAAAGTTGACGAGAGAGATGTTTCAAGTGAGTATGGATGCTAGAATGATTAATGCAAAATTAAATGATGCTCGTGTGTTGGAACCAGACAAAAGTATTTTAACTATATCGAAGGATGGGGATATCGGTTTGACAAGAGAAGGTGGAGTTGTTTGTAAGGTTATGAAGGGTGCAGTTATGGAATATCACATATTGGGTAGATTTGCGTTAGTGGCGATGGATTTGACCAAGGAGGATGAGCAAGAAAGGGAAAAAGTACATTAAGTTTTTAAAAAAATATCAGAATGGAAAAGATATTTTAATAATGATTACCAATTTGGACGATTGGCTTTTACTTGAAAACATGGCAACAACTCAAACATTAAAATGAAAAAAAAGAATAAAACAGAATAAGATAATCGAGATATCAAAACATGAAACGAATTCCTAAAAAAATCTTTACATCATATAATTGATGCTTATTATATATTGAAGGAATCCATTCGTCAAAGGATGGGGATAGCATGCATTCATCTTGTGTCCTGGTGCGTGCAGATCTTCCATCTCATGCATGAAAATAACAAATGAAAAAGGTCGAACGAGTCATGTGCAAAGAAATGACGTAACGAAATGTATTGAACCTTGTGATAGATAACAGGTGAAAAGAACAGCTGCGGTGGCATTAAAGCGAATTTATACGTATGTAAGATAAAATCTGGGCAAAATTTTGGGCTAAAATCTTAAAAAGAGAAAATAAAATCCATCATATCTATCACAACCATCATATCATAGTTCAGGATAGTTCATTTTCAACTCTCCATGACGATGTCACCTGCTTTCACGTTCCAACCCACTCACAAGAAACAAAAATGCAACCCTACGCATCTTAGCATCCATCCAAAGCTTTCAAGAACACCTGCAAGTAAATTATACGCAACGGATCTTTCTTCTTCCATGTCCTTAATGGAACACCCAAATCTCCTTCTTTCCGCCATATCCTCCGATGTCGAACCTATTCAATCCTTTGAACCTGTTGTAAATGTACCTGCCTTATCCTCCTTTTTATTAATATTTGTCGTCTTTAGCTTTTTGCAACTCCGAATCCACGCTATTGGACAAGCTGTCAATCGACGCACCGATGCACTTCAACAACTACGAAATGCTAAATCGAAACAATTGAGTTATGCGATGGATGCGAATACTCCCGAAAAAGCCATGGAAATGGAACGTAGCGTGAACAATGCCATGGAAGAATATCGAAGGTCCTTGGAAGAGGAATACAATACCAGAACAATTATACCAGGAGTACGGATTGCAGCTCCGAATCGACCTGATTCCAATGATGAAAATGTGGCTGCGGCGAAATTATTTTTAGATATGGATTTGATTGCTCAATATGATGGTGAGGAATCGAAATTGAAAGAACCATCCTCTTCTTTTTTGGTGGATAATACTGTTGGACAAAGTAACAGCAGGAATGCAATGATGGAAGGAGATGAGTCTGATACTGATTTTAAGAAAGGGTTTTCAGGAAGTGCTATCGCAACGATGGCTTTGATTGTAACTACTCAAATTGCTCTTTTGTATATGCTTTCCTTTGATCCAATGCAAGCAAGTACATTTGCCTCTTATTAAATTAATACTAATTCGATGGAGAGATGTGCAATAGATCAAGAATTATCTTTGAATTAGATTTGTAAAGTTTGCATGTACCATTTTTTTCATGAATCACGCAGGTGTATGTGATCATATTCTTCTCTTTGGCACAATCAAAAGCATCAACATGTATGTATCAAAGATTCTTTTACATGTTTATAAATAAGAAGGCTTTGAAAAATCTTCAATGAGCATGAAGAGGCGATAAAACACTCTTCAAATGCATTGTGCTAGTATGATACTGTGTGCAATTTAGAGTTATTTACTGATGATTCCATCTCAGGAAAGTATAATGTTTCGCATACTACTTTTTCTATATTTTGCGTTTTGAGCTCAAGTGAAGCATCTGATAAGTCAACATTATAGTAGCACCAATCACATACATTTCATTGCCCTCAACCCTTCGATATCTATTCTCTATCCAGCAACAGAGATGACCATAGTAATATGAAGCGGATCATTGACAACGATTATTCATTGCAAACTTCTGTGATCCTTTTTTCCTTCTGCCTCTATTTCATCTTGAATCCATTACCTTGTCGATCCAAATTTTCGGAGCTTCATTCAAATCAGTCTATTCCATAAGCATCATTTCATCCACCATATCAGTCAAAGGAGATTGCAAAATTTCTGCGTATAGAATCATCTTTCTTTAGGATAAGTCCAGCTGAATTCAAACAAGAAAAATACCATCCTGAATAAAACACCATTGTTATTTCAATGTCAACTTGAGTCCATTCCCTTTTCGATGCAGCAGTACCGCTTATCACTGTAAATTACAAGTACTTCAATTTTACGCATGCTTCTATCTTTCGCATGAGAGATAAACAAGAAATTGTTCCTCAAGATTTGAAAAAAAAACTCATATGTACCAATCATATTCACACGAACATCCGCAGTCATTTTGTATGCTCCTACCATTCGATTTAGATTTTTGAAACCAGCAACTGGGACAGTCAATTTGATCACTAGTAACAAGGTTTCGCGAATCTTCTTTCTTTTGATAAGATGCTGCTCACCACAATTTTGCAATACACTAAATTATTGATCAAGTTTCGCTCTAACTTCAAATTTCGATTGCAGTACCATCACAGTATCGTTGATCAATCAAGAACCGAGTATTCCAATGCATAACAACAATTTTATCATTCACATTAAGAGCAGTATGAAATATATGAAACTTCATGAATTTTGATGACTAATGTATGAAACATATCTATTGTATTCCTTCGAAATAAATTTGCCAGTCTCCAAATGTTTTCAAATGGTATACTTGCTGGATCTAATTTTTCTCTCGAAATTTCAAAAGGATAACATGTTCCTAGTAAGTTCATGGACTCTGCTAGAATTTGCTAGAATAAATACTCACACCCATGCCTGCTCTGAGACTCACGAATTAAATTCTGTTTAAAGAATGCATTTGACACATGTATTCGATTTTCAAGATTATGTCTCAGTATGATTCCAACCTACATACTCAAACGCGTATAGTCCCAGTATCCATGAAAATATTGCCATAGGTTTCTAGTATGGCCTACAGGAATTGTCATAAAATTTCTCACTTCAAAAGGCCACGTCAGCCAAATTTTCTCACTATTTTGTAAGTCGATCCTTAATTATAGGACTGATCTTCCTGAATACTTAGGACGTATTGGCTTGCACCGTTTTCCCCAATGATACAAGATTCAACGTTTGGAATTCTTTCTTGCCTCAAAGGAGAAAAAATAATTAGGAAATCTTCCACCTTATTTAGAACCCTCAAAGAAGACTACGTAGCAAATCCAAAGTGAAGTCACAAAACTACTTGACACGTTGAAGAATGCAAACCGGTAATATAAAACTGATTCAAGCCTGCTGCTCTTTTTCTTTGAAAGAGGGGGTTTTTCATAATTATCAGTGAACAGCTTGTCATGGAAAAAAAATTAGATAGATAATACTAGTATCATAACTTGGTAGAATACATCCTATCCAGTAGCATGACGTACGCGTAGTGACAGAGTATTCTTTCCAAATTTTGATTTTTGTTCCTTTCTCAATGGATCACAATTTAATCAATCTTGAACTAGTATATTTTCTTGTTTTGATTTTGAGAAGAACATAATTATCATCTACCATGAAACTTTACGCTAGCCTTTTCGGTCTCTTGGCCCTTACCTCCAATGCTTCGGCATTCACCGCTCAACCTCCATTGTCATCTGTCAAATCTACCAGCCTTAAGGCTATCAGTGGAGCCGATGGAAGTGAAACTGTCTCCCCCAGCAACGCTTTGAACGGAATTGATTACGGATCTATTAGCTCTAACGACGAGTACGTTGACAGGGGTGGTTACGGATACGGAGGCACCGGCGGAAGAGGAGAAAGAGGATATGGTTCTACCCGTGGTGGATATCGTAGTGGTGGTGGATACCGTAGTGGTGGAAACCGTGATGGATACCGCAGCAGGGAGAGGGGTTATGACAGAGGAGGATACGGAAGTGGACGTCGTGAACGAGGAGGAGACAGAAGAGGCTACAAGACTAGAAACAGGTACGAAAGGAGTGGTTTGAACACCTCCAACATCGCCAACGACTACATGGGTGATAGCCGTGCTTACAGTGGAAGCCGTGATCGCAGGAGGTACTCCAACAACAGGTACGGAACTGGAGGCTACCGTGGTGGAATCAGACCCACTGCTGACATCTTCGACGACATTGACCAAATTTCTGTACAAGGAGGTTCTCTCAGGACTTGTTCTTTCCATGAAGATGTTGAAAGAGCTATTGTCTTCTTGAAGACTGAAGGTCGTCCTCTCAGAGCCGATGTTAACTTGTGGCAAGGACCTGATAACTCTCCTCAAAAGATGTCTGTGTACCTTGAAGACGGAAACAAACGTAACTTCCGTGCTATTATTGAGACACCAGGAAGTTCTAACGCCGTCGCCATTCGTAACACCGGAGAGTTGGAATACCCCTTGACTGCTGGTATTGAGCTTGACATGAGTCCCATTGATGATATTCCATTCAGAAGAGATGACTACAGGATCATCCAAGGAGGAGCTGTTTACACCACCCCTTTCGCCCCTGCCGTACAAAGTGTCAGAGTATGCTTGAGGACTGATGGACGTCCCTTGAATGCCCGTGTTGAGCTTTTGCAAGGACCTAATAACGACAAACAAGTTATGGAGGTATACACTGAAGACGGACTTGAACGTCCTTTCCACATGATTCTTGATACACCAGGAGTTGGAAATGTTATCCGTATTGTAAATAGCGCCACTGTTGAATTCCCTTTGACAGCTGCTCTTGAACCATACATTATTGACGAGAATGCCATCGATGACGCTTTCGCCGCCGGTATGACCTGGAGTTAAAGAACACATTTTGTACAGATTGTCCCAATGACTTTCTCTCGAAATGTATACACACTCTACTTAACGAATTAGCTCCAAATCGATCGAACTATTATCCACACTCCCTTGATATTTTTATGAGAAGGTGTCACAACCGACTCGGGAAGAATACATCCAATACCACGCCATGTTTTATTACTCCCTAGCCCAATTGCGTTTTTCATGAAGATGGCTCCCAAATGTTGTAACTCCTTGAATATTGCCATTATCATTCAATTTGATTCTAGCACACCTCAAGAACTAAAATAAGAAAAATTGAATAATAATCCTTTATAATATACTTTAGTTTAGGTGTTGTCTAACATTGCATGAGTTATTTCGACCTACCCTCCAATCAATTATTCTTACACTTAATAGTCACAATGATGTATCATGTAAAGAGATTTCAAGTTGCAACAACATCTCTTCAATAACGAAATAAATTGTTTTCTATATTAATCAAAGGCCCAACGAAAGTTGAGGCTCCTTCGTTATCGAACGCTTCGAAAGAAAATTTTCGAATCGATCAGAAAGTTTTCATGAAACATGTCGTCTTTATACATCATGTCATAGTTGATAGCAGTGGCCTATAGCCATCAAATGTCAGAACAAAAGAAAGATGCATTGAAGTTGGTATCCACCATCCTTCAATGATCACCATACAAATATCAAAAAAGAACATATGATGTCAGGTCTTTCAAAATGATGCTCGAACACATTTTTTGTTGTCATTACGTCATTCCTATGGAGTGTACCTATTTGTCCTACTTTGATAAAATAAAAAAGTTTCTATTTTTTGAAAGGAATGTGAGCATTCTTTCTAAATCATTCCTATTTTCCTGAAGTTTGATCAATTAGTGAAACGTTACCAAGAACATCCGGATCATTTTACTTTCTGAATTTCCTTCGGAGCCACAAATCTTTGATACGTTTCTTCTTTTTTCGTTTCGAATATTGGCTATTGTGTTCTTTGATTCTTGTACGGGAGTTTACTTACGACTATGAAGTTATTTAAGACAAGAATGCATCATCATTCCTATATTGGTGACGTAAAATAGACTGACGTGTCCCTTTTTCCTCAAACGCAAGACTGAGATCTCTCTATGTATTCTGGGACATGTGCAATGTTGCCTGCGTGAGCCTGCTGGAAAATGTCCAAAGCATACCTACTTCATTTTTTGGAATTGTTCCATTTAGTTAGGAATTGAGAACGTAAATGATGACGCTAACCAGCTTCTTTCATACGTGATTTTTTTTAAGAAACGTGTACTTGTAAAACGTGTATGCAAATTCATGAAAATGTGTAGAATAGGAGGATATCCGTAGAAGCTATTGTACCGAAATTGAGCTTTCATTGAAATCAAAAACTATGTACATACATACGATTTAAACACGTAGATATAGTATTCTTCGACTTTCCTATTAAGTGGAATGAATCTAAGAATATGAACTGATTCACGTCAACTCACGTTGAAGTCAAAAATATTGGCTAATGGGAAAGGTGAACTAACACCATCTGCATTCTAAATTCAATTCCTAATTAGGGAAAACTGGACCTGTCATACATTCCTACATGTTTTCTCGATACTAACTAATTTACGTGATAAAAATCATGACGTACGTGAAATTACATACACTTTTCCTTCCAAATTTATCCATTCCTCACAATAATACCTCGAACCCTTTCTCGTCTAATTTTAAACTCAATTCAACAACAATGAAGTTCATCGCTAGCGTACTTGCATGCACCGTTATTGGAACCAGTGCCTTCACTGTCAAGCCCCCAACTCCTTTCCAAACTAAGCTTAATGTTGGAGGTGATCGTATGACCCAGAATATCAACTACGATTCCACTCAACCTTACTCTGGTGTTACTCAAGGTCAAGGTGTTAATCAAGGTCAAGGTGTTAATCAAGGAAGAAATACTGGATACTCTAGCGTTGGACAAGTTAGGGACACCAGACAAATTTTCGATGAAATTGACCAAATCACCGTACAAGGAGGATCTTTGAAGACCTGCTCTTTCAACGAAGGAGTTGACAGAGTTACCGTTTTCATGAAAACTGAAGGACGTCCTCTTACTGCCAATGTTGACTTGTGGCAAGGACCCGATAACACTCCTCAAAAAATGGCTGTTTACCTTGAAGACGGAAACAAGCGCCCTTACCGTGCTATCATTGAAACCCCCGGAGCTTCCAACGCTGTTTCTATCCGTAACACCGCCCAATTGGAATACCCTTTGACCGCTGGACTTGAGCTTGACTATTCTGGTGAGCAACCAATTATTTTCGACAGAAGCGAGTACAGGATTGTACAAGGAGGAGCTGTTTACACCACCCCATTCGCCCCTGCCGTACAAAGTGTACGTCTTTCTTTAAGGACTGACGGACGTCCCTTGAATGCCCGTGTTGAGCTTTTGCAAGGACCTAACAATGACAAACAAGTTATGGAGGTATACACTGAGGATGGTATGGAACGTCCCTTCAATGTAATCATTGATACACCAGGAGTTGGAAATGTTGTTCGTATTGTTAATACTGCTACTGTTGAATTCCCTTTGACAGCTGCTCTTGAACCATACATTGTAGATGAAAACATCAACTACGAAGAATCTGGAAGTGGAATGGTATGGCGTTAAATTTTCGTCTGACGACACCTTGTTAAAACTGCTCATGTACACTTAGTCTACCAAAGAAACATATCTCAAATCTAATGTTTTCATGAGAAGCTATGTCATCTCAGCTGGAAGAAAACACCAGTTCCATACCAAGACCTGAATTTCCACATCCCGAAGCTTCTCTTGAAGATCGCACTCTTAATTCCTTGAACACTTCACAAGAAAAAACTGAAGTAAAATAAATTAAAAAAAACAAAAATTAGAAAAAAAGTGTAGTCTCTACTTTATTGAAATGTTAGCACTGAACTGAATAGATATTTTGAATTCGACTGCTCTCCATCGAATATATGATGTTACCCCGTTCTCGCGTTGTCTTTCAACTCATTCATGAAGGCATCTATTTGTCTGGAACTATATTTATGAAGTCACCTATGTTTACTTTGGGCTATTGCTACATGATGTGCACGTTTGAAACGAAGGTGCAACCATTATCCATAGTATGAAGTGGAAAATAAAGTTATTAGGAGATATCTATATGATTTGTTATGAATCATATACATTGCCATTGCTCAAATTGTAAAATTAAAGTTAGTTCATAGTCGCCATCATAGCTTCTAGTAGCATAACATCATTTCGAAAATTTTGAAATAGTATGAGAAGATGGATAGATTATTTTTTAATTGTATCTGACGCAATGATGCAATGAATAAAATGCATTCAATGAATAAGTTCGATTGACGTTTTGAAATTAAGAGTCTTGTGAACATTAGTGATCAACTTGATTATAATATATTATGTTTCTATTTACGTCGTCATTGATTGTCATATTCTTTCTTAAATTGGCAAAAAGGAACTTCTTTGATATTCATGGTGCGCCATCCACACACAAAAAGGGAATTTTGACATTTTGAGAAAAAAGTCAGTTCAAGTCGTACGTAAACCATCCTATGTTTGTTGACATTCAAGTTCAAGTCGTGATAATTCTTTATGTTTATTGTTCATTATGAAGGCTTTTATCTCTTCTCTGCTGATACCTTCTTCTTAATATAATGGTAATCATCCGATTTGTTTGAACATTTACTGTTCCTCTTCAATAACTTAAAAGATCGATTCTCATCGTTAGATTTCTTATTCTACGGTGTCGGACAATATCTTGTTCTTGAAATGAGATATGTCGGATGCATTCTAAATCAATGCTCTCATTTTCGTCTTACAATCTATAAATAGGGTAACGTTTTTCAACAGTGAATATGTCACAAAATAGATTGCATAAGTTCCAGTAAAGCAAATCATAGTTTCAATATCAAATTGAAATAAAGTTATGTTTCGGTTTTTTCCAGCTGGGTACTAGCTTTTTCTTCGCCATCCTTGCAAAGAAAATCATTTTCATTTATTAAGTATTGGCTTAATACCCAATGTGGTCGACTCTCCATTTGCCTTCGTCTTGATACAGTGGCATTTTTAATTTCTATTGGTGAAGTTTCTTGATACCCACAAGAATGAAAAAAAGCAAGTGCATTCTTATTGGATGGCTCTACTTCCACATATATTTCATCTTCCATCCATACGTCTTTCGCTCTTTCCTGACATTTGGACACAAGTGCTGAACCTATTCCCTGACCTTGATATTCTTCTTTCACACATAAAACTCCTATGGTGGCTCTTGCTTTTCTTTTGGAGTTGGGGGGGTTGTTTTCAACTTCATTTGCTAATGTCATACCAAGCTCAACGACACCTACAATCTCCTCCATATTGGAATCCATCTCGGTAGCATAATCTTGCTTTGCAAGAAATAAATTATATTTTGTTCCTTTTAATTTTCTGGCCGTTCTTGTATATCGTTTATATATATCCTGAATAGTAAATTGTCGCTCATAGAGATTCCATTTGAGTTCCTCTATTGATAATTTCGTTACAGAAGAAGAAGAAGAAATTGTAGGATCTTTGCTGGGGGCATCAAAAGTGTCGCATAATAAAGCTGATAAATCTTTCCAATCTTGGAGACTGGTGGGGGGTGTTATTGTTAACGCATTAGATGTCTGGTTTAGAATTAAATTCGAGATGTTGATGAAAAAAAAGAAAACTGCGCACTTGTTACAGAAAAGATGATATTGGTGAGGCATGTTGACCATGGCTTTGAGTGTGACAAGTTGTTGAATGGTTTTGTGTTCTCCACGTGAATTTGATTCCTTTGCTTTTTTGTTAGTGAGTCACTTCACTCAGTTTGAAAAAGCTGACAAACGTGATGCAAATTGCTTACGTTTTGTACGTGGCATCAAGAATTTCGATAAGCATTATTTTCTCACAATTTTATTTTAATTTATCAAAATAGACCACCTACTACGAGCGGACATCAAATTCCAAGAATGAACAGAATCTCACTATTCACAGCGTTTCTTATCAACATTTACTCCCATGCAGCATCGGGATTTACTGCAACGGCTAACATACCGCACACACTATCAAAAACTAAACTTCACAACTGTAAGAATAATGGAGCAGATGATATTTCCATCTCTCGCCGCACTTCCATCTCGATAGGACTAGCATCCATAGTCCCTTTTCTCTCCCTTAACTCACCTGCGGAAGCAGCCATACCCACCATGGACGACTATGAAAACACACAAAATGGCTCACAATTGAAGAGTACCATCAAACTTACCAAAGCTCAACAACAAATGGTTCAGACTTTATCTCTCCGGCAAAATATTGAAAATAAGGGATCTTTGTCAGCATTATCTGATAAACTAATCCAAAGTTTGAATGCTATGGATGGACTTGTAATTTCCTCCGATTGGGCCGCTGTAAGGAGTGCATTGCGAGCGGAAGGTCAATACGATGGAAATGTATTGAATATGGTACGAAAAAATTACTTGGGTGTTACAGATGCCAAACTCAGTAGTGGGACAAAAGGATCTGAAAAAGTTCTCAAGTCTGTGTTGGGTACAGGTGTTGATGGTAAGTCGTATTTATTTTGTTGTATTGGAACGTATTTTACAATTTATAATATACACAGCAACTAACATTCACAATGATTTTTCTTTTGTAATCAAAAAATAAAAATGATCCGAATATGAATAGTTGCTAAGCTGGAAAACGCAAGAGAAGATCTATCCTTTTCATTATCACAATTAGAAGATTTTGCATTGGAAAGTAAGTTTCATGTTTGATTCCAATACACACTTTCTTGAAATCATCTGAAAACTTTTTTTCTATTTTGCACAATTAGATCGATCTGTATTCTTCAATTCTTTGGATAAAAAGCAAGTTGACGAATTGATCAATGAAACAGGATTTAAGGAAAAGGTTTCGGAGGGATCTGATTTGTTAAAAGCAGCAAAAGCTAGTGCCGATGAATTTAGATCTATTGTTGCGTCATTGTAATTTGTTAAGGATACTTTTTTACTTGAAATTGAGAAATACATATACATATTTCATCTATCGTATCAGCATAAGTACATCAAAAGTAAAATAATAAAAAACAAAGCTAACTTCATTCTAATTTATTTTATTTCGTTCTTATTTCCTATGCCTCTAGACATACTCTTTAATTGTCTTAAATAAGAGTTCGTACTTTGTAAGTATCAACACTGAGAAACGCATGATTTATAATTGCCTATTGATGTAGTCATAACCAGAGTACCTTGACGAATGAATCCATGTTAATTGTAAGAGAAAGGCTTGGATACATTTTTCTTTCATCGTTTCTAATTTGTGCTTAACTTTTAGTTTTATAAACTTACACACAATATGCTTATACTCAAAGGGGTTTCGTTTCGTACTTCTTTTCATAAATCTAATTCAAGCGTTCTACTACAATATTAATACACATGACTTCAGCAATATTTTGGAGAATGTCCATAGAAATGGAATTATCTTGAAAGAAAGATTGTTCATACTTTCAAAGCTTTCATCTCTTCAATTTAATTATATGATCGAAATGTACGGCTTCGAATTCTACTACGTTTTCTCAAATAATAAAGATAGTATTGATTCGGTCTTCCACTATTGTTTTGATTCGGTCTTCCTACATTCCCTGCATTATTTTGATTGGAAGTGTTGTTTGTACTTTCATTTGTGCTACCATTCAAATTTCCATTCATATTATTGCTATTGTTTTCACTTGGACTATCATTGGAGCTTCCACTTGTACTTCCGTTTGTAGTTTCATTTTCATTTTCGTTATCATTAGAGTTCTCATTCGTGTCTTCATTCAAATTTCCATTTGTGATTCCATCAGCATTATTGATTGAGCTGTTATTTGAATTCTCACTTGTGCTATCATTAGAATTTTCACCTGAATTTGCAGTTGAGCTTTCAGTTGAGCTTCCGGTTGAGCTTCCGGTTGAGCTTCCAGCTGAGCTTTCAGTTGAGCTTTCAGCTGAGCTTTCAGTTGAGCTTTCAGTTGAGCTTCCAGTTGCGCTTCCAGCTGAGCTTCCAGTTGTAGTACTACTTGAACCAGCATTTGCACTCACACCAGTGCTATCGCTATTACCGTTATCGCCACTATTACCGTTATTACCACTATTATTGGGTGAAAATGTTGGCGCGCTACTAATAATGGTCGAAGGTATTGAAGGAGCTGAGGATGGAGTTGCAAATGTAAAGATAGGATCACTCATAAACACATCAATATCTGTAGCAGGTCCTCTCACAGTGAAATATATACTATCCGCATTCGCCATTTCGGAAGTTACGTCGAAAGTCGATGTGAATAAATTCCTTTGAATGTTTGGATGGATTTAATTTTGGGAAGCAGCAAAGTAAGCGACCTGAAACATGAGTGAAGATGAATTTGTGAATTTGGAACTTACCACTCATCAGCCTGCCATCCACCAGAATCTTTTTGGAAAGAGATCGATAATGAAACAAATTAGCTGAAAACATGCCATTGCATAATTTCGTCTACCGTTTTACGTACCTGCTAAGTTCGCATCGTTCCAATGATTAGACCATGGTACTGGGCTGGAAGATGGCTCCACCCAAAAGCTCACCATGGGACAAGTACTGGGAACATTCCAAGTTGAACCGTTGCATGCAAATGGATTTCCATTTTCATCTTCCAGTCTAAGTCTCAGAGAGACTGTCATTGAATCACCTTCCACTAAACAATTCAACTGTTCTTGCGAAAATTGTTGAGCAGGTCCGGCGGCTACATCATTTCGATTAGTCGCCTTGATTGATTTGGATCCAGGAAGGTATCCATCGTCGATACTTATAATTGTACATCTTTTGCCTTCCCATAAGTCGAGACTGCCATTTTCACTATTCCCATCGGAATTGAGCAAGATATTCTCATCACATATGTCTAACCTTCTATGAAAGGGAAATTCCAAATTATCAGCTTCATCTAACTTTAAATGTTCAGGAATATGAATCTCCGGGGAGGACGATCCATAATGAAACACTAAAAAAACTAATAAAACACTGGGCGCCTTTATTTTCATTGTTGTCATTTTGTATCCGATGTAATGAAATTAGATGAAAGATTACTCTTCACCGAATCTATTCTGAATTCGTCCCTGTTTTCTTTACTAAGAAATGAATTTCAAGACAAAAAAAATAAAAGTTGTCTTTCTCATTATTATTGCTAGTTTTCATTCCCGAGTCGTTCTATATATCTTATTCGTTCGTGTTTCATCGTACATTTTGCATATGTTATGTTATGAAGAACAAATACTATTAAAGTTTTTCGAATTATTTCTCTTTTTGAACTAACTTAGTGAAAGATTTCCATTAATTATATTTCATTATGCAAAGACTCGTGGGGTCAGATATGACCAATCACAAAGAAAAACTTGTTTAGAGAATAGTCTTCTCTATGTAAATTCGGACTCTTCTAAATGATTGAATCTTGAATCAGAGTTGTTCACGGGCTTGAAATGAAAATTAGGAAGTCAGGGCTTCATCATCTTCTACGTCTGTGATGTTTGATGAGATATATAAAAAATAAAGATAAGAGGAGAAGAAGAATGCGCGTCATGATCAATCTTCGTACTCGTGACTCTTTGTTGCATACTCCACGTGTAATGCATCTGAAAAACTAGCATTTCCATGTGGCTCCGATATAGAGGTGTACAAGATCAGTTTTTATTTAGTTGCGGCAGCGTCATTTTATATTTTTGACGTCACCTCTGGATGACTAATGTTTCATTTTTCCATTGCTTACCCATACTGATCTTCGTAGAGTTTTGAGCTCCATATCTAGGTACTGTAAAGTTTATGGCAGTGAACTTTCCCACCTCATTCATCAAGATTGCTCAATCAGATTTGGCCCTTCCACCTCTTATTATCGTAGGTCCTTTGCCTTACCACCACACCCTTTCAGGAAATGAGTGGCATCAATCGAAATAAAGGACAAGGGCGTAAAAGTCGACTGAATAAAACCGGAAGCTCGGAATTTATCGGTTTTGGTGCTTTTCAAAACAAACAATCATTCATAACCGAAAAAACACAGACGAATCTTACCGAGACGACTATCTCGAAGACAAAGTCAGCTCCAAGATTCAGCCCTTCCCCCGTTCTTTCGTTAGGTCTGAACTCTGCTGATAGTAGCAATGCGACCGAATTGATAACACTCTTTAAGAAAGTTGGACGGAAACGTGACTCTACAACACGTTCCAAAGCATTGGCAGACTTGTGTTCCTTGGCATTCACCACTTCTTCTCCAAAGGAAAGCAAGGAAGCTGTATTAACAAAACCTGAGATCATTGCAACACTCTCCCATTTAGTATTCTTATTTTATACCAAACTTGACCATGATAACGATCGTACTGTAAGGGCTCAAGTCTTAAGATGTCTTTGTGAAGCAAAACGTGCTGTTCCGAAAGCTTGGCATACACTTATGCAACATGCGTGCAATAATGATACGATTGATGGTTTGGAGAACAAAGATACAAGTGAAAATATTTCTCCGTCTGTTCTTGGAATTATCTGGTGTTTGCAATGTGATCCTGCCCCAGAAGTTGCCAAAGAAGCCAGAGCTTGTTTAGATAACTTATTTGATCACCAAAGAATAGATGAGAATCCAGGATCCAAAATGAAACCTCAGACTCCAAACATGGTAAAATCAGGTATTCTTGCCTACATTTTGAGTACCATGAAGCACACTAGACCTTCCTCATTAGCAGAGGTTTATTCCTCGTCGAAATTGAGAAACCAATCATTGACGTACCATCATGCTGAAAATAAAATAAAAAAAGGAAAAGATAATAAAAAATCAAGTGCCACAATCATGTCAGAAGATGATCTGAAGGAAGGTGAAGAAAGGTTTGAACGAGTCATTTCTTCGACAATCAAAGGTTTACAACTTTTCATATCCAACTTTATTGATTGTCCCATACAAAGTGATGTGGAATCTCCACTACTATCAATACTCCTTTCAAATAGGAAGCTTTTGTGGAAACACATTTCTTCCTCTAGATCTTTATTTCGAAGAGAATCCTATAGACTTATTTCAACCTTTGCTCAACCACAGTATGACACAAAGCAAGAAAGTTTGACTGTTGCCGCACCTATAACTATATTGCACGAAACCATTAATTCGGAAGCACACATATATACTTCATTATCAACTGAGTCCGACCCAACAAACCTCCCTTTTCTTGTGGAAGCAGTATTATTGTTTCTTTCAACGTTCAAAGAGGTTACTGCTGAAGGAAAAACTACTAGGTGGTCTGTTTGCGATAGTCATTTGATTTGCAAATATTTTTCAAAGCTTTTGAAAAAAGCCTGTTATGGTGCTTCTGCGGAAAGTTGGGCACCATCCATTCTCTTGCTCATTCATCTTTTGCCCTATTCTATTGAAAATGAGGATGGATTGTCTCTTCCTTATGAATTACTGTCGAGTATGGTAAGAAGAGTTCTTCAAATATTCTTTGTTGTATCGTTATTCTTTGGATACGAATTACGTCTCTTTATTTCAGTTTTTTAATTGAATCTCTCTCTGCTTTACTTTGAAAAATAATAGTGGGAGGGAAAAGATTCTACAACCATACGTCGCCATGATGAAATGGCCATCGTTACAGCTGTAGCAGAATGCTCAGCATTTCTACTTTCACGGAAATTTACACCAATAGAAGATGAGTTCGATATATCAGTTAAGCTCAAAGATCGCATCCATCGGCTTTGTGATTTTTTCAATTCTTCCTTGCATTATTATTTAAATATTTCTACAAAAAACCCAAAAAGAATGTCAGCAGTTTCTTCTACCGAACAAAAGTTATTAGATTGTTTAGGAAGAGATTTATGTAAGTTTGATATTATGTGTGACCAGCCATCAGAAAAGTCAAATAAGATTCCTTTATTATTCTTTGCAAAAGAATACATGTTTGGCACATCAAAATCAAAGTCGGAGGCAGATTGTGAATCTAATGCTACAGTTGCATACAAAAAGGGTATTGTTTTGAGTCAGATTTCAATTGACTCCATAACTACACAGACTGTAATGAAATTGAATGACCTTTTACAAAATATTGGAAATGCCATGACAAGAGAAAAAGGAAATATGAAAGATCCTCTTAGCTCGAGCCTCTTAATATCCTCAATACGTACTGTCGTTGAGATAATCATTTCAAAAAGCCGTATGCATTCATCAAATGATCATGATATTGAACTACTCTTTACCATGATCAAGTTATTCGGAGTACAACAAATCTTACCATCAACGTTACCATCTGCCAATGTTTATTGGAGTGAAGATACAAATTCAGCACAAACTACAGCAACAGCGTCAACAATTGAATACTTTTGTATGAATGACCTTCTCAAGCTTATTATCGTGAATGGACATGCGCACAATAATGACAAGAAGGACAATATTATTGAGGCCCTATTTCGCATGTTACAGTATTGCCTTGAAGCAATTCAGTCCCCTTTGCATCAAAAGAACTTATGGGAAGCTTTTCTGAAAGAGATTATTGTAGCTCAGTGCTCTTTGAGCACACTTTCCTCGGGTCTGTCTATTTTATCAAACGAAAAAACGGTGGATATTTTGCGTTGTAAGGTCTTTGAAGATTTTGTCATCGAAGTTGGAACTAATATTACAACCTTTTCGCGAGAGAAGTCAAAAAATGTGGAAAACGATGAGAAAGTAGACGACGATTATCCTGTTTTATATTACAGCAATCAAGGAGAAATATCATATTTTCTTTCTACATGTGTAGGCTTTACAAAAAATTCATTTTCTTTAATCGGAAAAAGAGTTCTATCAAAATGGCTTGAAGCTGCTTGTCAGCATAAACCATATGGAAGTATGAAGAAAGTACCTAAATTCCACCAGACAGAATCAAACGCTTTGCTCAATACCTTAATTTTGATGGCGAAAAAATCAGTGTTTGGTTCAACTTTAACATCCCCATCTATAGAAAGAAAAGATATTTTTCACATTATAATGGAGTCATGGTACCAAAACATAAAGAAATGGGATGACATTGTATTACCACTTCTGATCGAGGATAAGAATGGACGCTCCTCTGCACTATCATTAGAAATTCGTGATGAAGTGATGTCCAGATGTTCTGTGATTTTGAAGCAAGAACTTTTGGAGCCTACTTTCTCAGAAGAATATTTTGAGAATAATAGCCACAACTGGGCAACTAGGGCATGGCGTTTGATTAAGCTCGCTAGTATTGCTTTGCCAAATCAAAGCGACTTTGACCACCTTAGTATGGTTGGACTTTTTGATGGAAACTTATGGGGATCAAACTCATGCCTAAATTGTGATTGGCAATTTTGGTGCTTATACCGAGTTCTTTCGCATTTTGATAGTGAATATCGACGATCTATTTTTCTTGGACATGATCGCAATAGTGACCCGGCAAAAGCGCTTGTAGAAATTTTATTATCTTTTGCAAGGCAATCTAAACACCCTCCCATGGCAGAAATTTATCCGGAAAAGGATCTGCTACTACAACGTGGTCACCTTTTGTTACACTCTATATTTGGTCATAATATGCACGAAAGTACGCAACTCGATGATCTTCTTGAGGCTTGTTGTTATATTGTTATTGAGAAGGTTTCCGATGTACTATTGCGTATATCTGAAGGAAAAGAAAAGATTGCAAGCTACATTTTAGTATTGGATATACTAACTCTAAAATTATTCAACAATTTCACTATCGTTGAATCTACGAAACAGGATGAAATAAGAGATAGTTCGGACTTGAAGGTTGGCGAAATAGTTTGGTATGAACGAAAAATAGCATCCGAAGACACAACAAATTTAGCAGAGAACAAACTCATCAAAGCAAAGATCTTGAAAATTCATACAGATGATTTTCCTAATTTGTATTTCACAATTGAAGTCCATGACGAAGATGGATTGTCAGAGAGACAGACTGTTGCAACTAGGTTAAAAAAATGGAATGAAAATAGGAATACCGTAACATTGACGCAAAGCCAATCAGTACCTAGGACAGAAGCAAAGCAATCAAAGGCTCTTAAATGTGAACAAGCGATATATGACAAAATCGTTAAAAAGATACTTGGATCTATAGGGATGCAGCATAAATCAAAACATTCTGATTTGGGAATTGCATCAAAATGTATAAACATAATAATTTCTCGTTGTGGTTTGCAGGGAGCAGTCGGGCTAGGAAGCTTACGATACGAAATATTTCAGCTAGTAGCTAGTTTTGACAGAAACATAAGCGCGAAACTAATGATAGGCATAGATGAAGATCTTATTTCCTCATTGGAACTTTTGAGTAGTGCTATGATTGGTAATCCAAAGACAAGATCATTCAACTTTGATGTTCTTCGCTTAAGCAATATCACTTCTCTCCAGGCAATATGTTCATTTTACGAAGTAGATGATAATCTTTCAATTGTGCCTCAAGAGGTAGCTCTGAAGTTCCATACATCAGTCATATTTTGGATAAGTGTCGCATCCTACACAATAACAGATTTCAGCTTGCTTTCTCGCATCAGCAATGTTTTGAATAAAGCGACACACTCCGTAATGCAGCAAAATCGTGGAAGTGAAGACGATCTTCTTTTTAATAGTCTTTCTATAATGAAGGCAATCGAGGGAATTATAGGCAAAAGCAAAGTAATCACGCCAGTTTCAGAGAACAGTCCTAGAAGTTTAACATTTAGTTGTACACAAGAACTTGTGTATTCATTTGTTAACATATTTTCTGAAGTTGAAGAAAGGGATAACTTTCTCAATAAGCATGAAGAACATTCCGAACCAGTGTGGATCCGTCCATTTTCTTCACTTTTGACATGCCCACATGATGAACTTATTTATGATTTTAAAATTGCGGCACACAAATTTGCTAACGAATTGAGTGAGAGTCTTTTTTATCCAAAAAAAAGATTTTTTGGTTTTCATCTATTGCGGTTGGTGGCAACCAATACCTCGAAAGATACCTTTGACAATGAGTTGACTCTTAGCTCTAGCACTGAAAAAATTATTGATACATCATCAAAAAATATGACAGAAGAAGAGGTCTCTGAACTTAAAGAAGATTGTATGATAACGTCGAAATGGTTGCCAAGAAATTTTATGTCCCAAATAGAAAAATGGGATGATTCAGAGTCTTTTGAAGAAATAAATGAGGATTTGATTCTTGGGCAGCTTCTTACATGGCTTTTAACACTTGACTTTCTTGAGCGTGCTGGGAACTTTGATTCAAGAAACCGTGCAGCGTTTAATTCCTATATTCAAATTGTAGGAGTTGTAAATGTCATATTGGAAAGAGCACTTGTTGTAGCGTCCCTCCATGACAAGCCAAGCGAAGATTTTATATTACAAGAAACACCAATTCATCTAAGTTCTTATGATGAAGAAGAGATTTTTTCGAAAATAGCAAACCTTGTCATCTTCCGCACGGCACAAATTCTTCCAACCCTTACAAAGTCTTGGTGGAATGATTATTGTCCACGTTCGGATCAACCACATATCAAAGAATTCGTGCAAAAGTATGTTGCATCCGAAATATTGCGAAGGGAACTTGTTCGAATTGATAAAGCAGAAAATCTAGGAGAAATGAATGTGAACGGAAGTTGCGTTAGTCGAGAAGTGGTTGCCACATATGTTCAAGATGAGGTACGTAAATTTTCTTCGGTTTAATGTATCAATGCAGCTATGCTGAATTTTTTTCGTTTCTTATATTATTTAGTGCGAGCTTAGTGTTATGATTCGAATACCACAAGCATTTCCTCTGCGAAATGTAGAAGTTGACTGTCAAAGAACAAAGGGAATTGCTGAAAACAGATGGAGGCGTTGGTCATTGCAAATAATGAGAATGTTGAATAGTCAAGATGGTACTGTCTTAGATGCGTTGCTTTTATGGAAAGAGAATGTTGATAAAGAATTCGAAGGTGTTGAACCGTGTCCAATATGCTATTCCGTGTTATGTGTCAAAACTCATGCTATGCCTAATTTGCAATGTAATACATGCAAAAATCGATTTCATAGCACTTGCTTGTACAAATGGTTTCATAGTAGTGGAAAGAGCCAATGTCCACTTTGCCAACAACCCTGGAGTGGGACTAAGATTTGATTTTACTAATGCTCCTCAATAAGGAATCAATAGCAACATATTGTGTACGTTTTTGATTGATGCTGGTGATTGAATGAATCCGCAAAAGCATGTTGACACGCTACGTAAAACATTTAAAAAAATAATAGAACATCCAAGGAATTGAGAAATTATAGAGTTTAGTATCTAAATTATCGAAGAACAAGATGATATCATGCAGAATTACGTATGTACAGTTTGTACTAATCACATATCTTTTTATTAAGTTCTGAAGATGATTATATAGAGGATAGAATAAATAAGCTCACTAATTGGTTTTATACTACTTTAGTTTCTATCTTTTGTTTTATCGCTTTGAAACATCCTTTGCAGGTAAGACACTTGATATTCATTTAGAATAATTTGAAGTCATAAATCAAAACATGATGACCTTAGTTTTTTTCTTTTATCGAGAATTATTTGGATCCAAAACAGGACGCATCATTTGAGTTAAATTTTTGAGATGACTAAATTTATAACTAAATACATATTGCAATGGGATGCATTTAAGTATTGCAATTTTGTTAGACGTGTCATAAAGACAAGTCCCTATGACCCTTGAATTTTTTTCTTTAAATCCAAGGCCACATGATAATTTCCGAATGGGGTTTAGTACTAGAAAATATCGTGTCCTTATTGGCTTTAAACCTTATTTCCAACAAAAATACATGAGGAGAAGAAGAATACTCTAAGAAAAAGTATTCTACCGGCTTGCAATGAACTTACATTATTTTAAAGTCAAACGTTACCAGCTGCAGCAACTCGAATTTCTTGCATACTGGGTGGTGTTACTGTTGTCATTATCAGCAATTTCATCACAATTGAACACTGGTATCGTTTCTAAAGGAAAACAGGATGTTGAGAGTAGACCATATGAGGCAGGAAAGGAATTTTCTCTATCCTATATCATTCTTTTTTTTCGGGTATCTTTGTTGTCCAGGGCCTTTGCTTATGCTATAGATTTTATTATCGCTGGGATAAGGTTCGACAGTTTCCTCCCTGCTTGGCTTGTATTCCATCATTTTGGTGTCTTCATCATGCATGCCACAAAAGCATTTTACTTAACTCCGAGGACCCTAAAAGATATAGCTTTGTTCACGGTAGCTTCACAATCCTCTCACAATACATGGACAAAAAGTATTTCCCCAACTATCTACTGGGGAAACGTTTCAATTGGAATTCTAGCTATTTGGTACATTCACTCAATGCATAGCACAAACAACATTGCATCGCAAGGTTTTTTCTATGGAGGACTATTTGCAAGTTTAGGTGTTATTTTATTGGCGTTAGAAAAGTTTTCAGGATTCAAACTCAAGCTTTTATCGAGAAGTCCCAACCAATTTCATGTTAAAAAAACGCAATGACCAATTATTATTTGATCTTTCAAAAAGAAAAGAATTTGTTCACTGAACCACATCTGTTAGTTACGCCAATTAGAGCCTCCGCTTTCATAATAAAAAAAAAGAACACGGATCCATCTTAAGAAGGTAAAACGTACTACAGGGCATAAATGAGACTGTTGGACTTCTGTTTTCTTTTTAATTTTATATATCTAAATTTCACATGTTTTTAGTTAAAAAATAATAATAAATTATTTTATTTTTAATTGAGTTTCTTGTCAGGCACAAACACAACGTAAACGGAGTAAATAGATTCCTTATAGTTCATGTATCTTAAGTGTACCTTTAAATGCTATGTGTTGGAATTTCCAAATTGGATTAATTGGATTCCAGGTAGACAACTCTTGTAGGATAAACTGTAGTCGAGGGTACGAATAGGATAAGTACTCTTGGCTGTAGTCTGGAAAATAAGGTGGTGTGGAGGTAGTGGTCGCAAGACACCGTTATCCACGCTCGGTCTGGGGTTCGGTTCCCCGGCATCTTAATTTTCCGTTACTATGTCCTTTTTTCTTTTAAATAGGTTTAAGTTCCTTTAATATTTAGCCAAGTAGGTTTATATTTAAAAGGGTATTTTCCGTTCGGATTCTTGAAATCCCTATGATACCATGAAAAATGTTCAAATCAATAAACGGTCACATTTATCCCATCCATAGCCTTTAAAAAGCAACACATGAATTCTCGTGTCGAAGGAACTATTTGATCAATACCTAAGTTTTTGCGGATTTATACTCAACAAACCTATACAAAATGGGGAACTCTCTCTCCTCAACAGACTTAACCATGGATAATTTGGTGCTTAGTTCAGTTACTAGAAGGAAATTAGGTTTGATTGGCTCAAAAGATACATGTAAATTGGATGAGGATTCATTTGATGACTTGGAGAGTTTGGTATCACGAATGACAGATGAAGATGAGTTATCTCAAGTTTCTAAAAAAGACATATCTGAAGGAAAAAGAAATAAATTTGGCCTAGAAATTCTTCAGAGGTGTGGAGTAAATTTCGTTTTGGATCAGCAGAACAACACTTTTAGAAATCCCAACAATTTGTGTGTAGCAATAGGAGAAAGAATTGATCTTGTAGAAAATCTTGGGAAGCTCTCACAAAAAATAAAAATCTCAACTCAAAAGAAATATCTCATATTTCAGGGAAAAATCAATCCTGGAAAGCAAAATAAACTACATATATTGCTGTCGTCTTTTAATAACGATCCTGCTGCTCTAACGAAGAGAATAGAATCTCATCCTGATGAGATAATTATGTACGATGAAAAATGTCGAACACCTTTCATTTATGCGTGCAAAATAGAAAAATTGTCAACGCAAGGTAAATGAGCATTTTATTCTATTAGTTACTTTACTATTTTGAACAATCTTGTGCATCGACGTTCTCATTTCGTTCTTACCTCTTTCACTCCTGTCAAGTTTTGGAAAACATGTTAAGGGTATGCCCAAAATCAATATCTTTCCCAGATTTAAATGGTTCGTATCCTTTACATCATTATGTCTCGTCTAAAAGTGCAGTTACATCGATGGTTCTTAAATTGATAAAAGCCTTTCCAGATGCACTCATGTATCAAAATCAATTTGGTGGGACTCCAGCATCTATCGCAATCTGTGATGGCAATAGCTCAGTTGAAACAGACGACTTAATATTAGCTCTTTTGAATGCAAATCCACGTGTAGCCAAAATCCCAAATAAACATGGATACTATCTACTTCACTATATCGGAAGAAATACAAAAATTAAATCTTCGACAATTGATTTCTTAATTTCTCTACATCCAGAAGCTTTATATGAACGAAATATATATGGCGCCACACCTATATTTTTGGCTATGTATTGGGATGCTCCTATGGAAACTATAAGAAACTTGCTTGAAGCTGCTCCAAGTGCTGTATCAATCAGAGACGAAAGAGGTCTTTGCACTATTTCCTCTGCTTGGAATCTGTTTGTGCGTAAGACAAAAGTTGATGCTGAGAATAAAACAAATAGAGTATTGGGGAATCGAGAAATGATGCAGCGTGCTGAATTACCTTTTGATCTCGAAGGAGAAGTCGGAAGTTGGTGGGAGAAAATGGAACTGCTTCTAAAAGCATCATACCATAATACAATCGCAAAGTTACCCGAACAGAAGCAGTGGAAAATCTTGCACGCAACAGTGGGCGGTAACAGCCCTCCCAATTTGATTCGCTTTGCAACTAAACTTTACAGAAATCAATTGTTTTTAAAAGATGAAGATGGAAGATTGCCTTTGCACATTGCAGCACGGAATGAAATTTACGTATCGCAATCGTTTGAGCCTAAACATAAAGGTGTTCCAATGTTAGCACTTTTAGCCCACATAAATCGAAATGCAGTCACAGATAAAGATAACGATGGAAGAATTCCCCTTCATATAGCATTGGAAGCTGGAAAAACATGGGGGGACGGTATATCACAAATGATACAACATATTCCTCAGATTCTTCGAGAGAGAGATCCTATTACTAATTTATATCCTTTTATGCTATCAGCAATTGCTTTTGAACAATCATCAGAGCTAAACCAAAAATGTAACAAGATAGCACAAGGTCAATTCAAGCAGAAAGATTGGAGAATGATGACAGTGCACGAAAGATACCACCAAATTGAAAGAATTATGGAACAATCAGACTCCGACAAATTTAACACCGTAAGTGTCTGTAAATTGATTTTCTACGAAGAAGCCTTTGAAAAATTCGGAATTCATGTTCTCCTCTGAATAATTTGATTTCGCAAATTTGAATATATTATAGGTTTATTTACTTTTACGGTCAGCACCCGATGCTTTGACCAGAGCAGTTGAAGGCTATTCAGACGACAAAGAAAAAGTACGATTAAGGAAAAGTAATGACAAATTAAAAAAGCAAATAGCAGAAATGCACCAAGCATCTCTAAAATTAAAGCAAATCATACAGTCAAAACAAAAATTGCTCCTCAAGACAGAAACAAATGAACAAAGCAAGAAAATATCTGGGTTTAGTAAAAATAAGGAAAATATAATTCCGATGCATTCAGCAGCAATAATATCGAACTAATATTAATAAGTCCCTACAGAAATAGTTCTGAAATCAAGTTCAACCATTTTTCATCAGTTTAATTCGATGCCTACATTTTAAGCTCATCTTTATGCATGATCGCGAATGCTATGCTCCATGATACTTGATATTGACTGTATTTCCGTAGAAGGGTTGGTTGTCCTCTCTTGTAATCTCGTATAAAACACCTTCATCCTGAAAAGAGACCATCATTCTTTTGCCCTCGTCACAAAATGCAAGTCCTGTTGTTTCATCGGAATGAGCAGGTCCTCCTTCGATAATAGTATACATTCTGTCAGCATTTTTATCGCGTGCAAAAATTCCTGCAGGGCTAGAACCTCCATCCTCTAAAAAGTATAACAAACTTTTTCCGTCTTCTTCATTATTAGGTAAGAGTCTTACGATTTGGTCTGGTTGGCCATTAAATGCTCCACTTCTCGTACTAAGGGCCTTGTATGTATAAGAGTCCAAATCTAATACAAACATTTGTTTCAACTTCTTGGAAACGAAATAAAGGATACCATCGTGACAATCGATACCTTCAGTATTTGGAAAATGGCTGGCTGCATTAGATTTAGCCGAAGATAAATTAGTGGTCCAATTAAAAGTACTCGTTTCAGGAAATAATTCAAGATACTCGATTGAACCCGCATTATGTAAGACATTCATATAATTGTCACTTTTAATTGCTTCTTGTAGTATTTCAATATCAGGAGAGAACCGTCTCACTTCTCCAGTACTGCTGTCATGAGTTACAAAACCCTTCAACTGAAGAAGATTTCGATCATCAAATGCAACAGATTCAAACTTTCCACCTTCGGGTCCTCCCATTGCTGTTGCACGACTTGGCCATTGTTCTTCAGGATGAACCTCCCAACACTGTCCCGCAGGAAACATAGATGTACCTCCGTATTCTTCACAAGAAATAAAAGTGTTCCAAGGAGTGGTCCCTCCACCGCAATTAAGTCTTGTGCCCTCTAGAACCATTTTGTAGTGCTCTATTTCACCGTACATATTAAATGTTATGCGTCCAACTCCACCTCTTGCAGTCAGGCCTCCTCCAGTTTCAGAATTGATGAGATAATGCCAGCCTCCTCCTTGCGCAGGTAAACAAGCAGCTGCATCTGGTTGATCCAAAAATGGCGCTTCGGATTGAAGATCGTTGCCGTAAATTACATTCTGTCCGCTTGTAGCAATTTTTCTAGCACGAAGGCCAATAGATAAATAGAGATGACTTGTATCATCATAGAAAAGCATTCCAGGATAATATGTAGTAGAACCAATCGGACTTCTTGAGGAACTGGGTTGAGAAGTAACTGAAGGGGCGATTGATGGGAAGCTTGTTAAAGTAGGAGAGAGAGTCTTCAGGAGCTTGGTAGGCTCTACATTCCAAATCATATTTCCTCTTCTATCCTCAATGGTTACCTCGCCATTATCATTTAACGCTAATGTTGATTTCGCATTATTATGCGTGCCTGCATTCCACAGTGCATCGAAATCAGGTGATGATGCAGGGCTATTGTATACCACGAAATTACCCGCCAACTGAAATTGAGCGTAAGGGTCTTCACCAATGAAAGGTCCTATTTCCCAAACCTTATAATCTTCGTGACAAATCGCAAGATATGCATCCAATGTCATGCCGAATCTGTATTGTTTGTTTGGTGAACACATGAATTCTCCTCTATAAAATCTTCTATCATTATCTGGCGTATCACTATCTAATTCGTTACCACAATCAAGATCATTGGTTGATGCAAAGTCACAAGAGGTATAACCTATTGTTGGAGTTGCTGAGGATTTGAGAGACGGAGATCCCGTAGGTTCATATGAAGGTGACATGGTGGGTAAGCTAGTCAGAACTGTGGATGGCTCATGTGTTGGAATGTGAGTTAGAACAATGGAAGGAGATGTAGAAGGTTCGTCAAAAAGATTTATGGATGGGATTAATGTTTGTGCAGTCGATGGGATTGTCGTTGCCAACTTCGATGGCATAATGGATGGTCCTACCGTAATACCCTGAGTTGAAATTGCTGTAGGCTCAGCAGAAGGGATAAGATTACTTGAAATTGCGTCTAAATGGCCAGAACAATCCCATCCGCCAGATGTTGACGCATGGCAGATAAAAGGTCCCATATAAGCTTGCTCTTCGTGACTGTTGTTACCATTTGAATCGAATGATGAAGCAAGTCTTATCAATTGCAAGAAAAAAAGTAAAAGGTAGTTTTTGGGCGACATGATAGTTCGAAACTTGCAAGCTTTCTCAGAGGCTGAAAAAATTGAGAAAACCACAGCAGTGAAGAAAATAATGAGAGGATTCTCCGAGATTATAAAATCTCATAATATAAGGGCGGTGTATTTTATTGAATAGAGTATTTACATTTAATAGTCAGCACTCTCCAATAAGTTTCATTTTCTACGCCATCCTGTTACTGGAATGAATCTAATTGCAATCGCTATTCCACGATGGGAAATTTTTAGCGAAAGAAAGAATTGCATTCCAAGTATAATCAATTGCCCAACCGAAACTCTCACATTTGTAAAAAGTCATGGTTGTGAATTAGTAATATTCTGCCATATTCCGCAAAAACTTTGTATTGGCTGTGCAACGAATTTTGTTCATTAAACAATGATATTGAAATATTGAGTGCTATTGGATTTTTCTTATACTCCCACAATCTCATTCTTTCTGTGTTTGAGTCTCAAATCAGTCCCATCAATTTTTTATTTTATTATGAGAATTGCGATTAAGTAACCAGCCGATCAGTGTAAGGCGAATCCACTATATACTAATGACACAAAGGAAGAGGAAACCAAACCAGATATTTGAGTTTGTACTAAAACATATGAAAACAATGGTCACGCTCTTCAATAAGAATGTTTAGCAATCGTGTTACATGCGTGAAATTGTGGGCTTAGGAAACTGAAACTTTGAGAAGATTCAAAAAACATGTGCCAATGAAATTTCGATCAATAAGAGCAATGGCTCGACACGAACAAGAGGATCAAAGAGAAAAGTAATAACAAGCTTTGATGAGATTACAAAATAAATCTAAATTATAATTTAAAATACAAAATCTACTGGTAGTACAAGCATTGTTAGTAATGCCTTCTATCTTTCTTGCAAAGATTCAAAACTATACCTGATTTTGTGAAAGAGGATGCATTTGCACATCAATCCCTGTATCGACTTCTTCAATGTTGTCATCTGGGTCATAATCAGGAAAGTCAATGCCTTCTAATTCTTCAATATTATTTTGTGTTCCAAAAGTTTCTGATACTCTTGCTTTAACGTTGACGCATTTCCACAAAACCCATGCACCCATTGCAGCAAAAACATAACCTGTGCCAACAAAAACTCTGCATACCATTGTATCACACGCTCCGTTATCTTCGATAAATTCAGTTGTCTCTGCGTTGCTGGCATAAATATCATCGTTCGTGAATGCATCGTCAAGTCCCCAATTATCCCTAGGAAGACCCATGTCATTATCGGCTTCTCCATTGAATAAATCATCGGTATAACTAAATCCATCTGGAAAGCCAGAGGCAGGATCATCATCTGTACTCTCATCATACACACAAGTAACTGTTTCAGCAAATCCGATTCTGTCTCTTAATAAATCAAAAGTGATATCATGACCTTGCATCACATTGGCTCCCAAGACACTCCCATTGGCATTTTCGAAACTAATACGAGGTCTATACATTCCTGTATTTGAATTATATTCCATCCAGCGCGAAGCTGGGAATGCAATGAGCACATCCTCAGGATGAACTGGATCTAAACTACCCACCAAGAATAAATTTGGGTCTGAATCTGGATCTTGTGGTTTACTGGGATCTGAATTAGCAGTTAATTGAAGTATGATTGTTGGCAAAGCTTTGAGCTCTTCTTCTGTTAATCGAGTTTTACGATACGAGAATTCTTCACCGGTGGCAAGTTTCCAAGCTTTTTGAAATGGTTCTGATAATTGTTGAGAAAATAAAGTATAAGGGGTAGAGGAATCAATGACAACACCCTCCTGATTCACACTGACATCATTCATTTCTACATTTACAATTTTCATGCCGGACATGTATGGTTTGACTGACTCTCCACCTCCTACACGCAAAAAAATATTTTGAACATAGACTGAATATGGTGATTGATTCGATTTCAGGTTGGTGGCAAATACCATCTGACTCGTGTGATATTTAGGATTAAATCCGCCCAAAGTTAGAGAACCAGCCCTTAGTTTTTCATCTTGTGCATGATCTTTTTGCCCGAAACACAATGAAAAGGCAGGCCTCTTTAATATCTTTGTTTGATACATTTGATTTACAATAGAAGTGGGCTTGGAACTAAATCCCATGACCCCATCCGCCAGTCCATCCATTGTCCATCCGCGTACATCTGTTTGGCATCCAAACATAAGAGGAAATCCATATTCTTTTGCCACGTTAGTTCCATCAAGGGGTTCCTCTAAACCAGACGGTGCTCCTCCGATATAGGCCATATCCACAGCTTCAAAGGCTTCCCACATGGACATATCGCGATAGACTGCATTGACAAGACATGCGGCTTTTCGATCATCGCATTTTTTTTCGGAATTGTAACAATTTCCACAAGTTACAGATCGGAAGGTGTCACTTTCAGAATACACAAAGGTTTCCGAGATATCTCCTTCTCTACGTTCTTGTGTGATTTGTTCTCGGAGATCAACACAGGGAAAGGCTGTATAGTCGCTATCCGTAGATACAGCTAAGACTTGTGGCTGGGCGGGGTTTCCGATAAAGATAGTTGTAAAGTGCGTTCCAGAGTCCCGAGGGCCGGTGGAAAGATCTCGGTTAGAATTGATGATTTGTTCCAATTGGTCATTTTCGTCATTTGTTGGGAATAAGTGCTGATACTTATATTGACGATGATTTTCATCATAAGGATTTTCATGGAGTGGAAGATGAAATATTCCAGGCCGCGAAGATTCAGAATGAAACTGTCCATTCTTGATATCTAACTCATGTCGAGATGCATGCACAAAGTCTATCGCTTGACAACATAAAACGGTCACTAGTAATATTTCTTTCAAGGAAATAGTCAAACTTTTCTGCATGATTGCGAGCATTGATTGTTTTGCTATTTTTTGGGTTCTTTTTGATATGTGATCTTTTTCAAAGATTGGTGTTCCATACAACAACAACACAATTTCATGAGATGGGAGCAATGTATTCTCATGGAAATTCGTGACTAAGCTGAGACAGAGTATGACTGATATAGGGTCATAACATCAATGAAAAGGTAGGATGGAATGCTTTTACTCTAATTGAAAAACAATCGAATATTTTAATTAAGGATATTTATTTTATGCTTTACCATTCATGTGATAAAGATTTAAGTACTTAACTGAACTACGTCAATCAAATCACACTTTCCGAACTAAAAATATTTGTCTGCTGTGCATTAACAATAATTCAAAACAAATCTAAAAATAAAGAAAATAAACAAACGATTACAGTCACTTCGCTCTTAGATATACACAATGTAGATATACATTCCCTGTTAGATATACGCCAATTTCTCTCGCACACATATTTGGTCCTGACACGTGTAAGGTTTGAAGTACGTATGTACGTTTTTCCCTATGTTTGGTCCTGACAAGGTTTGAACTACTATGTAATTTTTTTCCTAAGTGTATGC
>Ga0209092_10000672_pt1 | contig 34226 bp, 27 predicted proteins | sample FraStrMetagenome_FD_187446 | JGI IMG/M metagenome (GOLD analysis project Ga0209092, IMG submission 187446) | Marine eukaryotic phytoplankton communities from Arctic Ocean - Fram Strait ARC3M Metagenome (SPAdes) (version 2) | ecosystem: Environmental > Aquatic > Marine > Oceanic | place: Fram...
ACATAATTGGTATTAAAATACTATTATCGCTTTCCTAGAAAAAACGACTTGAAATATAGATTTTTAAAGATGGCTTCTATTTTATCCCAAGCCCTTGAAAGCATGGAAGGTATTTTGATTTTGAAAAGTGCTATAAACAATTGTACATGCATTTCAACGTCGCAAAAAATTTTCTTGAGAACCTGTCTCATGTCTTACGCTCCTCTAGAACAAGATGAAACGAATTCTGGAGTAACTTTAGTACTATTTCCTTCAATCAAATGATAAAGACTACTCGCCACTTGCTTTGGAGTCTGTTCCAAGATGAATTTAGCTTCATTGCCGGAATTTCTCTTCTGGTAGTCCTGGTAACAATTAACGACACATGCTTCAGGAACTTTGGGTTGTCCTGTATTTTTTTCTTGAGATTCCATATTTTTCTTATTTAGCAAAAAATTTTGCGGGTAAAGATGACATGATTGTGCTGTAGCTTCCGCCGAAGACGAGTTTTGTTCTAGCGCAATATCTTCTTGTAGTGCTTTCTCCTTGAGACTTTTATCGTAGGTCCGCATATCTGCCCTGTAACGATGGGAATCTTTATCGGCTTCAATCTGAAAGAATGAGCGTACATCATTGTTCGCATTTTTCCACCTTAGAGCAACAAGTTTCGTCAACGTTTGCATTTCTATTTTTCCATGTGTTTTACGATGCGGTCGCTTTTTGCGGGTAGTCGATGCGTTTCCGAAAAAACGATTAAACTGTGCTCTTAGTTCAGCGTGAATCTCAATTGTATCCTTCTTCTTGGGATCGATTATCTTGAGCAGTTCACTTTCGTCTTCGTCCACTGTTTCCATAGAAAACATAGAATCCATTATCATTTTACGTTGAAACTGATAGAAAAAGTTGTATGCTGATCGAGCTTTAATAGGCCTGTGTGGGTCTTTCTTCGTTTTTTTCGTTACCTTTGAAGTAATTTTTGAGTATGGTTTCTTGGACATGCCCTTGTTTGAAGCATTCATATTATGTTCTGTCATTTGCAATTGATTTTGACTCGCCTTCATCTCAGTTTCTATTCGTGGTTCTGATTTCAAGTGCATTCGTCTTTGAGAAATTTTATATTTTATGCCAGCAGTAACATTGTTAATTATTTCCATTTTAATCCAAAGTTATACTTCTCTTAAATAAACATAACTCTGTTGATGTCCCATCTTTGGTAAAAATCCTATTCAAATATAAATTCTCAAATACTTAAGGAAATATTTACCGTATATTTGTCTTATTTAGGAATCTGATATTTTGCGTCTTCTTTTTCATGGCATAAAATCTTTAAATGATTCTTGGATAAACTTCTTCTGTTTTCGTTCTTGCGACAGTCTGGATCTGTATACTCGTTTAATTATTGATATTTATTAAAAAATTTAATAGATTTGTTTTTATGCAGGCTATTCATCACGAGTGCTTACTTTTATATTTAGAGTTCCTATTTCTGCTCGAATTAATGATGATCGTGTTCTATTTTTTCATTTTGTTTATACGTATTTGTTTCATATATTGTTTACGTATCAGTAAAACACTCCAATCATTGCGTATGTACAATATCATATGTACACATTTAATATGGGGGCTTTTTTTCAAAACAAAGAAATTATTTATTTAAATAAACATTTAACTAGGGAACGAGTGTCAAAAAATCAAATTAAGAGAAGCCGATGACTTCTATTATTTCTTGTTCAAAATCTCTTAACAAATTTCGTCGTAAACAAATTGTAAGAAGACTAAATTAGCATATGACTTATACATTCCAATGGCCTTTTTGCACGTAATAAATGGTCACGTGCCTTTTCATAATACAGAATATCTCTATCATTCAACCGGTTTTGGATGTGCGAGGAAAAATTGCTTTCATTTTATTATTAAAATTAATTTGAGCAACCAAAACTTTTGCGAAGTTGCAAGAGAAAAAACAATACCTTTCTTAGTCGATTAGAAGGCTAACAACGCAAAAACCAAATGTTATCTCAAACTCAAATATTTAAAACAATTTGAAGTGTATCAAAAACATTTATTTTGTGAAAAGTCTTTTTTATATTTTAATTGCATGAGACGAATCTTTCTGCATTACTTGTTCAATTCTCCTTCTGCTGACTTGAATAGAAATTTCTATAGTGCAAATAAAGAGACCTATCGTCACATTTTTTCACATTTTCTAACAATTCAAAGGCATATGAATCTTATATCGAATGCCTCCCTGTAGTAATATGAATATTTTTAAAGAGTCTTTATTCCTCTCATAACATGCTTGCTTACTTCAAGAAATAGATCATTATTAGGAACATTTTAAACTCTGAAATACAAGCAATGAAAAATCGCTAAGGAAAAATTTTATTTTGATCGCTCCACTCTCTTAAAAGGATTTCTGGCAAATTTTTATTAATTCTTTTTAGAGAACAAAAAACTTCATTTTATAATTGGATCAAGTTTTAGAATCATATTTCATCAAAGTCAACACCAACTTTGATCGTTCTCCCAATTTACTCTCTACTTTGACAAAGAAATAAATTTATAAATCATTTTAAGCTACAAGATAAGAAGAATAAAATCATTGCAAGTTTTACAAAATAATTCCAACGGAAATTTTCTACAACCTAAGCGAAGCTAATCAAGAGAGTCAAAAAAATCATTCAAATCATCATCCTCATTCATTTCTTCATCTTTTACATCAGACACATTTTTTATTTTTGGGTCGGGCTGGTTGCCTGTATTTTCGTGAATTGATTTTATGGATTCGTCATTTTCTGGTAAAATTCTTTCTTTATATGAGGTACGAAATTTTGATTGGTATGATTTCAGACTTGAACTTTCAGTGTCAAAGTTTGCAGGTTGTACCTTTAACACACTGCCACATGGAAGTTCCGCCCCGTTCAGCTAAATTCAAATAGATAAGAGATATCATATGAAATATTCAAAGCAAATATTGGAATCATGAAAGCTCAGGTGAGATGAGACATTTTTCACACCGAAAGTATTTTTGTGTGAATGCTTTAGACCTGATCAAGAATCTAATTAAATTCTTGATCATTTCGAAAAAGAAACATGAAAACATTTCAATATAACGAAATCGATCCCAAAGGATCGATACTTTTGCCTCCAACATATATACGAAGAAATTCAAAGTTCACAAACTTAGTGTTGAACTCACCTGCATGCAAATTGATGATAAATCTACATTTTTATCATATATGATCAAACCATCACCCTTGAGCTTCCCTGATGTATGGTTTTTGTATAGTTTGAGTTTATGAATGCTTCCATATGATTCAAATAGTCGAAAAATGTCTTTATGAATTTCATATTCAGTTCTATATGCGTTTTCAGTTCCACTTATATTTCCCATCCCGTCAATTTGTGTTCGTATTCCCTCAACATATAAACTATTCTTTTTTCTGCAATCCTCTATATGGCCATATACCTGATTGCGTTCTTTTTTGGACTGTCTTTTACGAATTCCTGTACCAATGCCTGCCTTTGTTGTTAATTCTGCTTTATTGTTGTCATTTTTATTTCCATATACCACTTTTTGGCGTTCTTTATAAACCAAACTTGAATTATGCTCCAGAAGTTTATCATACTCTTTTGACTGTTCTATGTTTTGTAACTGAACTTTCAATGCTTCTTCATCTTTACGGGATATATATTCAAGATTTTTGAGAAAAGCTTTTTGAAGACGACGTTGGAACGAATCTTCAAATTGGATCAATTCTTGTTTCAAGAAAGGCCTCTCATTCATTTGAGAATCTTGATTACTTTTTACCGAATGTTTAGGAGCAGCAGACAGTGTGGACTGGGTATGAAATTTCAAAGCGATTGCCTGAGCTGTCTGTTTGGCTTGTTCGATATTTTGCTGCTCTGTATTGTTTGCGCTTTGAGTGATGTGAGTATCACTGTTTTGAACATTTTTTTCATATTGTCGTTGCATCCTTACTTTCCCTCGATCGTGATGACCATTTTTTTTTAATTGGTAAATTTTCTGTGCCTGGTCTTGTTTCTGTTGAAACTGTTGTTGGCTTTGATGAGAAAAAGCTTGCTGAAAATAAAATTCGATCGTGTTTGGTTTGGCTTTTGTTGAAATCGGATCCAGAGCAGATTGTGATGAATTCGAACTGGAAAATCCAAGCCCTAGACAATCTTCTTCATTCCTATGTTTAACTTCAGACACCTTCATTCGGAGTTGAGGTCCTAGCTATATTTGCTAAGTCAAAAAGGAGCACCAAGTAGGTAAGATTTGGACTGTGATTGCTTCATCAACTATCGATGAAGGATAAAGTGACTTTGTCGTTGAAGTTTCTACGTGAATATTTATGGGATGTCTACGTTCACCAGAATTATTATTTGATGCTGCCAGCAGAGTAACCATTCTCTTTTATTATTACTACACCATTCCATCAATAAAAACTTTGACGACATTGATTATCTATCTCCACTATTAGTTTTTAAAGATGCTCGGTGCAATTCGGACTGGGAAACGAAAGCGTAAAGTGAAAGCTTCAAAAGCAAACGATTCTGGCAAAGGACATGGTGCATCTACAACAACAAATACAGTGGAGAGATCCCAGGAATTATCCACTACAAGAACAGAGAGTAAAGAAAATAGTCAAAATTATTCTGCAGCTGATAATCTCCGTCGCCAATTATCTTTAGACCTTCAAACTCGATCAACAAACAAAGCTTTGTCTTTATCATCACAGCAAAATCAGTATTCTTCAAGTACAGCAACTAAAAGAATTGAAAGTTCTTCAGAGTTTATGAGTGAATCTGTTTCAAAACGAGTCCAATCGTTCAATACTAATGATAATTTGACTGGTAATACTATCATCTTATCTTCGAATGTTATTTCATCCATCGAGCCTACAATAAGGAAAGGTAAGGGTAAAAGAAGTACTTTAATTTGTTGCACCTTTACATCTTCTCAATTATTTTATTGCTTTCATCCATCAATTATCCTTTTTTTCTCATGATTCTTTATCAATATATGTGTTTTTAAGAGGATTTGCGAAGAGGTGCTCGAAAAGGAAAAATCAAAACAAACCCAACATTATCCAACACGCCCACCCAAACAAAATCAATATCAATGGAAATTCAAAAAATGATTCAAGAAGAAACTAATTCCAAAATGTCCATGGACGAAATCTATGCCCGAAATATATCTAAACTTGGAAATAAATACAAAGGTACAGATTTTGGTCAAAATGTACACATGGGTGCATCTGCTGGTGCGGATGAAGTAGATTTTCATGGAGATGGTGGTGTCAACGTGTCGCTGTTTCAAAACCCCAATAACAAATTGACGGAGAAAGCTATTTATGAGCGAGAGAAATCTAAGCAAATGGCGCAATACAAAAAACAAACTTTTATTACTTCTAAATGTTGGTGGTGGATGGAATCTTCCTCTTTTAGAAAAAAATTGTTGTTAAGCCTAGGTGATCATGTTTCCCTTGTTTTAGTTCCCAAACATATGGCTCTTCTGAAAGGACATTGCTATCTGGTCCCCATTAAGGTAAGAGCCTTGTTTTCTACTGCAACTGATTACTTTGGGATCAATTGATTATTTCATGGTATATCATCTACAATTTCCATTCTTTTTTATCACATGAAGCATGCGGAATCATTTGTGACATGTGAAGATGAAGTGTGGGATGAAGTAAAACGCTTTCGTACAGCTCTCACCCTCATGTATGCTAAAGAAGGTAAATCAGTTTTGTTTTGCGAAACTGTTCTTGCGACCAAAGGATTATGGCAAGCTAGAATGGATATTATTCCAGTTCCTAAACATGTTGAACAGGATGCACCCTTGTAAGTATCACCAATAACAATGTTCCCTTTTTTTTTGAGATATCTTATGTTATCGCAATATCATTTTAACTTCTTTGAAGGCATTTTAAGTCTGCATTGAACGAGCAAACAGAAGAATGGGGCACACATACAAAGCTTTTATCAACGAATCCGAATGGATTAAGGAGAACTATTCCAAAAAACTTTCCCTATGTCAACATTGAATGGAAAGACGGTGGCTATGCTCAAATTATTGAAACAAATCAATTTCCCAAAGACTTTCTTCTAGATACAATCGGAAGTATGATGCATATGGATCCTATTAGATTTCAACGAAAGAGGAGACAAAAAGAAGATGAAAATATTGATCGGGAGGCTATTTTAGACTTTTGCAAGAAATTTAAAGATTTTGATTGGACCATCGAGTTGGATGGATGAGTGCATATATCTACTTCACCCAAAGGCATTGAGAGCTCCGAAGCTCCAGTAAGTACAAGATCAAAGATGAATATATTCTTCTTTTCAAATCTTCCTAGAATATTTGTATCTATTTAATTTGTTTCTATTTGCAAGTTTGCATAAAGCATTAATGAAATAAACATGGTTGTAATCTATGAGGACTACAAAGCGCTTTTCTGGTTCGAGATTTTTTCCTTTTCTACACTTTAGCTATTGAATTAGGACAATTTTATAAATATTTTCTTAATTTAGGTGACGTCTGGATCCCTGGATTTAACATAGTAAATCACGCTAATAAAGCATCCCTTAGCTTCTTTCTCTCATCTTCTCCAAATCCGATGTAATCAAGGTATCCTTCAACGCTACCGTAAGTATTCTTTATATTCGCCAATGTATCCTTCATTACATGAGGTGGTGCACCTAAAAACGCTTTAGGATCCAAGTTTCTTTGATTTAATGCTCCCACCATAGCAGTATGATCATTCATCTCTGCGTAGACATTTGCACTGAGACTGTAATCTTCAATTATATCTTCATCTGCTACACCAAGAACTGAAAGAATAATTGCTGCTATAACACCTGTACGATCCTTTCCAGCAGTACAATAAAACCCAATTGGATGACGAGATTTATCAGACATTATTTGTAAAACGCGTTTAATTCCAGGGGCGCCTTGACTGAGCAGTAATTCATTTAACATTGGTAAACCTCCACTGTTAATTTCTGATAAAAACACATCCTTGACTTTGAATCGAACAGTTTTTGAAACGATGGCAGCTGGTGATTTTAAAAGCGCTTTTGCGAGGTCTCTCTTTCGAATCTTTGAGAGTGTACCTTTCACGTATTTGAATTCATTCATTATTGAAACAAAATGACGTTCTTTTCTTTCCCCATCAACGGTGAGTTTGCATTTTGATTTGGGATGAATGTGCCATCCTTCGTCAAATTCACAACTAGATTCAGTGCGCTCTTTCCAAATTATGGTTCTAAAGTCCTTAAACACTTTGTCGTCATTTAAAGAAGGATCTTCCTTCAACTCAGTCGGGGAACGTAAATCAACAAATGTTTTCACTTTCAACTCATTTTCCAGGATATTGATATCTTTATCACTGGCACTGGATACTTTTCCCATACGAATAACAGCACCCGTCTTTACAGGAGAATCTTTGGTGGACGATAAGTCCCGAGCATTTTTGATATCATCAAAAGGAATATTTCGTTCCTCGCAAAGAAGCTTAGTTTTTTCCTTTTGTGCAATTTCTTCAGCAGTAAATGTTGGAATTTCAATATGAACATCTGATACTTCGCTTTCACTGTGGGACTTAAGCATAGCACTTTGAGATGTTAATATTGTGGAAAATCCTGATCGTGTCGGAATAGTGAAGGATGAAACACTGACAAAGGCAAAACAACAGACTATTGCAACCCTAGTAAGGATGGCGGTTGAAGACTTTGCAGAGACACGCGATGAGCTCATCATTCAAGTTACTCAGATACTAGAACCTATTACCACTGAGAGTATCCAATATTCCTTGTTATGGAAAGGAACCCACATTTATTTGTCATCACTTGTTAAACGACGTCAAGGCCTTACTTACAAGAATAAGTGTATAATTGAATACGTGAGATTTCGAATTGAGATACGAGTGCGTACATAATTAATAGATCGCAAACATCATACTACAACTTATGTGAAGCCACGTCGTTGTGTTCAACAGCAGCTGCGCTCATAACAATTGTATTAGTGTTCGAATGATGTAAGAAAAAAAAGAGAACATCTGAATAAATCAAAAAAGAACCTTTATCTGTTAATTTTTTGCTAATTGTTCCGCTCATTTTTTGTTACCACCTAACAAAAATAAATCTTGAAATATTTTCTCTACCGTACGGATAAAATGGAAAGATGATGAATCTAAAGCATGCACGACATAATAAAACTTGTCAACGTATTTGTTAACAAATTAGAAAAATGATTATATAGATTAAATATTATTCATAAGCATTCATGAGCATTCATGAGCATTCATGAGCACAATCGCGCATGACAGACAGCTTTCTTATCTGGATAAAAAATAAGTTCTAAATGAAGAGCAAAATTTTGATGGGAATTAATTTTAACATTTTGCTGACAACAGATTGCAATACAATGACTTTGTATTCGTTGAGACTAGCTTGGAGAGTAGTTCTTAGTAAACCATATTGCATGCTTCATTTCATTAATTGAGCTTGAAAGATTATTTAATTATTTCTAATTCTTCTTCACTCTCTGAGTCTTGCTCGTCCCCGTCACATATTTGAGATAATGTGGGTGTCCTTGATCCTGCTTTTTTAAAAAGCATTCTTGCAAGATCTTCTTTCTTTACTGGTACACGGCAAACTGGACAGGTACCTTTTCCTTCCCCTAATTTATCCAACCATTGCACCCAACACTTAAGACATGCTGTATGCCTACAGTTAGCTAAATGAGGTTTTTCAGGGGTTTCATCGCATATAGTACATACTAGATTTTTGGGTGTATTTGATCTAATCTTCAAATTCGATTTGAAAGAATTCCTTTGTGGGACAATCATAGAAGCTTGATGAAGGCACTTGTCTACTGCATCTATGTCCTGTGTGAGGTATTTCTTTCGCATAATGGGGCCAACTTGTGACTCTTGATTCAACATCATACGGAGAGGGGCCTTCTTTTTTGTTCTCAATTGCGCAGAAGTGGGTAAACGAAGTGCTTTTTTTAACTTTGTCTTATCAACAGGAATTATTCCTTCCTGTAGCTTTTGAATTTCTTTCCTGGCAGTTTTATTTAATTCTTCTGCTCTTAGCAAAGATGCTATTCTTTCCTGTTGTTCCATCTCTTGGTTGGGATTGCTTGAAGATATTTTTTTCTCTCTAGCAATTTTTTGCGACTCTTCAAGTGATGTCTGCATAATTCTTCTTTTCGCAATCAATCTATCAAGTCCTTTTTCGCCAGCCCTTTTTTTTTCAGCTATTTTTATTGCTCTTGTCCTTTTCAGTGCAGTTATATCATTTGTAATTTTGCGGACTGCCGACAAATATCGTTTTGGAAGGAGAGGGTAAAGCAATGAAAGAAGTCCACATATTTCCTTCCCTTCCCTATTTTTTACTATAACTTGTTCATACGATAGAAGTAAATTTACCATTTTACTTGCAACTTTGAGATACGTTCGTGTGTCTTTTTTCTCACCGGAATCTCTCATGCTTACAAGAAAAGTACGAAATGAAGTAAAATGTTCTTTTGATAAGTGGTTCTTCGCAGCCTCAAAGAGTAACTTTGCTGTTGTATTATCTGATACTTTTTCCTTCCCTCTCATTGATGATATTGTTGAGGATGAAGAAATTGAGTTTCTGATTCTGGATGAAGTGCCAAGTCCATTATCTTTTGGTTTTGTGCTAGATGAGAATAGATGTTTCTTTGTTGACTCAATGGGCATTGAAGAGGATTTTTTTTGTAAACCTGCCCAAGCACTGGCGATGGTTGTAGTCATATCGTTACCTTTAGTTGCTGCAAGAATACCTGATGAAAATTTAGCTGCATTATGGTTTCTCTTCCTATAAAGCACTGAAATACCTTGACTTTGATCCCTTTCTGTCGTTTTCTGCGCAACTTTGCTACCCTCTGTTTTTTTATATGAGCTTACATTTTCTTCTCTTTGCCAAGTATCATTGATATTATAGGTTCTTATGATTCTTTCAGCTCGAACATAACCACTTGTTGCTACTGCATCCTGTTTATTCTGGGTTTTGGTATTCCCTTCTTTAGTAATACCCTTTTGAGGCGAAGTTTCAATGATTGCCACTGTTTCAATCATATTTGTGTCTTCAATCATCATTTCCTTCTCATTCACGTCATCATCTTCATATTTCAGTTCAATTTTTTTGCCTCCTTTTGTAGCTAAATAAGGGTCTCTCTCAGCATTTCTATAAAATTTTGCTAAGCCAGATATAGCTTTGCCACATCCTTCATCTGGAAGAATATATGGTCTTACCCACTTACTCAATCCACTTTGATTTCTAGGTTCTGCAAATCGAGAATCTAGAAGTAAAACAGATCCATAATCAAATCTATGTCTAATCACACGTCCTATAGCCTGATTCACAGCTCTATGTGCCTGCTGTGAATACCATTCGGTTCCTGATATTGTCTCCGCATCTTCTTTGTGATCTCCTTCATGATTGTTATCACCGTGTGTCTTAAATCCTCCTTCATCAGAGGGTTTAATTCGTTTTTCCATTTTAACTCCATCCAAAAATTCCCTCTTTAATTTGACTTTTGGGTCATGAAAGGGGGCAAATGGCAATCCTGTGATAATTACAGCCCGAGCACGATGGTCAGCAAAGTCAATTCCTTCACTTATTTTACCTCTGCAGACTCCCATTAAAATACAACCAGATGAGCCATCACATGATAAAAATTTATCGAATTCTTCAATGGCTGGTTTTAGATCTGCGGAAGATTTGGGTTCAAGAACTATGGCTTTTTGCATTAACATTCGTTTCCATAGGGAAGTTGAAACAGAATTTGAAGCGTAAAAATTTGGAGCATGAGGAAAAGAAAAACGTTTCGAAGAAACTGATTTAGGACCAAAGAAGTTTTTTTTTCTATCTTTAGTGGAAAAATTATGAGACCGTCGAACTGGACCACCCCATCCTTCCACACATTTTTCCATGACACTGTAACTCGGAAAAAAAACAAGCATACCACCTGGTATGATTTTAGCCAGACTTATCAGAGTATTGCCCAACTCAATGATGTATTCAGGTTTCTCTCTACGTTCGTATGTACTCTTCAACAGTTTATTTGACACTCCTTTACCAATAACTCTAACATGTACTTGAGTTGGTTTGACAATATGAGGATTTTCCAATTGAACAGGAAAGGGCAAACCAAGTTCCATGGAATAGGATGGTAATGGTGATAGAGTACCTGAAGTCACCAGCATTGACCGTAATGGACCTAACGCTGCAAGCTCATGCATTGATAGAGCTGGTGCGAAGCACCAGTAGCTCAGTGTTCTATAATCAAATTGTCCAGGAGTAGAATTCGAATTCGTTCCTTTGACTGGTGTCACATGTACACGATATGCCTTTGCCTTCGCAAAACACTGTCCTTCAGATGATCCCGCAAATGTCCGTCTGAGACAGCTTACCTGGATCAAGGTGGAAAAGAAAAAGATTGAATACTTTCATAATTCAGCAAGAAAACTCGATTCTCCCTAAAAAAGAGAGTATGAAACAAAAACTATGGCGACTTACAAAATGGTCTAATTTGGGAGTTCCCGCAGCACCTCTTATTTCCATAAATACGTCAGAAACTTGCTTCACAAACGATATGAATATTTCATGGTTTTGAAAGTTTAAGTGTGCTCCTTCTTTCCAAATTTCAAAGATATAATCGCCTCTATAAGAACCTCCTCTAGCTGGGATCTTATTATCCACATATTGTTCCATTTGCAAAAATATGGATTTTAATTTGATCATATTTACTTCCATTTTTTTATTATCTGACATTTCTGTTGACATTCCAATCATACCGATGGCTCTATCCACTTCTCCTATACACCCAGCTATATCCAATCCGGTGAGATCAAATGATGCAGATTCAGATGCAAAAGATTCTAAATTATGTGCTTCATCAAAAATTACGATGGCATTTTTCCAATTAATTCCGAGTGACTGTGTTTTTCCATTCGCATTTTGGTCGGTAGTAGAAGAAGGATTTGTATTTCCTGAGGATGGTGCTCCTAATGTTTTCCTTGCTTCTCGATCAAATAAATAGTTATATGGTAAAAATATAATGTCAGCATCTGAAATCTGACCTCTAGTGAAATAAAACGGACAAACTTTTTGTTTGGTTCCCATCAAAAGAAGATCCTCCATGTCTAATACTGGCTGTGGAGAATTTGGATCAGTGGGATCAGTTCCTGGAGGTGTAAAAGTTTCTGTATTCAGTCGGAAACGACATCTTTTTTAAAGTAAACATCTTAGCTAATTAATACATTATTCGACAAAAAACTAAAAAAGTATCACAAAATTTGTACAAATGAACCGTACCTTCTCTCCTTCGTTAACTTGGAACATTCGTGATTTAATTGCATAGAATTTCCAAGTTTGGAAACTCGTTCATGTACACACATTTGTTCTCGACTTGCTAGAACAGCATGCTTAGGTCTATATCTTGTGGATCTAAGTTCTTTGACAACTTGGCTGATTTGAGAATGTGTCCTACTAGCATAGAGGATAGTAGGCACTCTTCCTCGTTGTGGAGTCGCTGTAGAATTCTGAGGATTACTTTGAGAAGAGGATACATCTTGGGATGTGTTATTTTGAGGTAAAAATCTAGCTTGTTCACGTTGCCATGCTAAGGCTGCACATAGTAAGCTTAGTGTTTTTCCCGTACCAGTAGGAGATTCCAGAAGAGCATTTTGAGATTTGTTGAGCGCATCAATAACTTTTGTCATATAATCGGTTTGGCATGGATAGGGAGTGAAAGGGAAATGCACAGGTATTCCTCGTAGTTCAATTGTAGTTGGCTTTGATCCAACCTTTGTTGATGATTTTGGTTTAGATAAAGCAAGGCTATTGGTGCTTGAGTTAGTTCCGCTTTTTGTGCTATTATCATTGCGGCGTCGATTTACAGCAAACATGGATGACTTTATCACGCCATGACAGCAGAGAAAAATAAACCTTTTTGTAAGGTGAAAAATCGACTTTGTTGGCGGGAATTTTGCATAGTTTGTCTGACGTATACTTGTAACTGTAAATTACAGAATATAACGGCTTTGTTTTATTTAGAGAAGGAGAAGATTTACGTAAAAAATCATGTAATCAGATATTTTCATTCGATAGAACCTGGCAGAAAACCCAAGAGTCCTACTTTATCAACAATCAACAAATTCAAACCAATACTTTGAAAGTCTCTGATCGCTGTCATACATCATAACACTATTTTTTCTCTATAGACAATAAACTATCAGATAAAAAATTAAACCATGTCTTCTGCATTCGTTGACCCTACAACCCCAACTTTGGAAACACTGACAAACCTCTCCAATCTAAACCCCGAACTTTCAACACTCTATGCGAAAATCTCAGATCTCTTTTCTCTGAAACATTGGCATCAACTTACGCAAGCAATCCTTTCCTTTCTCTCAGAATCAAAAAATACCCTTCACCCTGTCTCTGCGTCAGATGACTTTGCCGAAATTATCAATACACACCAAGCGCTTTACGAAAAAGTGGTTTTGAAATGCGATTCCAAACTAAATCCTCAAAGTCTAGCCCAGATTGCCTCCATGGTCGCAGATAGTTTTTCGGATGCTAACCAAGCTTGTGCTTTGCTCCAATCTCTTTTGGACACAAAAAAGGATAAATTAGAAGCATCAGGAACTCTTTACACTCGATCCAAACTCATTTTGTGGAAATTACAAATTTTGAAATCGCTACCCACTGATTCTCCTGAATCATTGGAATTGAAACAAAACATTCAACACTTTTTATCTGAAGGATCTTCTACATTAAAGAGTATAGACGATGCTAGTGAGCAAAACTCATCTGTTCATTCTGCATACTATGAAGCATCCAAAGCATATTATAAACTTATGGGCCCACCTGAATTGTTTTTCCGGGAAGGAATGCTTTTCCTGAATTACACACCTTTGAAATCTCTACCGAAACTAGAACTCTACGAATTGGCTACAGATTTGAGTCTTGCAGCTCTCACTGGTGAAGGAGTATTTCATTTTGGAACAGTTGTGAACGATACTCCTATCTTGAATTCTTTAAATGGGACAGAAAACGAATGGCTATTAGGATGGATGAAATGTATGGCTACTGGCGATGTAAACGAATTTCATAAAATATCTACTACGTATGCTTCTGAAATTCAAAAACACCCTGTCCTTGTATCAAATGCAAATATAGTGAAAGAAAAGATCACCTTGCTAGCTTTGATAGACATGATCTTTAAACGTCCAAGCACTGAAAGGACCCTAGTTTTCTCGGAAATTGCATTACACATTGGTGTTGAAGTCCTTCAGGTTGAATGGGTGATCATGAAGGCTTTGAGTTTGGGTCTTATGAAAGGACATATGGATCAAGTTCAAGGCACAGTTGATGTTACATGGGTAATGCCTAGGGTTCTAAACGATGACCAATTGAAGGACCTCGCCTCTCGATTTGGGGAATGGGCTATTAAAGTTTCAAAGGAAAGAGATTATATGGCGGAGCAAACAATTTTTGCTTGATTAAAATAAACTGAAAATTTAATTAAACCTTCTCTTTTCCCCAGTCGAGGACTTTCATAAATTCTTCCTCCTGGAAAGCAACCAAACGGCTTGCTTCCGCATGTATTTTCTGTCTTTTCAAAATATCGATTAATTTAATTTGCTTCTTGAAAGCAAGCAGGATTTCACTTTTCTGTCGTTCCAAAGTTTTGATGTTCTTTATTAAAGTATCTTTTTCTTTTCTTGTCTCTACGCCTCCTTCTCGAGTATCTGATGTAGCTTTTGCAAGACTCTTCTTATAAGACTCACACTCCTGTAATGCACGTGAGAGACGAACTTCCCGGGCTTGCTGGTCATTTTCCCTCATTTTGAGTGACTTCTGAGTTGAATTTAATTCTCTCTGAAGATTATAACACTCATCTTTCCATTCTTGGGCATTAGCCTTTGACGTTGAAAATTCTTGCTTTAATTTATTATAAGCGTTTTTTTGGTCTGTTAACTTTTTCGTTCCCTTGCTTTTCTCTGAGGATTCTGACTTATATTTTTGTTTTACATCCTTCAAATTTTCTTCCATTTCTTGTTTTTCTTTTAGGGCGACATGAAGTTGAGATTCAAGAGACTTTATACGTGCATCTCGAAGGCGTAACGTGGCCTTAAAACCAATAGAAGGAGCTTTATCCGCTTCTTCTGATGAATTTCTTCTTGGGGTCTCTGTGGTAATACATGAAGGGAATATACTTTCAGATGGCGTTTTTATTGGTGATGGTAATACAGACCTGGGCGAATCATCTTTCAAAGAGTTCTTGATTCTTTTTTTGATCTGGTTCTTATTTGTCACAGTTCTCCGAATGTTTTTTTTGTTCTGACCTTTTAAGACAATTGTTTCTTGTATTTCAGTTTCTGCATTCTTGATGGGAAACCCTTCAATTGAGGAATCTTCCATGTTGGAAAACAACATAGGCACAGTTTCATTAATAGCTAATTGGGTACGTCCCACTGAATCATTCTGGATTTTCAATTTTAAATCAAGCTCATCATTCAGCTTCCGAAGCTCCTCTTCTTTTTCATGAAAATCTGCAAAGTATCCCAAATCTTCATCGTTGCTATGATTTGAATTAGGCATCTTTATCAGGACCTTCGTATTTATGAAATGGTATTGTAGGCTATCTGAAATGATTTTTGAAAATATCAATATCCAGAATTTAATGATATTTCAAACTACAAAACAGAAATTGAACTTTATGAAATCTGGCATTAAAGTCTGAGTCCAAGAAAAAATTAATCTTACAAAATAATCTAGCATTTTAAAAGAACAAATGACTGTTGATAAAACTACAAAAAATACATCAGAATGTATCCGAGTGGTCGTAAGGATTCGTCCTTTGTCCAAGATAGAGAAAACGTCTAAAAAAAAAGTAACGACAGTTGGTCATGAAGAGCAAGGAGTTGTACAAGTGCGCAATCCTGCCTTACCAGATTCAGAACTTCCAAAATCTTTTACATTTGATTCAGTACTTTCTCAGAGCTGCACTCAAAAATCCTTGTATGATAAATGTGCGGCTCCTATAGTTGACTCCGTCCTTCAAGGATATAATGGAACTGTGTTTGCCTACGGACAGACTGGTGCAGGCAAAACATGGACCATGGAAGGCGATATGAGCAGTGACGAAAACATGGGGATCATACCCCGCGCATTCCAACATATATTTGATCATGTCGCTCTTTCCAATGAGGAGAGCGAAAAGTATTTAATAAGAGCTTCGTATTTTGAGATTTATAACGAGGAAATCAGAGATTTATTGTCAAATACTCCCAAAAAAGCTTTAGAGCTGAAAGAATCAAAGGAGACGGGAATTAATGTGAAGAACTTAACCTCTATAGTAGTTAAAACAATAGCTGAGATAAATAATGTAATGAACGCTGGAAAAGAAAATCGTGCTGTAGCCTCTACTAACATGAATGCTGGATCCAGCCGATCGCACTCAATATTTTCCATTGTAGTTGAATGTTGCACGTCTAACGATAAGGGTGATCATATCCGTGTAGGAAAATTAAATTTAGTTGATTTAGCTGGATCAGAAAGACAAGGCAAGACTGGTGCAACTGGTGAACGGTTAAAAGAGGCGACAAAAATTAATTTATCGCTCTCAGCTTTAGGTAATGTAATTTCTGCACTTGTTGATGGAAAAAGCTCTCACATCCCATACAGAGATTCCAAGCTTACAAGAATATTGAGAGACTCCTTGGGCGGCAATACAAAAACAGTTATGTGCGCCAACGCTGGGCCTGCAGAATATAATTATGATGAAACTCTTTCTACATTACGCTATGCCAATCGAGCAAAAAATATAAAAAACAAACCAATAATCAATGAAGATCCCAAGGATGCTATGCTTCGTGAGTATCAAGATGAAATAGTAAGTTTGCGGGTAAAGCTATCAGAAATGACTAAGATAATCGACGAACCAAGTAAAAAGGTCGAGGTCGTTGTCAAAGGCAATGTGATTTCCGGAGACGATTCAAATAAAAAGATGATAAAAGAGTTGGAAAAGAAATCAGAAAAAGAGAAAAAAGACATCGAAGATCGCTCTAATGCAAAAATTCAACAATTACGAAATGACCACAATCAGACAGCCGAGGAACGTAAAGCTTTGCAAGAAAAACTACATAGTGAGAGTAAAGCTCGCATAGAAATGGAATTACAGCGTAAGGAACTGGAAGCCAAACTTAAAGAAATGGAAGCTAAAGTTATGATAGGTGGCAAAATGGCTGATAAGGCCGCCAAGCAAGAAGCAGCCTTACGAAAAGCTGAACAGGATCTAATTGCCAGAAAAGAACTCGAACTTGCTTTATCAAGAAAAATGACAGAGAGAGAGGAAATTAATATGGCTCTTGAGGAAAAATATTCATCTCTAAATGAAGAAGTTAGGATTAAAACCAAGAAATTGAAAAAATTGTTGTGCAAGTATCAAGAAGCAAGAACTGAGATAAAAGATTTGCAGAGCGAGTTCCAAATTGAAAAAAACGATATGTTGGAAACCATCAGACATTTGAACCGTCAATTATCCCTTAAAGAGCTTGTCATTTCAAATTTTGTTCCTCCGAGGGTAAGCACCTTTTTTTCCAATCTTTTCCCTTGACTTTCGACATATCTCATCCTTCGAATATTTTTATGTTTTGGCAAATATATCCAAAGGAAGCTAAAAAATTTGACGATATAAAAAATGGAGGAAGAGCTGTATGGAATGAAGACGAAGATGTATGGCAAATACCCAACCTTCATTTATCTGGAAACGCTTTGGCTTTCAATGACACACTTGGATTACCAAGATATTTGATGAGGCCTGAAACCGAGAAAGCGAAATTAATGAGACAAACAGATCAAAATCCAAGATGGAGACAGGATAATATCATAAACTTACAATTAGAAAAGCCAGATCGATCAACTTTCGATTATGATTTTCCGAAGTCTAAAAACAAATTATTGGCTTATCTTGAAACATCAATATCTGATCCGTTAGAAGAAGTTAAATCAACGCCTACTGTAGAAAAGGAGTTTCCACCTAATCCATACATGAGATATAAAAGCGTAAGTATCCTTCTTGACTTTCCTGATCCAATTTTGCCTATCTCTGATGCTCACTTCTCATTTTTAGCATGGAAAAGAAGTAGAGAGGAAACGATCAAAGAAAGCAAAACAATCAAAAATTAGATCGAAAAATAGCAAAAGCACAAGTAATAAACATCATTTTGAGCGTCCTTCAACAACGCTATAAATAACGCTATGAAAATTGTAATAATTATTCGAAAACACTTATTGGTACTTTCAATAATTATGATTTGTGATGAGATGCGTTTTGCAGTCTTTTTGGTTGTTTGATAACAAGGAATGGGAATTTGCAACGAAATTATACTACAATGGGTATGCAAAGATAACATTTTATAAATTTAGTGTTTTCAATAAAAAATGCTTTTTGACAGTTACCGCATTACGACCTTTTTTCTTTTCATCGTCTCAGCTCGTTTAGGATCCAGCTTTTGTAATTGTATTAGACGTAATGAAATTTCACAAGCTATCTTTTTTCTGGATGCTTCTCCACACTCTTCTTGCTCCATTTGTTTCTGAAACATTCTGCGCTCCTCAATCTCCAATACTATCTGATCAACAAGCTGTTCTGTTACTTCTTTTTCTTTCTCATGTAACAAAGTAGTAAATTCCGAACATCCATGAACATTATCTACGTCGTTCAATTTAGACCTCCTTTTTTCTTTTGCTTTATTGACTCTATTTTTTTCTTTTTTGTCCCATTCAACTTCTTCTGGCATAAGACTTATCGGATGCGTTAGCTCAGTTGGCAAGGCTGTCCCACCTTTGAATGCAAAAACATTACTCAATCGCTCCTTTTCAGTTTCTGATAAACAAGTTCTATTTGGAGGACGATATGCACTCATCATTTCATCTACTTTCTCAATTTCTTGAAGACAAGTTTGAACTTTTTTTCTCCTTGGTAGAATATCTATAAGATCAAGGGTCGAATTATTCATATTTGTTCTTGCATTTCCAAACTTTGGAATCTTAAGTGACCTTACGTTACTTTTGTAATTTTTTTTATCATTATTTGAAGAATCCTTTGAGACCGCATTCCATCGCAATGGAAGCTGTCTCTTTTTAATTTTCACTTTGGGATAAGTTATGAGATCACTTGCTGAAGGCGAAACACCATAAAGGCGAGATAGTAATCGAGCAGCTTCACTCCCGTCGTTGAAAACCTTCCAATTTTGTTTATGTTCACTCATCATGTAATGCAATATTCATACGATATCACCTGAATTTTCTACTTTTATATATAACTTTTTTGCTATTAACACTTGATTTCTATTTTCCTACATCTGACTTGAACTCATTTAAAATTTCAAATTAAATTAGAGGAACTCATTACTTCATGAAGAACAAACGTTATTTAGCGTGTTATTATTAAATTCATGATAATTGAAGATTAATTCATATTTTGAATTTAAAAACCAACCTCATTTTCCAATGAAGACGCGATGCGCTTACATAGTTCTTCAAGCTCAAGCTTCATTAGCATATATTTAGTGCTAGATAAATAATGTTTAGTGAAAAAGATTTGCACGGATTGGAATTCCAGTGATACCCTCAACTACTGGTAAACTTAATAATCCAAAAAGTGATGCTAAAAGAAATGGGCCAGCTGGACGAGTGAAGGCAATAAAATAAGACATGTACATCGCATCGTCTCCTGCCTTAACGGCATTTGGACCCTCAGCACGGCATCCAAGCAAGTTAGGATTTCTCTTTAACATACCAAGAGTTTCCTCTTCACCAAACTTATCCACATATATTTTAAAAACTGGTGCAAATTCAGTAGAGTCACAGTTTAGACACCGGGGCCAAGTGTTCACCATATCAAGAGCGTTATCTGCACCGTAAACTTTGCACATCTCAGAAAAAGTGCGCTTCACAGCGGCCTCGCCTGGGTTACATGCTTTATCTCCATATTTGGACAAATAAAGATCGAGAGCTTCAGCGGTAGCTTCTTTGTTGTTAACCATGGAATTCACATGATTTGAAGTGCGTGCTTGGTGTCTGGAAGTAGAAAGGAAGGGTTGCGTAGGAGCGAAGGCGGCAACATCCAAAGAGAAGATGACCAAAAGATTGATTGCGAGAAAGGAAGTTAGCTTAGGCATGGTCTATTTTTCATTTTATGAATAGAAGGAGTAATTATTTGGCCAACACATCATTACATACTGCTGGAACGTACGAAGAAGTTGAAGATAAGTGACGTAACGAATGAAAAAAAACAAGATACGATTTTCTCGCAAAAATAGTATAATTTTCAACATTTTTCGACCGGAAATTATGCAGTAAATAGCAGAATGTCCATTTATTCTGCTGTACAAAGCAGTTTCAATCGATACCATTCTTCATCTCAAATAGTTTCGGGCGAATGTTTATAAATGGAAAAGATTATGATTATCTCTCGCAATAGAGTGTAGATTATAATCCGATAATTTACTTTATTTCTTTTGCTCATCAAAGCAAATATTTAGAACCATTCTTTTTCTTCTCGAATATTGACAGCTAAATAACCTTGATAGGTACGAATAATCCTCATGTCTTCGTCGAGATATAAGATTTCGAATTTACCAAAAGGGGGTTTGACGAAACCTCTTAATTCAAGAGGTCCCAATTGTTTCAAAAGTGATACTGGCCCATTAAATAATTGTATATCCGAACTTTTGGAAGGTTCATTGTCTGAATCATCTTTCCCAAGTAAATCCAACCCTACAATTTTTAAGTCAACTTCCGTTGGTTTATCTGGATTTGCAATTCCTTCACAACACACTTTTTGCAATATACGGGAATCATCACTTCCAGAAAATGGAAGAGCTGATGCCCATTTAGGTTTCTTCCATTCAATGACGTTTTTGATCATTGGTGGATTACATTCTTGTCCAACTTTTCCAAGCTGAGCAGTTGGAGTCGTGGAAGATAGAGAAGTGATGTCAGGTGCATCAGTATAGATCAAAGTCCACTTCCCTGATAATGTAGCTTTGCTATTATCATTTTTATTGTCTGGGTAGTACGCAGCTGCAGGTTCTTCGGTTGGATTATTTTTGGCAAGAATGTCTACAATTTTTTTCGCTTTTGACCTATCAGAAGATGAGGCACTAAATCCACGATCAGATGCTAAAGAAACATCGAGCATATCTTGTTTTGCCTGCTTGGCCTCAGGAGAAATATCGTAGTTATCTGACAACTCTGATGTTACATCCGAATCTATTTCGCTCGATGCCTGGGAGTATTTTTTCGATAAGTTGACTTTACGAGGCACTGTGTGCATGATGTAGGAAAAAGAAGACACGTTTGAGAAAACATGCAACGAAAGGCATAAAAACAATCCTCGATATTTTTTCCCCATCATTTCTTCTTTATGCAATGGTATAGAAAAGAGATGCGAACTAAATGAAGCTAGACCAATGCTTGTGAGATGAAAAAAGCAAGTTCTATGATTAAAGAGTCAGCAATATCAATCAGAATGAAAACCCTAACCCTATGTAAAGCAGTAGACGTGGATCTTTTCAGGAAAAACCCAGAAATGTAAAGTTTGGACTGCACTATACGGTAAGAATGTTTTGCTCTCTTTCTACGTGATATTCATAGTGGCCGTAAAATCGGGCGCCGTGGCAAGGCGGAGAAACAAAAAAACCAAATCACACAAATGCCTTTTGATATTGCAACACAAAAAAGTGTCTTGCTCCAAACATGGATGCAATGAATGTAAATAGTGCTGGTTAAAACTAAGATTGTAAGATACTAATTTATGAGAATTACTGTAAATAAAAACACAAAGAAGTGGCTTATTTGTTGCAACAATTATAATAAAACATGAATAAGTGTGACTTTTACTTTGCAAGTTAGAACATGAAAACAAAGAAACAATTAAAAATCATAATGCTTGAAATTGTAAGAACAAAAGAAGGTAAAAAACAGGTATCCAAGAGTACATAACAATACAAAACATGGCTGGGACATTCAGAAAATACGTGAGTCGATATTTCCAATTTTGGGCTGGTCTTCTTGCAGCATCGAAAAGAGCATTTAATGCAGCGACCGGAGCTGTCACAACCAGTGGATAGTTTATAGCACCACTGAAAACTCGGGCACAAGGATCGCTTATTTCGAAGGTTTCACTATTTCCCACTAAAGCCAACAATAGATCCGATAAACGATCGCCTGATGCAGGATATACTGCAAATAAAACTGCAACAAATCCCAAGCAATAGCTAAACAATCTAGTGTACACAGACTTATACCGTCCCTCTAGTATTTTATTCGAAACATTCGAGCTTGGAACGTTTCTCGTTGAAGGTGAACTGTCCAATATTTTTGCAGCGCAATGTATGGTTTTCTGATGATTCTTTCCAATGAACAAAAAATTCGTAACTTCATCAAAATTGGCAATAAGACCAATTTCCAAAGGAACAATAATTAGGGATCTAGCTTCGGGTGGATATCCTAGGATCAAAAGGGCGACACCAATGGTCATCCAACTAGGAATAATATATCCTATGGAGGCAAAAAAGAACCAATTTGTAACTTGTAAAGCACCGATATGAAACTTATTTTTCAAATTCTGCACTCGTTTTTCCATGAATTTCTTTTGGCCCGATACTTTGTTAAGATCATGTAGTATCAACATGGAAAATGTAGTCCAAATCAAAAATAGAAGCACAATTGTTAAAGGAGACATACGAGCTCGATTATTCATGATAAATTCACATGTATCAGGATCATCTCCTTCACACTGGTCATACCCGTCTAATATGAATTCTCTTTGTGGATGATCTCCATGTTCTGTAAGATTTAGCGCAAGATCGAAATAAATACAATCATTGCAAAAAGAATTTTTGCTATTTATAGCTTTCCATGGGAACATGATATTTACAGGAAGACAAAAAGTTCCATCATTGCATTGATCACTACTTGTGCAACGTACAAACATTGCGTCGACCAGAATGTTCCCAAGAATGATAATTTTGAACCATGAGAACGCCGTTGCAAAAATAAGTGGCAATACACATCGGAAAACTGATCGGTGATCGTTGCTAGGATCTGTTGCTAGCATGCATGCGAGAGAATTTAAATCGATTGGGAAATTTTCAGAGGTATCTAGTTGCTCATCTTCAATTCCTAAAACTGTTGAAAAAATGGAGTTTTTAAACAATTTTAGTTCTTCAATCTCCTCTTCCTTATGTCCTTCATTTCCGTCCTCATCTCCAGCTGCATGTTCGTTATCAAAATCTTGTTTCAACTCGTGAATCTCTTCTTTTGCAGCTCGAAGCTCGTTTTGTAAGTCATCGATTTGACTTTGAGAGTTATGTTTCATACTCTTTATTATATGTTCGCCGTGAGAATTGCTAAAATGAGTCTGATACTCTTCATCTTTCGTAGGATTCTCATCCCACTCTTTGTTTCCAACATCCTGCTGGACGATCTCATCCGCCGATTGGTCAATGCTACGATCGTATTCATCATACATGTTTACAACTTGATCACCTGGAGTGGACTGCTCTGACATGATTTTTTGTTTATGATGCATTTATTGCAGGAGCCCGCAGTTTTGACGTCACAAATTCTTTTTTAACATTATTATTATTACGTTGAATTATCTTATAAAATTACATTACCCACGGTAACTAATGTGATAATAACCTTGACATCTACTTGTCTACTTTCAAATGAAGGTAGTACACATGCAGTGAGTTTAAAATACTGGATTGCACAAGAACGAAACACACTCTCTCAAAAGGTGAGAACTTATGAAGAGGGTTTTCCATTTAGTGTAGCAATAGAGAGAGTCGTCTTGGCTGCTTACTAGTTGATATGTATGCAAATTGTGTGTTTGGCAAATGCTAAGAAAAGCAATTGTTCTAAACCAATTATAGGCTGTTTAATACGATTCACTAGTTAGTAAAAATACGTAATCAAATTGAGAACCAAGACAGATCAGAAAATATTTTTCAAAATTTACATGAAATTAGATTAATTTGGTCAGATATGTTAAATTGAAGTGAAATTCTCTTAAATTGCTATGTCTCATAAAGTTATTAAATCTCCTTATTTTGAATGACCCTGTAGATTGCGAATGTGAGCATTAATTAAGTTCAAGTGTAGAAAAAACAGCATTTGATCATAATTAATAACATCATAAAAAAAATAGAACTATCTCTCACAACATTTTAATTGAATACAATAAATAACATGCTACAAATGAAAAGACGCGCAAGAAATATCTTTCTCACCTCAAGGGCATCTTCCAAAAAGAATGTAACGAATTATTCAGGTGCATCTACGACCAAGAGTGACACCTCGAACAAAAAAACAAAACCTTCCAATGTGGTTTATTTAGGAAGAATTCCTGATATCTTTGAAGAAAAAGAAGTCAAAGCCTACCTTTCCCAATTCGGAAAGGTTTTGGATGTGCGTTTAGGCAGAAAAGGATACGGCTTTGTTAAGTTTGAGAATTCTGAAGTTGCTTGCTTCGTAGCAAAAAAGATGAATGGCTACACTCTAATCGGCCAACAATTGGTTTGTCGCGTGGTACCTAGAGATAAAATCCACCCTGATCTATTTTCTCAGCTCACAAACCAAGAACGAGAAAGAACTGAAAAAACAATTTTGGTGACTGAAATAACCAGACTCAGAAGGCAACGCAGAAGCGACTTACCTCAAGCAAGTAGAGAACGAAAAAAAGGAGTTGAAGAAAAAAAGAAACGAATATTGGCTCGAGCAGCAAAGCTGAGTGAACCACTAGAATCCGAGCAAAATAGAAAGAAAATTTTAACTAATGCAGCTCAGATTTCTAAATCTGGTTTTAGAATTGCAGTAGGTAAAAAGAAAAAAAAGAAAAAACATGTGACTTTTGCTCCAAACACTAAAGAAATATAAGAAGGATAACAAATAACAAATTATATTGAAAGAAGATTCTCTACTAGTCACTCTTGTATTTATTATCCTGTGTCACCATCAATATTTCTTCCTCGTTACGTTATTTTTTATCTTACTTTTGCGGGCCCGGGGCAAATGTGGATTATTTTAGTTAGTACTTACAGAAAATTATAGAACACTCGATTTTTTTAGCTATTCATTGTAACCATTCACGCAGCCCATTCATGTCTATCACCAACCATCCAACAACATTTTAATTCTCGATTATTGAAAAAAATCAACATCTGCTGGAAAGAAAAAAATCTTTCATTTTCTTTGACATTGGAAACAGTTTACCAGAATGTCAAAAGTTTTACAAAGATCTTTAGAAGCAAAACTAGCAGCTCTCAAAGGTAATGAGAAATCTGGCGTGTCTTGCATTCTCTCTTTTAAAAGTAAAACTGATAAACAATTTTTGTTCTGTGCTCATAACATTCTCCCGATCCTCATCTTTTGAACTTAGGGCCTGAATGGGACAGCAGCAGTGACGAAGAAGATGAAGCCCCGAAAAAGAAACGCACGGCAAAAACTCGAAAAGTTGCAATTGCCAAAGATACTTCCAATAAGAAAAACTTTCAGAACACAGCTTCGAAATCAAAACCATCGAGTGTCATTTATCTCGGACATTTACCAGACGACTTCGAAGAAAGAGAAATTAATGCCTTCCTGTCACAATTTGGTAGCGTTTTGAATGTGCGACTTAGTAGGAGTAGAAGGACTGGACGAGCAAGAGGATACGGCTTTGCAGAGTTTGTGGATACCGAAGTTGCTTCGATTGTAGCAGAAACCATGAACGGTTATTTTTTGCTAGACAAAAGGTTAGTTTGTCATGTAATGCCCCGTGACAAAGTTCATCCCAAATTATTTTTTGGTGCGGGAAGGAAATTTAAGGTTGTGGATCAAAGTAAAGTGTTTTCAAAACAATTAGAACAGAAATTAAGTACTGCTGAAGGACTCAAGCAGATTTCTAAAAATTTGATTAAAAGAGACAAAGCAAAAAGAAAGAAGCTTGCAGCTTTAGGAATTGATTACGGCTTCCCAGAATTAGGATCCGCCTCAAATTCATCACTCAATTCGGAAAAAGAGGAAGAACCGACTGAAAAAGCACAACCCAAAGGGAAAAAAAGAAAGGTTGAAACACCTACAACAAAAGAACAAAACAAAAAGAAAACAGTAAATAAAGTGGATACCCCTGAACAAGCAACCTCTGAAAAGAAAAACATGACTTCATCTACATTAAAAAAGAAAAAATCGAAGAAACGTAAATCTTTGGCCGCGGACACAAATGATTCTGAAACAAAAGTAACGGGTTTGCACAAAGAACAAAAGTTAGAAGAAGCACATATCACACCAAAAAAGGAGAAGAAAACTCCTAAAAAGAGTAAGGCGAAAACATCGATTAAAACAAAAAGTCCAACTGAGACAGTAGTAGCTGCTAAAGATATTGCAACGCCTAGTAAGGATTCGAAAAAAGTATCGAAGAAAAAATCTTCGAGCAAGAAAGCGCTTGAGAAGAGTTCAAAGAGTGATATGGCAACTGACGATGACGAAATAACAGAAAAGAAAGCGCCAATGACGGCTGTGAAGAAGAAGAAAAAAGCGAAGAAAGGCCGCAAGTCTGTATGAGTTCTCGTGATTTGAATAATTAATGTCTAAGAAAGTAGATTTTATGCAGCTAATTTTATCAAGTTATTATCGATTTCTTCCATAAAGGAGACCATATGTATATGTAGTTCCATATCCGAAATTTTTACTTCAGATTCTTCATGAAAATTTCTCGCACATAATATATGCGGTTGTTCACATTATGGTTATGATTGCTCCATCAAATACATTTTCTATTTTCGCTAGCAAGTGGTAATGAAAAGTGATGTGAGTAACAAAAAATACAAAATTTCATCCTAATGCAGATGAAAGGTGAAACACATGATGTGGATTAATCCTTACATGTTGTTGCAGAATTTATGCTGCTAGAGTGATGAATTTATGTTTTGAACAATTAAGAAAGCATTATTGAGCAGGCAATAAAATTTGTGCAATGTTTTTTCTTCGTTCATGCTTTGTGTGGTGTTCCAAAACGAAAAGTATGTACGTGTGAGTAAAGAAAGAGATTTACGTAGGGGTGAAGAAAATAAGAAGTGCTAGTATACGCTACATACGGGTTGCATACTTCAACATTCTAAGCATTATCATTTTATTGGTGTTCCTGTTCTTCATCATTTTTGAAGCCTCAGCTATACTTTGTGTTGTTTCTTGGATGGTTGGTAGGAGCCTTCACACACATTAGATTGCCATGCGATCGAACAATGGCACTTTGCCAACAGGCAGAAATTTTCTACTTGGAAATATTTTACTGCTCTCACCTATTTTCTTTATGTTAGCATTATGTCATGGATTTTCAGCAAATTCACCACAAACAATTTCGTTTTCGAAATCGGTAGTTTCTTCGACAAAGCGACGCACTAGAGGCGCTTCATTATCAGAAAGTGCTTTCTATCAAGGAAATTCATACTTGCATAAAAACGAGATAACTCTCAAAATCGAAGTAAGAGACGATTTGGACACAACCAGTTATCAAGATCAGTCACATGAAGAAAATTCAGGAGAAATAGTTGAAGTTAAATCAACACCCAATGTATATAAGGATTCTTACATCCCTAAGACAGAGTCTCTATTAAATTATGCTACTCAAAACATAATACATGATATTAAACCAGGATTCCTTCGAGCAACAGAATTGGGGTCAATAAGTGCTTTAATGGCTGCTTGGACAAGTAAGAAAAAAATATCTTCAAAATCAAATGCAGAAGTGGCTATTGTTGTTGAAAAGCTATTGAAAAGAGTTATTGATGAGAGAAAAGCTGGTAACGAAGAGGCCCGAGCTAATACCAGAATGTATACTATGGTAAGCATAATTCAAAAGTACATTTTCAATTTGAGCTTATTTTTCGATAATAAAGTAATCTCATTACCTTTCTAAAATTTCCAGACAATTGATGCTTGGTCAAAAAGTGGAAAAAGGGGGTATGCTGCATATCGAGCGCAATCTATTCTTGACAGCATGGAACAAATGTACAAAGAAGGAGATACATTGATAAAACCTGATTGCTACACATATAATGCTGTATTAAATGCTTGGTCAAAGTCTGGAGAAATCGATGCCGCTGAAAGAGCCGAAATCATTTTAGATAGAATGCTTAAGGATGCTAAAATTGAACCTGACGTATTCACCTACACTACAGTCATTGCTTCATTGAAAGGATCTGGTAGAAATTCAGTCAAAAGATCTCTTGAGCTGTTGAGCACCATGCAGAAAGGGGGAATGCTAGTAAGGCCTAACAGATACACTTTCACAACACTAATAAATGTCATAGGCAAATCGGGTGACAGCAATGCGGAGAATTTATGCCTCATGATGATCGAATACATGAAGGAACTTTATCTGGGCGGTGATCAAAATTCTCGGCCGAATATATTAACTGCTAATGGTATTCTAGGATGTCTTGCCAGAGGTCGCGGATTAAATTCAGCTTTGGAAATGGACCGTATGTTGAAAAGAATGAGACAACCAATTGAAAAGGGAGGCTTTAACATCCGTCCAGATAGCATTAGCTATAATATTGCTATTCAATTTTTTTGTAGACAGAATTCTATGGAATCCATCCTTCGTGCATTAGGTCTACTTGAAGAAATGAAAAAAGATCATATTCAACCAGGATTAAACCAGTACAATTACATAATTATTGCATTGAATAAGCTTCATCACGAGGATAGTGCAAAACTAGCAAATTCAATTGTGCAAAAAATGATCACCTCTTATGAAGCCGGAGAAAAATATGCAGTACCACCAGATTCAGTTACTTTTAATGCTCTCATCAATACTATCTCTCGTGGAAAAGGACTAGAAACAGCGAAATTGGCAGAGAAATTAATCACTCAGATGCATCATTTGCATCACTCAAATTCGTATGAAAATGTCAAACCAAACGTGAGAAGTTTTGCTGCTGTGCTTCAAGCATGGGCTCGAAGTGGACAAACTAAAACGGCGGCATATCGAGCTGAGGAAATAATACATAGAATGGAGGAGCTTTATGAGGTTGGAGAATTAGAATTGCCTCCGGATGTTTACTGGTGAGTTACCGTATTTATTTTTATTTTTCGTCATTGAATCATATCTGAACACGTCCGAAATACAATGCGATATTGAAGTTATACAATTGCTATCGCCTCATGGGCGAATAGCGGCACCTCTGAGAGCGATCAAAAAGCAATGCAACTTTTCGAAAGAATGGAAAAAATGCATAACCTCGGACACATCAACGTCAAACCAAACGTACGTACATACAACGCAGTTATAGACACCATTCATAGAAGTCCGAAAGGAAAACCAGAGCAAGCGGAGCAATTTCTTTTCAAGTTGCTTAAAAAATTTGAGGAGGGAGATACTGAATTACAACCAGAGACATTCACTTTCAATGCTGCAATACATTGTTTCACAAAAAAGAAGGCGTCTGGTTATGGGGAACGAGCCGTCGTTATATTAGAGAAAATGCTACATTTGCATAAGAGGGGTATTGTTACTCCAGACTCACGAAGCTTTTCACACATAATAGAACATTTTTCGTGGAGAAAGGATAAGGGAGGGCCAGAAACAGCAGAAAGACTTTTAAAAACAAATATAAATCTTTTTAATGAAGATAAAGTGCACAAAAGATACAATTCGAGACTGAAGCCAACAATATTTAGTTTCACTTCGATTATGATGGGATTTGCACGAACTCACGAGTATGCAGGAGAACGAAGCGAACAAATCTTGGGGCTTCTCAATAGCGTCTATGAAAGAAGCCAATTTGATCCAAAATTGAAACCTAATGCATTTGTCTACAATTGTATCCTCTCTGCGTACTCCAGGTCAGGCGAACTCAAAGCCTCTGCTAAAAGAGCAGAAGAAATCCTTTCATTGTTGGAACAGAAGTACAAGGAAGGTCAATATGACATGCGTCCAAATGCGAAAAGTTACATATTTACAATGGTATGTTTTGCAAAGTCAAAAGAGATGGGAAAAGCAAGAAAAGCATTTAACGTGTTGAAAAAGATGAAGAAACAGTATGAAAATGGTAATGAATCAGCTCAACCAAATGTCCAGGCATATAATGCTTTGATGAATGCTGTAGCTTTCACAAATCATGAAGATATGGAGGAAGAAAAAGAATCACTCGATATTGCTAAAATTGTAATGAAGGAACTTTATGAATCTGAGTATGATAATGCAAACAGTATGACTTATGGTAGCCTCATTAAGGCTTGCGGGAATCTTAATCTCCCCAAAGAATTAATCGAAGATGAAGTTATCAAAGCATTTCATAGATGTGGCGAAGAAGGCCAAGTAAATGAGTACGTTTTGACACAATTAAGATATGCAATTCCCAAAACTTTATTCCAAGAACTAGTTCCCATGACTACGTCAAATTATATGGATAAAAACAGTCGTTGGAATAGTAATGTACCCGCATCATGGAGCAGGAATGTGCCCGATAAATTCCTCAATGACTCAAAAGGTGGTTGGTGGAAAACTTAATACTTTCATATAGACTTTACGCATTTCTTTTTGATCGCCGGACCTATAAAGTACATACTTTGACTAGACCTGCAAAAAATTTCTTTATCATTAAAATAACTCTTATTCATTATCTTTGGTACAGAAAAGTGTGCACGGCAACATTAAGTTAAATCTACAATGCATTGCGTCTCTAGAAAATCGACTTAAACTATCGTGCTGGAACTCCCACTCATGCGTTCAGATTGAGTCCTAAAAAAGGCTCTTGGTCCTGGCGCATTACTCGTGTCCCTTCTATACGGCATCGGTCCTGTATGTGGATCTGCTAGACTTGGCTGTCGGTATGCGTCTTTGTCAAACACTGAACAAGGCGGTGCTCCGCTTACTTCGCTTTGACGATCTACTTCTTTCGCACGTTCAAGGCTTAATATTCTTGACGGCAAACCATATACCGTTTCAAAAACCCTCATCATTCGCATGGTGATGAAGGGAAGTGGAATGATAAACAAAATCTAAAAATGAAGTTAGAAAAAAGATTGCAGCATTCTTCCCAATGATTTATGTGGTAGATCTTGACTTACTTGGTACAAACCCTGTCTGATTAGCAGATATCCTAATAAAGAGACTTGTCCACAGATTAATCCAATTAATGTTCTATCACAAACGCCTGTAAACATCAGCCCTCCTCCTTCATAAACTGGATTGTAAACAACAACACACTGTTTTTTGTACACAATAAGGGCGAAAAGAAAGTATATAGCTCCGAAAGGGAGAATAATGGGGCTGATGCATGTGTATGTAAAGCAAATTACAATAACCAACAATTGCGTTGGATACTTGATTGAAAATTCAAGAGAAAGTATGTTATCAGTATAATGATTTAGTCATGAATGTTTCAAGATATTAAATTACTGGAAATTAACATTTCGTTGATGTGAACGACTTACCTCCCAACCATAAAAAATAGTTTGGTTTTGCTTGTAAACCTCATCTAGCTCCCTTTGAGTAATTATTTTTTCTTTGAAACAGAATTTGATGAAAAACATCTTACTCATTACACCAAATCGCAACATTATTATTGGTAATCCAGCAAGAATTTTTGCTGCAATAAAAGTCATCCAAGTCATCTGTATTAGGGCAAAGCCAAGTTGATTCAAAATTATTTAAGCCAAGAAGTTTAGATACTTACTTATGAGAAAAGCAATGAAATAACCTGACACGGAAGGAAGGGTTTGACCTAAAAATGATAATGCGTTTGATGGATTGTTCAAGATATCTTCTAGCGAGTCCCATAGTGATGCTGCTGTTACTGTGATATAGATATTTGCAAGCTATTTGTGCAACGAGAAAAAGAAAAATTTAATCAAGTAATGCTTTTTTACTAATTGCACATCATGATTGATTCGACTTACCTGATAGTAGAAGAAGCGAGCAAGTATTGAGTTTTGAATATCTGAATTAGTTTTTCGATTTTCATAATTTATAGCAATCCAAGAGAAAATGAAAGGAAGTAAGTTGATAAGACCTAGTAGACCAAGTACAGGAAGGTATCCGTTTACAAAGGCTGCAAATCGTCCTCCGCTAAATTTCTTTGAGGTAGAAAAGTTCCAGAAAAGTAAGCAAATTTGTGAAGGAAAGATTAGCTGGATCCAATATTTAAAGAATTCTTACCATGATCCACTCCATTCCAGGTATATTTGCTAACAGAAACATTTGGGCTTATTGAGCATATACTTGTGCATATAAATCAAAATTAAAATTTCATAACGATTTGACACACATTCTTACCGATCTTTTCGATAGTCGCCAGAGCCTGGATACTAGCTACAGGAACGGACCAAAAAATGACGCCAAGAATAAGTAAACAATTTGCAGTAAATTCTCTCCCAATAATTATAGCCGAGTCAATATGAACGTTCTCCCAAACGATATCACGAGGTTCTGGAGAAGGACTAACATTTAAAATGCTAGCATTTGCAACGCGGGTGGAAGCTGCGCAAGTAACTGATGATAGGGTTTTGAAAGTAACAAATCCATATGACGACATATCATTTCCTTCCACACTATCAACAACGACATCTTTACGACAAAATAAAAAAATTAGATAAAGAAAAGCGAGAACCTGAAACTAATGCAGTGAGATCTTACCAAGATGATGATCTAATAAAGATAATCCACCAAAGATAAATCCCATGCCAATACGAAGGATAAAACTGCATGTAGTTACATCTGTTTCACGAAAGCCAAGAATTAGCCCGTCCTTTCTAATCCTTTCCCAAGTGGAGGCCATTCGCTCGGTTGCACTGATTTTCTCATTTCCCAACATGGCTACCTTTTTCTTTTCATCTTGAACTTTGGAGATTTTCTCATTCATGTCAACAAGGTCATGAGTATAGTAAGTGATACTATCAACCTTTTCTCCTCGTTTAGGGAGTCGCTCGTCATAATTATATGGATATTCCCCTCGACTTATGTAATCAATAAAACGTGATAAGATGAAGACACAAAAATATCATGCAAAGAACTTATTTATATCACTTACCCTCCCAATGGATTGATAGGGAGTGTTTCGATTCCGAAAAACTTTATACGTTTTCTCCCTACAACATGCCTTGCACGTTTTCCTGTAGCCTCATGAATAGCGATCGATTTTTCTAATCGTTGAAGAACACGCTGCCTTCGGGCACAAAGATATTCTAAATCAGGAATATTCATTACAACAGAAGCAGAAAAGACATTATCAGGGAATAGCTCCTCGAAATATTTGAAAAGCGCTTCATCACTTCTCAATTGATGAGGAATATTATCCACGACCAAAGAATATAAATGCTGCGAATCACTCGAATCTTCTTTACCAGATCCCACAAGGTAATCCATTCGCAATTCTAAGTAGTGCTTGTATTCTTCATTCATGAGGTAAAAAACAAAGAATGTTAAGAACCACATAAAGGTAGTTGGAACCCAAAGTCTTAAAGATCCGGTTGGAATATTGGCCATAGAAAGAAAATACCAGCCTTCAGCTCCACCGCCACCAGTTGCAAACGTGGGAAACAAAACAACACTACCCCAAAAGCCTGAAACTGTTGTTATCATTAAACACATTCGAATGTACCGCAAAAACATATAGGCATCGAGTCCACCTGTTTTCAATACATCTGGCCATGATATTCGTGCTACTTGTGGGACCCATCCTAATGGAAAAATCGTTGGGAAAATACGGATTGGAAAATGATCATTTTCATTGGAAAATCGTCGGCCAGCATAAACTGATGGAAGAACTCGTGAAAGCAATTCGTACGATGCCATTAATACTATGAACACAAGCACGTTAATCCAGAGCACAGTCATTGTTGCGCTTACTTCGACATCGCCCACAGCTTGAACTCCTTTTACACCAGTGGTAGATATATCGGCCATCATTCTGTGAGAATAAACGTCGTAATCGAACCTCAAATTAGATGGCAAAGCAGGGGTTTGAACATCCCATTGTGTAGACGTATAATTTGCCATAATGGAAAATTCGATACACAAACTCTATCACTATCCTTCGCCTAGAAGTAACTCTAGTGATAATCAAGATTCTTTGATGTTAGGGAATCGAATATGATGTCTATTATCTTAGCTCATGGATTGCAAAATAATAAATTCA
>Ga0209092_10000674_pt1 | contig 34199 bp, 34 predicted proteins | sample FraStrMetagenome_FD_187446 | JGI IMG/M metagenome (GOLD analysis project Ga0209092, IMG submission 187446) | Marine eukaryotic phytoplankton communities from Arctic Ocean - Fram Strait ARC3M Metagenome (SPAdes) (version 2) | ecosystem: Environmental > Aquatic > Marine > Oceanic | place: Fram...
TTTCCATTATGTAAACAGACTAAATTATTTAATTGCATCTGAACCTTATGAAAAAGGACAAAGAGAATTTGAAGACTAAGTAATATGGAAAGTAATAAACACGACCTAGTACTTAAATCAATTATGACAAGATATGGAGGTTTGGTAAATCTTATATGCCAACTAAGAGAGGATTCTGATGTTGCATATGTCAACATTGCTGATGATACAGATATGGTAGTAAATGAACACGAAGTAGAAGATATAATTAATCAAATTATAACTTAAAGAAAGTGAAAAGAAAAAATAGTATAGGAGAAAACATATTCACGTTGATGATACTTGCGTGGATATGTTTTATAATAATCAAAGTATCGCATAATTTATTAAGATGATGAATAATAATTTTTGGCAAATGGACAACTCAGATTTTAATGAGTTAGTCGAAGAAAAACAATTAGACCAAGGAAAATGGTACTTCTATTATAATGAAAAACTAGACCAATGGGAGGCTGTTATGCATGGAATTTATCTACATGTATTTAAAACTTTAGAAGACTTAATGTTCAGAAAAAATGAAATTGATTTTTTTGAGTATGACGAAATTGAAAGCGACAAGATTGGCGAGGAAGTGCTGACAAATTCTAAAGGACAAGCAAGAGAATATTAACTAATAAAAATTAAAAAATGAAAGATCAAACTTATGTTGCAGTTGTGAAAGCAAGTTTTTACGCACAACTTTTATTAGAGTCTTTAGACGAGTTGGAAGATACTAGAGTATTTAGACAATCATTAAAGTTTAAAGTAAAACAAGCACAACTAGAATTGGAAAAACAAAACTCAAGATTCATTGAGACGATGTTTAAGAATGACGAGGAATTTCTAACCAATCTTCAGACTCATACAGATGAAATGTTAGACAAGATATCAAGACTTGGAATAGATGAGATACCATTGGTAAATAAAATACTAGAGGAGTATGAAAAAGATGCTGACCATTGGAAACAAAATTTAACTATACAATTTCAAAAACTAAATTCATAATTATGGCGACTAATATAAAGATGGGTAAATTTTTAAAACAAAATGTTCTGGACACAATATCTAGAAAATACAAATTTAATCCTGCGAGGTCATTGCCATACTTAAAAGAAATCTCAACACAACTTAAAGAAGTACAAGAGTTGATAAACGAGACATCAAATTATATGTGTGAGGTTGAGAGAATAAAAGAGGAAGATGAAAACAAAGAATTTTTAAACAGACAAACAGATGAGCCATTTAAGTAAAAAAGACGAGGAATTAAAAGCACAGATTAGAGGGATGTTTCCTAACGGGACAGACGAACAATTTATAAACAACATGTTTCATAGTATTAGAGGAAAGCAAATGTTATGGGATTTGTTAGATGATGGATCAAATAACAAGTTACCTAACATCACATAAAAAAAAGATCGAATGAATAATAATACAAACCATTTTAAAGAGAAAGAAATGAGGACACTTAACAATGATATTGAAATTATTTGTGATGCAGTAGCAGTTGTAACCAAAGCAGACCCAATGGCTAAAAACAGGATTAGGGAAAATGTTGATGCAAGAAGGATTGCCTATAAAATATGTAGAGATGTTTTAAACATTACTTATATAAGAATAGCAAAATATTTTGATAAGAATCATGCATCTGTTCTGCATGGACTTAAACATTTTGATGATTTATTTCAGACTGAAAAAGATTTTAGAAATAATTATAACGCAGTAATGAAAGTCATAGGAAGTATAGAGTTTTCTGAAAATCCTATTATAGACCCTAACAATATAATAGTTGACTATGTAAATCTACAAACTGAAACAATGAATATAAGACAGAAATATAACTTATTGTTAAGATCATTAAATATTAAAGTTATAGAGAAAATTGACGAATTATTGAAACCAATACACAACGATCTTCTACATAAAATTCTACAAGATGATAACTGTTCAACGGATTTGCAAAAAACTTTACACGATATACTTGTATTAAAAGTAAAAAATATTTAATTTAGTGTACTGGTGTTCAACCGACTAACTAATTAAATAGAAAAAAACTATACAATATGAAAACCAAAAAAAGAAATAGATCAATTGATATCTTCAGAAAAAAAGCACATCAACTTTTACAAATTCCAGAAATTCCAACAACTGAAGTTTGCTTGTATATATACGGGACAAAAGCAAAAAAAAGTACGTTAAACCAAAAGAAAACTGGGGCTTCACCTCTGTTTTTTGAAGAGTCGTGTAAGATTATAGAATACTATGGTAATGTTTCAGATAAAATAGAGCAAATCATTAACGGAGAATAACAAATCTTACAAATTTATTATACATTTTAAATAATATTCATATGAATACAGGAACCTTTTTATCTTTACTGAAACAAATTATATCTCTATTAGAGGATGGTTCAATCTTGAACTATGGTAAGAAATTTTCAAGTCTTACTATTACCTCCTACAGACAAGTTTACAATCAAATGTCTAATTATAAGTTTAACTTCAATATAGAAAGTTTAGACCTAAACAATGTTACTAACAGAAAGGATAGACTTAAGGTCACCCGAAATTTACAGACTCATGTAAATAAATATTTGAATATGATGTTAGACGATTGTAAACATCACAACACAAGAAAGACACATTTAAAAATTATAAGAACTACTTTAAAGAAGGCAGAGAATTATTATGGCTATTTGTTTCCTAAGTTACAAAGCATGAGAGAGTTGCAAACAGAAGTCATTGCTTTAGATCCTAAGCAAGTTGACTTAATACATAACAACAATCCAGGAATCGAACTCGAAGATGTATGGTATTATACAAGACTAATGCTGTATTCTTGTATGAGGGTTAGTGATTTAGTGAATTTTCAAGCCTCATCAGATGATAGTGTGGTTACTATTATAACAAAAAAAGGAGTCGGAGCAATATCTTCTTTTTATTTACCAAAAGATGTTCGTGTATTTCTTGAGGGAAAAGGTTCTTTTGCTCATTCACAACAACATTTTAGAGTAAGACTAAAGACACTACTTAAATCATATAAAGAATTACACGAAAAGAAAATTATCTACACATATGATCATAATGGAAATCCTATTCATGAGGAAAAGTTTTTATATGACATCATAACACCACATAAATTAAGGGCAAGTGGAATAACTTATCATCTTTCAAAAGGTTTGAGTGAGATAGAGGCACGAAATATTAGTGGTCACTCCAATGGCTCTACTGCATTTTATAGGTACGTAAAACACTCTAATACAGACTCTATAGAAAAACAAAAACAATATTCAATCGAATAGGAATTACCTCATATAATATTATATACGAATGTTGAAAACTAAGTAGTTTATCAACACTACAGGTGTTCAACCAAAGGTAAATTGTCATACATTTACTTTAAATAACCACGACATGAAATACAACATAAGCACATGGTCAGATTTGACTACGAGAACAAAGAAATTATTCATGATCGTAAAAGATTTTCGCTAAGAGATTTTAAACTTTTCATGCTTACCTATCACGAAGATATTTGTATGGATAGGAGGATAAAAGACTGGCGATTTGACTGGGAATCCATCTTATTTCACGCAAGAAAATACTATATAGTAAACTTTTATTTAAACAATTTAAAAAACACAAACCCGAATGAAACTGAAACGAAAACTAAAAAAAACATCAATAGGAAGAGGAGTTAATATAGTCCCATGGATCGAAAGGTTAAATTACTTTAATGATTACTTTAGAACTGAGGGCTACACTTTAGAAACTGACATTATCGAAATGAACGATAGTTTTATAGTAATGACAGGAAAGGTTTATAACTCTGAAAGAATATTGGTTGCAGATGGAGTTGCACATAAGAGAACAACAGAACCATTTTCATTCCAAAAATGTCAGTCTGGAGCATTAAACCGAGCATTATTCATCCTCGGTATCGTAGATAGTGGAGAAGATTCTATAATGGATGAAGACGAAGCCAAAGAACTTCAACGAGTAAAAGCATCAAGTGGATCAGATGTTTATCAATCTATGTTAGCATACGTAACTGTTGATTACACCGCAGTAGAAAAACGTATACCCGCCAACAAATCACTTTTAACTAGTGAACAGATTAAGGAATTAAAGACCTTAATAAATGCCGAAAAATCTAAAAAGGCTATAACACAAGCGAGTAAATAATCATCTAGGGAGGACACAAACCAACAAGAATTATCAGTGAAGACATCCGTCTTTACCTGTCCTCCCTTTTTCTAAAATGAAACAATGGAAAGAGGAATTACAGAGAAATTATCAACTAGAATTACATTTAGGCTTACACCAAGCGAGGTTCATAATTTACATTACATAAGTCAATTAAAAAATAAAAATATCTCAGAAATAATTAGAGAAGCACTTAAAAAAACCTGTAAAATATGAGTAAGATAAAAAGAATACCAACAGCAAACCTACCATACGAAGAGTGGGTTGCATTAAGAAAAACTTTAGTATACAAAGGAATGGTCGGAGGATCTGATGCCTCTACTCTATTAGGATTGAATCCATGGACATCTAAAATTACAAGATGGAATCAATCTGTAGGTACTGCTAATATGAAAAACATTGACAATGAGGTAATGTTTCATGGAAGACTTCTAGAGGATTATGTTGCTGATTTATGGCAGTATTGGACAGGTGATCCAATTGAAATGATTGACAACTACCAAAGTAAAACTAAGTTAAGAAAGTCTATCAGAAGGAACTCAATCTTTATTAATGAAAAGTATCCTTTTTTGTTTGCCAATATAGATAGACAGATAACAAGTCACGATGAAATGTCTGGAAGAGGTGTATTAGAAATTAAAACTATTTCGGGATATAATGCTGACAAATGGGAAGGCGGAATTCCTCCATACTACATTGCACAGATTCAATTGTATATGCTTGTATTGGAATATGACTATGGTCAGTTTGCTTTTTTAAAGGATGGTAGACATATGGATGTATTTACTGTAGAGGCAAATAAAAACATACAGGAAACTATTCTTATTGAAGGAGAAAAGTTTTACAATAGTGTTCAAGAAGCAAGAGGACTAATTGATATTGAAGAAGTTCAATCAAACTCTAATGATGCTTATAGATTGGTATCACATTTAGAACCCGATGTTGACAGCGAGTATAAAGTAGATTTAGATCAATTTCTATCTTTTAAACATAAGGCTATGCTTGATAGAGTTAAGATTGATTCTGATGAAGAATTGACTGAATTGACTCAACAATACATTCAGTTTAGAGATGAGGAAAAGATTTCTAAAGCCGGAAAACAATTAGCAATGCAACAAATAAAACAAATTCTATTACATAGAGGGGCACAAGAAGTTGACTTTGGTGATAGTGGAAAGATCGTTTGGGGAAAGACCTTTAACGTAAGATATAAAGACACAAAAATATTAAACTTTTAATATGAAACTAGAGGATATAAAAATTGGCATCATACATAATTTAGCAGTAAAAAATAAACACACTCTGGAGGTTGACTCTGTACTTGAAGGTAACTCATATTTTGGCTTATGTATTTTTGTAGGTGTAGCAAGAATGTTTAATTTTTCTCTTGAAGAAATACAAGATTACTTAAGAGAGCCAATGGATCACATTGAATTCCTTGAGGAAAAATTCTTAAATATTTTAGGCACATATTTTAGCACTAAACAACCAAGCCTAACTACTAAAGGTTTTTATACTAAAACTAATTTAATACTAAACCACATTAGACTTGAGCACAGGAAAACTGTTTCTCTTGCAGATATAATAAAAGACAAAATTAAATGAATATAACTGTATTAGGACAAATAAAATTTATGTCTCCTATTAAAGAAGTCAACGGAAGTGATGATAAAGAACATTCTTTTTTCACTATATGGTTAAAGACTCTTGAAGACTCATATATCGCAGTTAATTGTTGGGATGAACTAATAGATAAAACAAAGACATTTAAGTTAGGAGATATAGTGACACTTGATTGCAGACTTGAATCACATAGGAACAAGAAGAAACCTACATTATTTTATCATAAAATATTATTAAGATGATTAGGTCAACAACTATAATATATGAAGTATTAAGAAAACATGACCTTTCTCCTTTAGCATATATGCTGTGTGATTTAATATACAAATACACATCTATAGATGGATTTTGTGATAAAACACTTACAGATTTAGCAGAGGAATTAAACTCATCTTCTAGAACGATGAGCAGATATATAAATGAATTGACAGATAAAGGAACTCTTGAAAATATTGGAACCAAAGCACACCCAAAATTTAGAACTACTCCTCTATGGTTTAGAGTAGCGGTTGCTGATAGCAATGAAACAATATCTCTTGAGTATCAAAAAGTATGTAGTGAAGTTATCTCATATTTAAATGAAAGATTTAAACACAAATACAATCCAAGAACTTATGAGAAAAGGTTTAAAAGCATCTTATCTAAAAAGTTTGATGGGAAGTTGATTACAGGATCACAAATGGTAGATGTGTTTGTTTGGTGTAAAGAGAATTGGAGTCAAAAGTATCAGTCCTCTGTAACACCCGAAGTAATATTTGGAAACAAATTCGTAGAGAAGTACCTAATACAATATAAAGAGTGGGAGACAATGAATAAGGTCGCCCCCAACAGAAAGAACGTAGCAATAATATGACTGATAATTTATCTAAACTGCAAAACCTTGGCATTGAAGTCAATGGAAATAGTAACTCAGAGCCTCAAAAGACTAAATGTCCTAAATGCTCACACACAAGAAAGAAAAATAGAAATGAAAAATGCCTTAGAGTTTGGGTAGAAACAGGAACTTATTATTGTCATCATTGTGGAGACAATGGATCAGTTGCAGAATATGAGTCAGATTATGAACTACCAAATGTAAAAGCATCTCCATTAAGCGAAAAAGTTTTAAAGTTTTTCAAAGATAGAGGTATAAACGAAAGTACAATAGAATATTTTGGAGTTACTGAAGGTCATGAATATATGCCTCAAGTTTCTGCTGAAAGACCTGTGATACAATTTAATTACATACGAAAAGGCAGAAGAATTAATATAAAATTTAGAGACTCACAGAAAAACTTTAAACTAAACAAAGGGTCTGAAATGATCATGTATGGTTTAGATTTAATAAAACCTGCTTCATGGTGTATTATAACTGAGGGAGAATTTGATGCTATGGCTTTTTATGAAGCAGGTATACAAGAAAGTAAACTTATGTTTGCTTGTTCTGTTCCAAACGGAGCATCTACAGGAAATCAAAATTTAACATATTTAGACAATAGTATTGATGAGTTTGAAAATAAAGACAAAATATATTTGGCTTTAGATAATGACGCACCAGGAATTAAATTAAGAGATGAATTATCGAGAAGGCTAGGAAAGGAAAGAGTCTGGTTAGTTAGTTTTCCGGAGGGATGTAAGGATGCCAATGATGTTTTGCTAAAGCATGGGTCAAAAGAATTAGTTAACTGTATTGACAATGCAAAACCTTTTCCTTTAGAAGGGGTAAGTAAAGCATCAGATTCTCGATCTGAAATACATAACCTTTATAACTATGGAATGCCTAAAGGTGATACCATAGGATATGAAAAGTTTGATGAATTAATGTCGTGGAGACCAAGTGAATTTACACTTGTAACAGGTGTCCCCGGTCATGGTAAATCTAGTTTTGTTGACCAAGTAGCAATAGAACTTGCTAAGAAAGGTTGGAAGTTTGGAATATTTTCTGCTGAAAAACAACCAATAAAAGTTCATGTTGCAGAATTAATTGAAAAGTATGCAGGTAAAAGATTTGGTAAAGGTTCTGTAGATAATTTACAACCCGAAGAGTTAGACCCTGCTATTGATTTTATAAACAATCATTTCTTTTTTATAAATCTTAAAGATAACGACTTAACAGTTGATGGGATTTTAAACAAGGGTAAGGAGTTGGTCAAGAAACTTGGGATAAACTGCTTAATTATTGATAATTGGGCATTTGTCGAGCATAAGATTGAAAGAGGAATGAATGAGCATCAATACACAGGTATGCAATTGTCTAAGATTAAAATATTTAAAGAATCTTATGATTGTGGTGTTGTATTAGTAGCACACCCTCAAAAACTAAAGAAGGAAAATGGGAAGGTTGAGGTCGCTTCAGGTTACAGCGTAAGTGGCTCTTCCCACTTCTTTAATAAAGTGGATAATGGCATTACCGTCTATAGAGACTTTGAAAAAGAACTTGTTGAAGTTCATATATGGAAAGTTAGATGGAGGTTCACAGGAAAGACAGGTATGCAAGAGTTTAAATACAATTTAACAACAACATGTTATACAGAACATAACGAGGATCAATATGAGACGACATCAGGGCAATTCCCGAAGTTTAGAGGACAATAGTCAAGATCTATATAAAGTGACTTGGGCTATAAATAGATGGGGAGGAAAAATAGGTAAGCAAGAAAAATATGAAAGTGGAGATCTTTTACGTCTTGCTAATATAGATGAGATTGTTCCCGGGAAAGAAGAATATTTTATGAGACCTAATGGACATGGAAATGATTATTATCTCATATATAAAGGATTTGATAAATCAACAGAGTATAAGGATATTAAAAGTTTTGTAAAGCACAAAATGATTTATGTCTATAAAGATTTTAATAAATATGGCAAACACTAACAGAAACAAAGGTCACAATTACGAGAGACAACTAGTTAAGGATTTTAAAAAACTAGGATTTGAAAATTGCGTTACATCTAGATATGGTTCTAAGATGTTAGATGACCAAGGCATTGACTTAATGAACACAGGAGACTTTGCTGTACAAGCAAAATGCTATAAGAGAAATCCACAGTATAAAAAAGTATTGGCAGACATGGTTGTTAAACCAACAGATGTCCCAATTATTTTTCATAAAGCACCAGGAGGCAAAGAATACTGCATCCTACATAAAGAAGATATGATGGAACTAATACAAATGTTGATTAGTAATAAAATTATAAATACACCATAGGAAACTGAAAAAGTCCTAAAATATTTTTAGGCGAGGGGCTTCAAAACCTCTGAATATATATAACACTTTAATTATTTAATTATGAGCAATTCATTAGAATTACAAGGACGTATCAAAGAAATCTCTGATGCACAAACCATTCAAACTCAAAAAGGAGACATTGAAAAAAGAGTATTAACAGTTGAATTAGGTGCTGATAGTCAGTATCCTGTGGACTATCCTGTTGAAGCAATTGGTGCTAAAGCAAACCTGTTTAGTGCATACAAAAAAGGAGACGAAGTATCAGTTTCTATTAACCTCAGAAGTTACAGAGATCGTAACGGAGAGTTAAGAACTGCTAATGCTAACGCATGGAAGATCACTTATGCAGATGGAAACATTCCAAATGGAAAGGCTAAATCTCATGAGCAAAAAGTTGAAAATTTTGTTAACGGAAAAGAAGAGGGATCTGATCTACCGTTTTAATAATGGATACTAGAGAAAAAATTGAGAGGGTTGGTGCCGAAATCATCAGCCTTCTCATCTCTAAAAACACTGATTATGGTGATAGTGCTACATCACCTATAAATGTTTTTAGTGAGGGCAACGCAGTGGCATCCTTATGTGCTAGAATAGATGATAAATTATCTAGAATAAAACAGAAGGGTATCTACGACAAGACTGAAGATACTGTTAAAGATCTTACAGGCTACTTGATATTATTATTGATTGCTTTGAAAAATGAAAAACAACCAGAGATAGAAGAACAAAACAGAAACAAACCTTTTAGAGATCATTCTGGATGGTTTGAGACACGAACATAAAACTAAAAAATATGATTACTAAGCCAAACGCAATTGAAAGTGAAACATTCAATCATTTTAGACAGCAAGAAAACAGAATAAAAAAAGCAATTACACTATTAAAAAAAGATGGGTTCATCGTCTATAAAAGGTCAACAAAGAGTCCAAGAATTTACGATACATTGGGAATAAGCAAACTTATTAAAACAAAATAATAGTATGTCTGACAAAGTTATTCACAATAAAAACAAGGGACTAAATTGGGGACCAATTGATATTATTTGCAGTTTTAAATAATGTGTTTTATATCTGTTTTACAGGTTAAAATTAAAAAAAAATCAAGTTATCCCACGGGTATCCCAAGGGTATCCCATGGGTATCCCAGGGGCATTAAATCTCGCTTTTATTACAATAACTTCGTCCTAATGTTAATAACGTTTCCTCTGATTTTATGTGTTTGTGCATAACTTTGTATGAAACCACCTAAAAATAGTAAATAATATTTTAGGGACCAAATTAGGGACTATGGCTTTATCAATTGGAATAAGAAACGAAACTAATAAAGATGGAACTACACTATTACATGTTCGTTTTAAAAATAAACAGTTTGATAAAAAGATTTACACTCAAATAAAAGTATTAAAAAAACATTGGGATATAAAGAACAAAAGACTGAAACGTAACCATCCCTTTTTTGAATTAAAAAACAAAGAAATAAGAGATCTAAATAATATTGTTGAAGATCTCTATATTCAAAGTGTTGTGTCTGCATTATCGTTTGAAGAAGCGAGAACTAGATTAACTAGTGGTTCTTATGTAAATAATATTGACTCTTACTTAGATCGTTATCTTAAAAGTCAAATGAAGGAAACAACCTTCTCTACTTACAAAGGTAAAATGAGGTCGATTGCATTTAATTTTGGTATTAAAAACTTGACGTTTGAAGATATATGCAATAAAAATAATTGGTTAAAACTTAAGCAATTACTTAATGAAAAAGGCAGAAGTCCACAAACATTTAATTCTTATAAGAAGGCTGCTAAAGGGGTTCATGGACATGCAGTAAAAGATGAAATTACTTATACTGTTTTTCCACACGTAAGAACTAATACTATAAATAATTACACCCCACAATGGATTAGATCAGACGAGTTGATTGAAGTCATTAATAATTTAGATACTGAAGATAGAATGTTTAAAAACAACGGACTATGTATTTTAATTTATTTAATGATGTTCTCAATGAGAGGAATGTATTCAAAGGATATCGAAAAACTATCAATGAAATCATTTGTGAATTCTACATACGACAACACATCAGAATTTAAGTTTGGGGAAAATAATATGGTTTACAAGCACTTTAGATCAAAAACTAATAAAATGGGTTTAGTATACATGGGATTAAATCCAATAAAAGACATAATAAAGTCAATAAACTACATCATTAATCCAGAGGTTAAATCTATTTTTCCTGTTGGAGGAGGTGATAGTGTTATGAATTTTTTCTGGAAGTCTGAAGCAAGAAGGTTTAAAAAACTTACTAATCACAATTACAAATCAGCAAGAAAAGCATTTAATACAACAGCATCTATACTTAGCGTTCCCGATGCTGATATTAGAGAACTTATGTTTCAAGGTGATAACACCATTTCAAAACATTACAAGGATACTCAAGCACCACTGATGTTAGAAAAGTATACAAAGTTCCACTCCGATATTTTAAAAAAATACAGAGTTTCTGAAATATTTACAATGTTAATTGATAAACTAAATAAAAACGGTATTGCTACTTCTTGATTGAGTTATACTTTTCAAAACCTCTACTTCCAAAATATGCTACATAAATTGTAACTAAAAGTGTCTTTAAAAGTTCTACCCAACTTTCGTCAATTTCAAATGCAATATTTAAACTGTCTAGGATGATGTATAAAGACGTAATAACTGTTAAATAAATCAATGTCAAAGGACGTGTGTTTTTCGACAGCCATGAGTCTGATTTCATATCTGAGTCCCATCTTTTACTAACTTCTTGTAATTCTATTTGATCCAATTCTAAAAGTTTTAGTGCTTTTTCTTTATCTTCTGGAGGTAGTATCTTAGGGTCTTCCTTATCAATTAAGTTTTTTACAATACCCAAAACTCCAGAACTAGGCAATAAATCACCTACGACATCTGCAATTTTTGATCCGCTTCCAAGTAAGAACTTCCCTACTTTAGTGTCTTTAAATTTCTTTTTTGGTTTACTCATCTCCTTCCCACCATTTAATGTGAATCATTATGAATATTATATAAATATTCAACTCAAAGCAATCTTCTTCTTCATCAGGTGTAAAGAATGCCCAACCTAACAATGGACCGATTCTAAACCTTTCTGATATTGCTACAACGTAGCCTAAATTATCGAACATATTTATCTTGTATTGATTTGTATTCTTCTTTTGCGTCATAACTAGGACAGGCTTTTGTAGAGAAATCTCTGTGACCATAAACCTCTGATCCTGGGTAACTAGCACACAGAAATCCAACCAAGTATTCTAGACTGTCAATTTGAGCATCTGTTCTGGTGTCTTTTGGATTCATATCTGCATCACATCCTCCTACATAGGTAATACCTATACTGTATTTGTTATGTCCTTTTACATGAGCACCTGATATATTTATAGGTCGCCCCTGATTAATAGTTCCGTCAATTTGCACAACATAGTGATAGCCTATTTGTGACCATCCTCTTTGTTTGTGCCATGAGTCAATTTCCTCTACTGATACCGGTCTTCCCTCTGGTGTAGCAGTACAGTGTACTACAATCTTATTTATTTTTCTCATTTTTTTAATTTCTTGTAACCATCATAATAAAACAAATCATAAAGAGTATTATCTCTTGCCTCTTTCTTTAAATCTCTAACAGCCAGACCTAATTCTTCTCCTTTAAGATTTCTTAGATAACTTGAGTTTTCTCTTAATATTTTACCCACTGCTTTAGCGGACTCTATTTTATAAACTTGATATTCATCGTCTTTTAAATATCTTTCCTCTTCTAAATCATAATCTTCAATTTTTCTGTTAGATGCACTTCCAACATACACACCTTCACCAACAAAGTGTTTTGCTAAAGGATCTCCTTTTTCTCCCCATGTAAAGTCTAATGGAATAAGTTTTTGACCCTGTTCTGGAATTATAGGGTCTCCATAATTATCTACCATATCGTAAAGACCAGAGTTTGCTATAGGAATATCTCTGTATAACTGATCTATTGCACCTGTAAGAGTTCCATTTCTCCTTGCTTTTATAGGGTCATCCATGATTTCCATGTAACCTCTCACTAGTTGTTTGTGAAAATTAGGCATTGCAACAGCATTTAAAACTCCGAAAGTTTTGTTTGCAATTGCTTTTGCGGGATCATCTGAGTTTAAAATTCTACCAAGATCTGATAGTCCTTGTAGCCATGATTGTTGCAACATACTCATAGCGGTAGTTAATGTTACATAAGAGAATAAATCTGCGTTACCTTCTCCATCTATTGAGTTACCATATTTATCACTTTCATAAAGGGTTCCTGCGGCTGCAAGAATAAAATATAGTGGGTGATCTTGATATGAAAAACTTGCGTCTCCTATGGTCACTGTAAAAGGTTTCCATCCTGCTTTTTTTAACTCATATTTTTTATTAAAGTCTCTTGGACCGGATGCTGATATTTTAAGAACTGCATCTTCGTCATCTGCATGAGTCATAAGATATCCAACTAATCCCATTAAAGTAGAAAAACCCATAGAAGCCTTTATATATAAATCGGCTTTTTCTTCTGAGGATAGAATTCTTGTTTTACCACTTGCCATTCTTACCTTACCTCTGGCTGCGGTAACTGCTCCAATAGGTGTATAATGTAAAAACCTATTAAATACATTTGTTAATACTCTAGCAAATGGTATAAACGTAGTCATTACAGGACCAACATAATCCATCTGTCTTGATTGCACTATAAAATTATACAAGTAACTCAACCCACCTTCTGGTTCGTAATTAAATGTTGTCTTTGCAGCAAAGTCCTCTGATTGTCCCTGAACAGTCATGTCTCTATTAGCCTCCATTAATTCATGAACACGAATCTTAAACTGAGTCGTTCCGTCTTTGTAGTTTTCTAATCTTGCTTCTGCTTTTGCTCTTTCTAAAGACTCTTTTGGAGGATTTATAATTGTTTCTGCTCTTTTTATGTCTTCTGGTGTTGCATTCTTTCCATTCTTTATTCTATAGGCAAGTGCTCTTGCTTGCATTTCTTTTGCAGAATGAAAAAACAATTGATCTCCTGCAACCATTGCTCTTTGAACATATTTTAAAAAGTTCGGAGACCAAGGAAGAAATTTAGAATTTAAAAGCCAATCTGCATTGTCTGTTACTTTTTTAGGTAAAAGTTTACCTATAACAGTATTGTTAGTACTAAACCTCCACCACTCTAGCAAAGTTGGGTTATCAAACTTATTTGATTTATCTGATTTAACTCCTGTTTCTAAAATATGTTTTGCATTTAACCAACCTTTACTAAGTCCTTTTATCATCCCTAATGGTGCTTGAAAAATCGCAGCAGGGTTTCCTTTTATTCCTTCTCTTAATGACGTAACAAACAACTCATTACTGATAGACATTACATTTGCAAATATGTTTTTTATCTGAGTTGGTACACCTGATAATATACTTGCATAAAAATATGCCACAAACACATCCTTAAAATTAGACCCTAGTAAATTCTGAATGTATTTATACTCAAGAGCCATTGCCTCAGATTTTGGCAAACCTTCTGCTGCATCTTCAGAATTATTTTTAAGTCTTTTTAACTCAGTTTCTTCATCTTTTGTTAATGGTTGTTTGCCCGCTTCTTTTAACTTTTTATTTACTAAGGAAACTGTTCTATCTGCACTTAATGCTTTTAGCAAACTAAACGCTTGAATAAATCGACCTGCTTTAGTTCCCTCTTTTGATATCTGCTCTACAATATTATTTATAGATGCTGAAATCAAGTTAGCCTCAGAATCTTTACCTTCTGTCCTTAGTTTTTGAATTTCTGCTTCTAACGCTGTTATAACTTTATTAGTTAAAGCAATTCTAACTTCTGGAAGTAGCCAATCAGGATTAGACTTTATTATAACCACTGAATCCTCTAACCCTAATTTCTCAAACATAAAGTCCGCTTCAGCCTGAGTTATATTATTTCTCTTTGGGATATAAGTTTTTGCTTCGTCTGAAATCTGCTCAAATGTTTCTTCACTTAATACTTGTTCAAGTCTACTTGTATATTTTCTTTTTTCGGATCTAGGAGAATCTTCTGGAACTTTTCCTGTGTACATTTCACCTAATTCTTTTACAGAAATATCTGGAAATCTTTGGTTGAAATATTGTACAATCTCTCCTTCAGTAAATTTACCAAGTTGTTTAAATTTTGTTATAGCATCATATACCTGTTTTTTATTTGTGTCTCCATCTAGTTGAAAGGACAATCCAGGGTTTTCTGATTTATTTAATATTCTTACGGGTGCATACGTTAATCCTACAGTTGTAGGTAGTATTTGAATGTAAGATCTTGCCTTACCATCTTTTTTTCTTGGTCTTCCTATTTCAATATTTGTATCAGTTTCTGGATCAGCGGTATGATCTCTCCAGTCTTTTCTGTCTTTTAATATATGTAATTTAGTTCTTGAATTAGTTTTTTTAGGATCAACACCTATTGCTTTCGGATATGACTCATGTGCATCAGATTTAAATGTTTCTAATTTAGTGTCAATTTCTACTACAGCATAAATCTTATTAGTTTCGGATTCACCTCTAAGTAATGGCTCACCTAACATGTATGATACAGCAGCAGTTAAATTGGCTTTAGAAATTCTTCCACCTGTACCTTTCATTTGATCATAACCAATTGTATCTTTAAAAAATTTAAATACCTGTGCATTGGTTTTAGTTGTTTTATCAGACTTAATAAACTTCATTTTACCTTTAGCATCTAAGGCTTTAGGATTTACATTTTTTGAAAGCCTATCTAAAAAAGACTGAACAAAGAATTTTCTATCTTCAAAAGAGGATTTATCGTTTGCTAGTTTAGTTCTAATTAACTTTAAATTATCCTCAACTGATGACCTGTTTTTTGTATCTGCTCTAAGTCCTGTAATTTTATCAATCATCACAAACTTACCTTTTACTTTTATAGGGTTTCCTTCTTTATCTTTTTTCTTAGTCTTTTTAGTTGTAGTATCATTTGCAGCATTTACCAATGCTCTATTTACTTGTGTTTTATTTAAACCTAAACCATCTATAAAAGTTTTAGTTGTAAATATATCAACAACAGCGTTAGAGGCTGTAGTAGAGGAAAGAAGTTTGCTTGGTTTAGCAGTTACTAATCCCATGTATATTTTACCATCTGGATTCTTTTTAAGAGATTCATTTAGTGTCTTTACTAGTGAGTCAGCACCTGATTCAGTCGAAGCCCAGAAAAAACCTTTTTCATGAAACTTTATAGGATAGTACATACCACCCTTTCCCTCTACAATTATTTCACCATTTTTAGCACTTATTTGACCAGAGAACGCAAAATCTGGAGTATGCAAAACCATATGCTTGTCTGCAAAATACTCAAGTTCTTTGTCTCTTGTGATATCTCCAAAGGCTTCTAATAATTTAAACTTTTTCCCATTCTTGTCATATGAATACAGAAGTCCTGTTTGTGGATCTAAAAAGTTTGCTTGGAACAATAATGTTTGTCCATTATCATCTACCTTAACTTCAGGCTCTACCTTAGATTCTGTTGATACGATTTTTTCTCCTGTTAGTATCTCTGTACTAGCAAGTTCTATAAATTCTCTTAGAGTAAGGTTTTCTATATCACCTTCACTTTTTACATTAAATTTGTTTTTAATAAAATCAAAAAACTCTTTTATCCAATTATCCCAAATACCTTGGGCTTCTTGACTTTCAAATATCTTAGCCCCACGTTGACCAATAGCAATCGCTAATGCTTCATCTAATATCTTATCCTCTGTATATACTTTTTGTAAATCAGGGTCTTGTGCTATTTGTTTTCTTAAATTTTTAACTATATCACTATCACCAATCAGAGACATACCTTTGTCCCACAATTCTTTTCTTTCTTGCTTTGCTAATCTTGTCCACACATGACCAAACTCATGGATAGGTGTATCCTTGTTTGCTGTTTTAGGATTTATTAATACCCTGTTATTTGTGGCATCAAATACACCTCTTGCAGTTTTGGCTCCTTCTGGTGACACACCTTGAGATAGGGCTAAATCTTCTACCGCTTTTGAATCTACAACCACCTCAACACCAGGAAAGTTTTCTTTCAATCTTTTTACTAATGGTGTTAAATAATCTCCATCTGCTTTGGCTGTTGTCACCTCTTCTTTAGTGAATAAAGGTTTTGGATTAGTTACTTGGTCTCCCTTAACTTTTGGATTAGAGTTGGGTGTAATAATTTGACTAGAATCTACCTTCCTTCCATCACCAAAAATATTTGCATAAGCAGGAGCGTTTGCAATTATATCCTTAGCGTCTTTCTTGCTATTAGCATCAACATTTTCACCAGTAACCTTATTAGATACAATCCACGCACCGGCATCAATACCCATTTCTTTTCCGTCTCTGTTGTCTATAATTTCAAAATCCTTAGACCAAGTTTTCTTGTCGGTCTTATTCATTTTATAAACAACCTCCCCTTGACTTTCAGCATCAGTCTTAGAGTTAGGTGCTACATCCATGCCTGCTTCTTTACGCTGACGATCAGACATTCTAGATTCTAACTTAGGATTTATTACAGTCTTAATATCTACCTCTTCAGTGCTTTTAACATCTCCTTCTGTACTAACACTAACATAATCTTCGTTTGTGAGTGTGTTATCTTTTGAAACTGTTTCCCTAAAAAAAACAGCACCTTTTTCATCTGAAATTTGCACCTTCCTGCTACCATCGAGTTGAGTGGTTACTGTAGCAATGTTTGTTTCCCCATTACCATCTTCATATGTAATCTTTTGTTGCGATACAGGTACTTGAGAGTCTTTATATCTTTCTTCTTTTGTTTCTGTTTTCTGGTCACCCTTTACTTTTGGGTCTGGCTTTACAGTTCCATTTAATTCTAATTCAGAATCGTTATCTAAAAAAGAATCCATTTCTGATTTTCTCTCTTCAGTTAGTTCTGTAGGCACTGAACTTTCACCTTCAGTTTTTGGTTCTACTTTAGGCTGTTTCTTATTATTTTCTAGTTCTTCAGCAATAGCGTCATTAGTGAGGGCATACTGTGCCTCTAATACTTTCATCAACGCAGGGTTTCCTTCTGCATTGTCCATTAATCTTTTTATATTATTAGAACTCTGAAACAAACTAAGTAATTTAGATTCTGATTCTTCACTTAATTTATTTGTAGATAGTTTAGCCGCATCTAATTGCGTAAACAAATTTGAAAACTCTGCTTTTTTTGATTCGGCTTGTTCTTTTGTATAATAATACGTGTTGCCGCTTTCAGGATCTATGTATTGTTTACCTACTAAGTTATCTAGTCTTTCAAAGAATTTTTCTTTTGCTTTATACGAAGCGTATGTTGCTTGTTGCTGTAAAGATGACTGAGTTGTAATATTCATTGGACCTGTTGAAGTTCCTGCTGCAAGACCAAATATTCCTGACTCTTCTATTTCTCCCCTAGACCATTTAATTTCAAATGATTTTTCAGGCGACATTACTTGGTTAAATCCACCACGAACTGCATTAACAGCAGGTATTTCTGCTAATTCTTCAAGGAATTCTCTTTTCCCTGCACCAAAAACCTCTTTCATAGCATACCTAAATGCTGTTTTTTTAGATTCTTTACCTCCTTGTGCTAAATACGCAATGTATCTTTCTGTTAATTTTGAGGCTGCTTTTTTTTCACCGATCAAATAGAACTGTGGATTTATCTGAGCCACTGCTGCAACAGCAAGAGATCCAGTAACTGCAAAAGCAGAGGCTTCAGCAGGTGTCATACCTTGTCTTATTGCCTCCCCATAAAGTTGGTTGTGAGTCTGTCCAGTTACAGCACCAGTTAGTGCAATTCTGTTTGCTACAGTAGATTTACTTAAGTAGTTACCTGCTCTTGTTAATCCTGATCCTTTTGCTAGTGCTCCTGTTGCTTTAACTCCAGTACCTAATCCTTTTGTCCCAAACATTAATACACCTAAGTCAGCCATAACTCCAACAAATTTTGGTAAGGCTCCTTCTAGATTGTATTGTTGTTCTGATACATACTCCTCTGGGTTTGCTTCGTACTTTTCTATTACTTGTTTAACTATTTCATTGTCTTGAACTAAATACCCATCCTTATCTCTAACTGTTTTTGCTGACCTGTACTCAGCACCTATATTGTCATCAACAACTAATTGATAATCATCAACCATAGCAACCCTTTCAGATAATCCTCTATCCTTATTACTAGATTGTCCAAGTTGAGCAACCATGTTTGGGTTTTTTTCTTTGCTAAATATTCTCTCTGATGCTTCTGCTAATGAATCTGTCCATCCATATTCGTCATTAAATGAAAGAGTTCTAGGAAGAGATAGTATATCATTTACTCCCTTAGCAAGTGATGATACTATTGGTTTTGATATATTGTTTTTAAACCATTTTGGCTGTGGCATTTGTCCAGGAATTTCTGCGTCTGGAAGGTCATACTTATCCTTCATATCCACATATGCTTGAGCACTCTTTAGGTTTTTTTGATTCTCAACCCACTCAGGGTTTCTAGTATCAAAATTTTCACTTACATCTCTAACATGACCTAATATGTTTATTGCTCTTTGATAGTTCTTAAATTCAGGTAAACTGTTTAGTTTAGAGAACCTTTCTTGCATATCTTCATATGAACCGTACTTGTATATTTTGTTTGATACACCTGTTTGTGTAGGTTTGTTAGACTTATAGTCTGCACCCTCGGACATTATATCATTTATTTCATCTATAAGGTCTTGTTTCCTTGTTGGATCAGTTTCTGTACCAAGTTGATCTTGTAGTATTTTTATTTCTTTTCCTTGGGAATTAAGTTGATTTATTAAAAATCCATATTCATCTCCATAATCTTTCCAGACTTGACTATTTTCAGTATCATCTACAACAGAAAACATATCCTCTGAAAGAAAGTTAATTGCTTTCTGCTCAAAGTCTCCTTTAGCAACACCAGTTAATTTATCATTATTATAATCTAATTGACTAGCAAACAATTCATTTCCTGATGCATTAGAGTAGTTTCTTAAAACATCATAAAAATCTGCTTTTTGAGTTACTAAGTCAGAAGTAGTTGCTGCTGCAACTTTTGCTCTTTCTAATGATGCTTGTTTTTTTGCTTCTTCTTTTTTTGACTTGTTAGAGTCTATTATTGCTTGGGTTCTAGGACTTACTCTTCTTGAATTTCCTCCAGGTCCAGTACCTCCAGATAGTTTTGGATTGCTCGATTTTCTTGCAATATCTGTTGTTTGATCTACAAAAGTAGAAGATGAAGCATTAAATCTAGGTAAGTTATCTGCACTTTCAGGAATATTATTTATACTTAACTTAGGAGCATCTTGAAATTTATCAGCATTGAACTGATCATAGTTATCATAACCCCAAACAGATTTAGCATTATCACCTAAATTATTAAATACTTTTTTTCTGTATTCACCAGATTGCATTTGAAACTTAAACTCATCATAAGTTCTTTTTTGAGGACCATATATTTGCCCTATTTTTTCCCAGGCTGCAAGTAACTCTTTGTCTTCCATGTCTTGTTTTTATTCAGTTGGTTGTCCCAATACTAGTATTCTCATCTTATCCTGGCTAATTGTTTTATCAGATCCGTCATTAAATCTTACCACAAACTTATCTCGCCCTGATCCTAAACCTCTAACACCTGTTTTTATAGATTTTATTGTTTTTGTCGTACTAACACCAGGTACTACTTGTCCAGACCATGATGTATTTAATGCCTTGCTCATTTCAGTTACATTATCATAATTCTGATTGTCATTATTCATTTGTTCAATAGAAAATCCTTCTATTTGAGCCAACGCTGAACCTGCTGTTTTTTGTTGATTTCTTTCATTACTAGCATTTTCATCAGTCAATTGATACTTTTGATACTTAGTACCTGCTAGTGATTGGTTTGCAGGTGACCATTTTCCAGACTGTGCTTCAGCAGAAGTCAACTCAGAAATATTTTTAGTTGTTGTACCGTCTGTAACCGTTTGTCTGATATTAAATGATTTCGATGTATTATTGTATTCAGGTAGACTATTAGCATCTTTCATATCAAACCCATTACCTGCACTTGAAGCCATAATCATTAAGTCATTAAATTGACTCTCGTCATATCTAACAACTCCACGACCTGTATCTATGTAAAGTGCATCTTCGTTTATTGGTCTAAATATTTTAGTAGCAGGTCTACCTGGTGATTTTCCAATACCTGGAATAAGTTTAATATCTTTGAACTGACTAGTTACATCAAACCCTTCTAATTTAGTATTCTGAAACATCATATATTCTTTAGATGTTTTTCCAATAATTGATTGATCACCTAGTAGTGCTCTACTGATTTGTGTTGCTATAAGTGATGACGGATTTGGTTTATTGTTAGAACCACCACCATCAGTTGGTAGTGCACTTTCTCTTTTTTGAGATATACTTGCGTAGTCAGGAATTACTTTCTTCATTTGGTCTAAAACAAACTCTTTTTGAAATTTTAATTCATCGGCTTTTTCTTCTTCATCGGTTCTTGTTTTACCTACAAGTTTTTTATTTACATAGTTGTCCATCATAGCAACGTGAGCCTTACTAGATGTTCCCCATTTTTCTACTAAGTCCTCTGGTACTTGAGATGCGTCTGTATATATAGGCACAGATACACCACTTTTTAGTTTATACATTTGTGTTCTTTCCCCTTGGTAACTACTATTTATCATGGTTTTTACACCACCGATTTCTCCTTCTTTTGTTTCACCACCACCACCAAACTTATACTTACCTAGTAACTCAACAAAATCCTCTCTTACAACATCTTCATTTATATTTTTTGTAGATTTTAAATAACCTTGGTAGGCTTTATTCATTCCTGGAGAATCCAAATCTAAAGAAGTGTTGTCTTCTAATAAAGCAAAGAAAGCATCCTTAGAATAGTATTTTTTATCTTCATCTCCCTCAAACGCAGCACTAGTTCTTTCTAGTAGTTTAGTTACCTGTGCTTGTTTTTGTACGGTCATCCCCAACTCAGCGTTAGCCTCATTTAAAACCTTAGAATAGTTCTTTCCGTTTGGATTCATTTCAGTCATCCTGTCCAATGCTGCCTCAACTTGAGTAACCATATCGTCAGAAAAATGTCCTGAAACAATACCATCTCTTAAAAGTTGTGCTTGTTGAAACTTTGTAGCCTTGTTTCTATTTGTTTGAGCAATAGAACCTTTTATCGCTGAATCTAATAACGCATCTCCTGAATTATCATACCCATCAATACTTGATTTCCCTCCAAAATCTGGAGTTGTTTTGGCTCCCATTAAACCCGGAGTGAATTTTGCCATTGTCTAGTTTTTATGTTATTTTATTTAAAAAAATTTCCTGAAAGACCTGCTGCATTACCTGCTGTACCTAAGTTTGTCATACCTGCACCCATGGCTTTCATTCCACCTGTAATCATTTGTCTAGATGCGTTATTATTGTCCATTGTCATCTTTACTTTTTGATTATATGGATCTAATTCATTTAACTTAAACGCTTGATCTCTGAAGCCTGCTAGGTTTGATAACGCTTCGGACATTCCCTCACGTCTCGCTGATCTTTCTTGTGCTCCAGACACCCTGGCTTTCATCAAAGCATCTTGGGATTGTGCGTCTGCTGAAGCACCAACAGCCAACATATCTTCTAGTGAACCTGAAGATGACTGCACTCTATTTAAAGAATTTGCTTTATCTGTATTAATGTTATTGACTAAATCTTGTTGCTCATCTAAACGAGCATTTACAAGGTTTCGTCTCATTTCAACGTCTTGACCAACTTCCTTTGGTATCTCGTACTTTGGTCTTTGGGCTATAAGGTCATCAATTTCTCTTTGTCGTTTCTTTTTACCAAAAAGACCTTGACCCATTGATATTAATCCGCCTAATGCTTGCGTTCCCGCACCAATCATTCCTGCTGTTATTGCCATATTATTTATTTTTTAAGTTGTATGTCCTTTACTAGTTATAAACCCAATGTTAGAATGTTTAACCTCTAAGTCCTCTTGTCTAAAAGCCATAAACACCTTTATATATTGTCCTCTTAATTTTGTTCCTCTCATCAATCTGTCTCCATATGTAGAGTTTTCACCTACATTCGGGTCGTTTGTATCCCCAAACATTTCTGAATAATAAGTGCCCTCTTTTCTAACATAATCATTAGTGTTTAGATCACTATTCATTGTCCAGTTATCAATTGTTTCAAATCTCGAAATTGTTGGACTTGCATTTCCTTCTACAGAATGTGTCATAAACACTTTAGGCTGAGATGGTTGTACATTCTCTACATACGATATTTGTGTAGGATATTTACCGTTGTAAAAATAATTCTTATTATTGGAATCATCATGAATATATAACTGTCCCTTTACAAAGGAAGCAAAGGTTGTTTTATGTGTAGAAAAGTATTCTGGAGTAAATGAGTATCTACTAACCCATCTCTGTGCCGCTTCACTCCATGCTATTGTTGTTCTACTTCCTGTTTTTATAACCTCAGCAATTTCTTCAACTTTTTTAAATACCCTAACGTTTGTTTGCCATGTATAATTACCTGCATTACTATTTGAATAGTTAAAAGATATTTTTGGATTAGATCCATGAGCAGAAGTTATTGTCAACTCAACACCTGAGTTAGAATATCCAGATGCTAAATTATTTTGTGATAATATATTTGTATCTGCATACCCTAATGTAATATCTAAATCTGCCTGAGCAGTTGTAGCGGTGTCAGAGTCAACTATTTTGTATATAATACCACCACCAAATATATCTCCAACAGAAACATTATCTGTGGTTGTCTGACTTCTAACTGCTCTAACTCTAAAATTATGATGTTTTTCTCTACCAAACTGTGCCCCTCCCCCAGAATTAGGATTAAAAGACATACTAAAAACTGGTGTTCTTATTTGCAAATAACTTGCTTCAAGTGAAGCCCAGTAATTTTTTACAATAGCCCAAACATGATTTTTTCTAAGTTTTGAACCTCCGTTATTTGCGATAATAGGGTCTAATACAGACATTAAATTATATAAAAGATATAACTCATAAACCGTAGGTAGATACCAATCATTATATGTTACTCCATCTACAGTTCTAGATATATCTGATGCAATCTTAGCGGCAGACGATACGTGGTTTGTTTGGTTTATTATTTGAGTAGTATTGTATGCCCCATCTGTACTTGAAGCCCCCGCATAATAATTTTCATTAGTTTCACCATTACTTCCACTAACATTACTCCAATGAATGTTTTCTGATTTAATTGTTTGATAATCACCGCTTGTTATGTTTTCCTCTGCAACAGAATGAGGAGTTCCTTCCTGTAAATCAACAATATACACTGTTTTATCTGTGGTAGTAGGAACCTCATTACTAATATCAAAAACTATCTTGATTTCGTCACCTGGTTTAAAGTCTGTATCTATAGTAAAATTGCTCATATTTTTTATGGATTATAATTCGATGATGGTTGGCTTACGCTTCCGACTATACTTACAGGTGTTGATTGACCAGTTGCATTTGAAATTCCACTGAAACCACTTGCTTTAAAAGTTATAGTTCTGGATCCTCCTAAAAAGTTTCCTGGAACATATACTTGAACAGAATCTATAGTTTGAGTATTTGTAAAAGCAACATCCACATCTTCTGATTCAATAATCATATTACTTACATCCATAACAATAGTTATCTGTCCTGATGCACTACCAGTCGTTTGGCTTTTACTAACGTCTATCTGAACATAACCTCCATTACCTGATACTGAATTACTCTGTAATGTAAATCCTCCAATTCCAAAAGACGTGTCTTCTACTGTATAATTATAAACAGTTCCGTAAGAAGTTCCAATATCATTTTTAGCGTATGCTCTCCAATAATACGTTGCTCCTTCTGCTAATAATCCTACACTAGCCTGATAATTGTATGGGAATGATGATATTGATGTTTGTGATGCGGTGATAGTGGTAACACCAGACTCACCAATTGTTGGAGTAGTATCAGAAATACTATGAACAAACCCTCTTTGAGTTATACCATTTGTACCTGCTGTAGAACCTCCGTTAGAAGTTATCGATCCATTGTAAACTCCTTGTGCTGATTTATAAAGACCTGTAACTACGGTTGGTGCTGTATTAGTTGACGATCCTGTTGACTGACTACTCACAGAACTATATCTTGTTCCAAAATTAGAAATCAAATATGTTTTAGCGTATACTGTTGTATCTGCACTAAGACCTGTAATACTATGAGATATACTTGTAGTGTCACCCGTTATAACTTGTTTGGTCACCCCAGATGCTCCAATAACTGGATTTGTATCCGTTGTAGAGTAAACAAAACCAAACTCAGTTGCAGTTTCTCTATTTAAACTTATTGATGAATTTAATTCTATTCCTGTTGAAGTAATATTATCAAAATCTACAATTGAAATAACTGCTTTTTTTAACGGTCTTGAGTCCATGACAACACTGTCTATATCTTCAGTAATTCCTTGTATAACAATATTAAATGATCCAGGTTGGTAACCGACTACAGAACCAGATTCCTGTATTTCTGTAGCAGATGTTCCTATTCTACTTGATGAAATATCACTACATACTCCTAAAGAGCACTCTGTAAAGTTAGTGGTGTTGTTATTCGAGTTTCCGAACTGCCATGGTACACTTGAGGAACATGCAATTGTTGCAGACCCATTTGATAAAGAAATTTCTTTCTCTTCAAACATCGGAAAAGTTCCTGTAGATGCTCCCGTAACTCTTATTGGAGTATTACCATCAGTTTGGGATCCATATAAATAAGATGTATCGTTTTGATAATTAACAACATTTGACACTATGATATCTCCAGTGTTAGATTGTATTTCTCTTGTTAATTGAATTTGAATAACACTGACATCACCAAATACGTTTGATATTGTTAACGAACCTGTTCCTGCTAAAAACTCACCCTCTGAGTTTGTGCTAAAACCTCCACTACTAGCGTTTACTACTGAAATTGTAGACCCAGAAGGTGATATAACTACATTAGACGGTATTGTAAATGTGTACGGACTTGTAAAACTAAATGAACCGACTCCATCAATAACAGTCATCTCATTTATTATACTCCATGGTTTTATGATTGAAACTGACACTACTTTTGAAGTAGGCTGATCACCTGTATTTATAATATCTATTATAGGCTCATCTGGATAGTAAGGATCTTCTTGCAATACTACAACTGTCTCACCTGTTTTAGGTAAACTTAAAATATACTCTGAGTTATAACCATCGTAAGTTCCTATAACAAAACTATTTAAACTGTCTGAAGTAATAATGTCAGACTTCTCCTTAAAATAAGTCTTCATTTTTACATCTCCAATCGCTGTTAAGCCATTAGTGTTATATTTGACTACGGTTTGGTTTTTTACATCAAACCAAAAAGCACTACCCTCATTGATTGCAACTGACTCAGGATGTTTAGTTCCGTAAGAACCTTTTAAAGTATTTATTGTACCTATAACACCTGATGAAACTGCCAAAAACTGTCCACCACTTGATGACTGCTGTAGTTGTTGCTCTCCTAAGTAAATACTAGATGTTTCGTTTTCTGATATGGCTAACATTACTGTACCAGTTGACTGAGTTTTGCTAGTAACTTTTAATGACCTTAACGGTCCCGTTGCATCGTCTAACCTCTTCTCATCTAAAGCACTAAACTTAGATAAACCATTTATTTTACTACCTGGTATTTTTGTTTCACTGAACACGATACCAGTAGTTTTTATTTGACTACTAACCTCTGAAGGTACTAGATTTGGTTTACCTGTTATTTGAATCCAGTTTAAGAAATAATCAGTACTAGGATTCATAGACTCTGCCGCATATAAATACTCATCAGGTAGATCAACTAGAATATCATTATTAGTATCCACCTTTGCCTCAGCGTCAGTGTTTTGAGTTAAGTCAGATTTCACAATCATATTGACTAAAGTTCCATCTGATTGGCTTACTTGAGTTGGGGTATTGTTATTGAACTCCGAATCAAGTATGTACATTTTATTCTTACCATTATCACCTGTAGCATCAATTGTGCTTCTTCTAAAAAATATATGACCATCATTATGTACAGCACAAATTTTTTCTCCAAAATCACTTTCCCAAAACAATTCTTCTATTGTTGCAAAGTTTTTTGTTACCTCAGATTGTTCCATTGTTACGGTCCACTCATGATGTACATCTCCTCCTGCTAGCCATGTTTTATCTTGATACTCTTTATGATGTACTTTTACTTTACTCCCTGCTTGTATAACACCATTTGGCGGAGATAAATAATGTGAGTATGTTTTACTGTTTACATTACCTAACCCTGCTCCGGATGTTTTACAATTAATAGCCCATTTATCATTTAAAGTGTGACCCGTTGTTGAATTAAACTGTACAGTTAATCCGTCTGATAAAGTTTGAACACCTCCTGTAATAGTAGTTGTATTACCCCATGCATGATTTATCATTCTTTGATTCGCTTGTCTTTTTCTCCATTGAAATTGATCAGCCGAACCAGAAGTTGATGTTATTTTTATTTCAAATCTAAGGTCATGATTTGTGTAAGTAAAATTACCTAATCCTGTGTTAGCACTTAAGTCATTTAAACCAACTCCATGGTAATATGGAAACCCTATGTACGCTGAATGTCCTGCAAAAGGATCATTATATTTATTCTCGGATCTCGCTGAAGACGAAAAGAAATGAGGCTCTAAGTCTGAAGTATCAGCCTTTAAAGATCTTAAATATACATCACCAATTAAATCTCCAGACATATTGGATAAAGTTGGTTGATTATCTTCTTCTCTTATTATTCTACCATTAAAACATTCGTAATAAAATTCGTTTGGTTGTATTTTGTGTGGACTGTATATCTCATACACAATAGTGTGATCAATATTAGCCAAGGAAGTTTGTCCTAAATAATTTACATCATTTAAGTTAACTAAGTTTGTTTTTACATATTTTCCTTCTTGCCCTATTATTGCAAATTCAGATACTTTATTAGATGTTATAAGTTTTATACGGTCACCCTCTTGATAACTATAACCCTGTTTGTATGATGTCAAATCTCCGAGACCAATAGCAATGCCCTCATGATTAGTAGAGAAAGAAATAAATTCATTATCTGAAAAAGTTCCACTTGGTGTTCCTGATAAAGCCTGAATATCATTTGTGTCGTTTACGGGATATTTTTTCTCAACATTTACAGAGAATCCTCCGTTAGAGTCTGTTTCAAAATATCTTATCTTATCTGAAAGATTAGAAATAGTAAAATCTTTAGTTAAATTTTTAGTTCTTACTATAGCATAGTATTCTGCCCAGTCCGGGATTTTATTTATCAAAGACTGATTTATATTAAACCTTATTACAGAATTATAATTACTTAAATTAAGACCACGCTCAGGTGTTATTACTTTTAAACTATCATCTGTCAATACCCCTCCTGTTCTTCCTGCAAAATCATAAAAAGCAATACCTATTTGGTACGCAGAAGAGTGAGCAAAACCAACTTTACCTCCCTTATTTCTATCATACTGAGAAAAACTGTCGCTAAAGTTTTGATTTATTATTTCTAAACTTATATCGTTAGAATCTATTTGTTTTGGATTTAACCTTCCTTCTTTAATATTACCTAAAAACAATCTGTTTCTGGCTATACTTAATGCCTCAGCCTCATAAGGAACTGTATCGTACAACTTAACAGAATTAGAGTCATCTACAGAAAAACCTAAAACATCATTGTAAAAGTCTGCTGTAATAACACCCTCTGTACTTTCTTTTTGTCCTTGAAATACAGTAGCATGTGAAACGCTATCAAATTCTTTCCAAATAAAATACGATGTGTCTTTATCAAACTTTACAGCAAACTGTATTTTATGTACATCTTGAGATATTCCAGTCGAATCTGCCTCGTATAAAGGAAAATCTACCTTAATTTTTTTAGATGTTTTATGATTTTCATTATCCATATCCTGGTTAGGATAATGGTGTGATGTTGGTGAAAAAACACTGGTCTCACCGTCTTTATATACATATCTGTATGCAAAAGTATGTGCCCTAGATTTTAAGAATGACGTATCTCTTGTACTATCTTCTTGAACTGTTGTTTTTAAAGGTAGCATTGGAGGTTTACGAATCAAAGTAACTACAGACTTTTTCATAGGCTGTACATATGGTTCTGATTCGGTTTGATAACCTAAGTTGTTTGTCGCTATACCTCTCTCTACATTTATTCTAAATGGTTCCCTTTCTTCAACACCAGTCCAATACAGTATATCATCTATGTATGCTATACCTGTTATTGGCTTATCTTTGTTAAAATTTAAACTGTAATTAGATTCTAAGTCATTGTCATTTAAGACTAGATATATATTTTCAAACTCAGGCTTATAACAATATATAGCACAGTTTGAAGTGACTTTGTTAATTAAAAAATAAAATATATTGTTTGTGGTAGGATCTTCATACGAGCCAATTACCTTTGTATCTTGATTTACTTGATAATTTGGTATTTTAGTTGTACCATTTACATTAGAAAGCGACCCAGATTTACCTTCAGAAGATGATATTACTCTTGCGTTTAATGCATCTAAATTATCTTCACCAGTATGGGCAAAATTAGAGTCATCAGTATTTAAACCTGCTATAAATGTTTTCTTTGTATTCTCCATTCTTAAGATTTGACAGCAGCATACGTATGAGATCTTAAAGATTTAAGAACATCATCCATCGACAACTGATAATTTCTACTTCTATATCTTTTGTGGGAATGTATCCACTCCTCTTTTGCCATCAACTTCTGGTTCATTGGTATTACTCTGTCGTGTTCTGCAAATCGCCATAAAATATATCTTTCTACAGCCTCTGCCGCATAAGCAGGCATAGTTGTGGCATCTGTACTTGTTTCAGAAAAACCTGTTGTTATATAATCTATAACAATCTCTTTTGCCTTATTTAAAGAAGGATCTAACATTATTTTATTTCTTTCTGGTATTACCATAAAAGAGTTTTTATATGTCGGCTTATGTCCAAAATGCCCACCAGTATGTTCACCTTGATCGTTTGTATGTGTATCATTACTGTCCGAATAAATTAGACCTTGATCAGTTTCAACATCAGGATATGGTATTTGATTCCCATCTGAGTCAAGATTCATTAACCTATTGTAAGAATCTCGTTCTATTAATTTTATTACAAACTGTCCCTTTTCCCAACCAACTCGAACATAATCTACAAAGTCATCAGGTAGGGTTATCTCTCTATTTTCGTCTACAGTTAATTTTGTAGACTTTATTTTATAAGGTGAATCGTATCCTATTTCTTTAACAGCCTTCAATGCATAGTGTAAGTAATGCATATAATAATGTATAGGCTTTCCTGTTGTCAATAGAGCAGAGCGTACTATCTCATTTACTGTGTATATTTTCATATCTGACTATTTGAATCTGATACTTTATCTACTACTTTAGGTAGAGCACCAATTAGTGTTAAAACTTCTTTTACTACTGCTTCCTCCATTTCAACAGGTATCTGTAAATAATCATACTCGCCTTGTATAGTTGGATCAACTATTAATAACTGTATTCTTACTCTTGACTCGTTGTAAGGACTTTCTGTAATATCTGTTAAAAAATTTATTACATTTCCCTCAACCCAATAACCAACTTGTGTTTCTAAAAACTTCAGTTGATCTTGAGATGATATTAAAGATTGTTGACCAGTTTGCAATGGAATATATTCGTCTGCACAACTAGGACTTGAAACCGACCATACACCTATATTTCTAGGAAGGGATATCGGAAAAACAGGTAAGAAAGCATGTACATATGGATTATGAGACGAGTTGCTTGTTAAATCCACAAAGTAAGTTGTAATTAGAGTGTGTGGAGGAAACATCTCCCCTGACTGCATATTAACTGCTAAATGTTCAGTTTTTAGTAGTTTATTTATAGTTTGACCTACTAGTAAGTTAATATCATCTCTTGATATTTCTTTCTCATCATTTGTGCTACCGCCTGAGTATAACCTTAATATTTGGTCTGTTAATTTTCCTTTTGTTATCATAGTCCTGTTTGATTTTTACCTTCTGTGTACTGAATAACATTAACATCTTCTAGGTGAACACCTAAAAAGTTTAAGGCTTTATTTATAACATCGTTTATACAATCTTCTGCCCAATTTAATTCTACACTACCTGGTAACGTATATGTTGCACCTGCGGAAACTGTTGTACCATCTGGCAATGTCAAAGCAGAACCTGCTGTAAATGTAGCGTTAGAACTAGAAGCATTATGAACTATCTTTCTACCATCAACCACATGACTAAACAAAGGTTTAATTGGTCTAGATAAGTACATAATATATCCTGAGTGTTGAACTTCAGGGAACAATTGAATCTTATTTCCAGAGTCGCCTAAGATACCTATAGGTGATGTTGTAGAGGGTGCAGCAACTTGAGATACTAATCTGTCTGCTAACTGATCCTCACTAACAACTTTAACAGGTTTTGCAAAAGTTCTACTTGTTGTAGACGTTGTATAGGCTACAGTTCCATCTGTAACAACATAAGAATTATTAGGTGTATTGTTTAAGGTCCCAACAACATATACACCTAGTAGGTGTAAATATTCTGTTAGACCTGTGAAGTTTATTACTCCTGTTGAGTCGCTAGTAAACTGCTCCCTTTTTTTAAAATACCTTAAGTCATCAGAAATTTTCTGTGTTTGACCATAGGCAATAGGTGGAATAGGTCTACCGGGTTGATGTTGTTTAGGGTTACTATACAACTCCATAAACTTAGACATCTGACCCCTATCAATAGCAGCGTCAATATCTTTATGTGATACATACCCGGTAGTCTCTTTATTTAGAATAAAGACTATATAATCATGAATCTCCTTTATTGTCATCTTGCTCTACATTTTCAGTAGCAGGTTCGATGATTTCACCTGTTTGGATATCAATAGTAACTTCTCCATAAGACTCTTTAAGTCTATCTTGAATTTCTTTTTGCTTTGCACTCACCTCATTCCAAGAAGCAAGTAACGCTTCCTTTCTTTGATCATACGACTGCTTCGCAATTACTAAATCACCCAGTGCAGATTTAATCTCAAATTGCTTCTGGTTATTCTCTTGAACTTCTTTAAGTTCACTTTTTTTAATTGTTGCCATAATTGTATATATAATTTATGTTTGTTCATACAAATAAAGAGAAATAATACAGAGTAGTTGTATTTTTTTACTGTTCAGTTTTTAAGAGAAAATGAATGTTTTTTCGTGACCTAATTTTACAGACAAATCAAAGTTGATATCGTAGCCTGCTGCCTTTATTTTTCTAAAGAAAACAACGTCTTCTCCATAGTTTTTATCAGCCTGATCATCAAACCAAAGTGGCGGTGTAAGTTTAGCAAAAACTTCTTTTTTTATTAGACACCAACCTAGTCCACCAAAGTCACCTTGTACCATTTGATCTTTATGCTTTTTTACATATTCATCATTAATCCAGTTTCCACCACCACCTTCAGAGGGAACTTGACCATCATCACCACCAACCCATGCTGACCATGAGTCATCTGGTTTTATTCTGTATATTCCTGAAACAACAGGAACATCCCTTGAAAGTAGATTCTCTAAGTCTTTAGGATGAAAGGTCATGTCAGAGTCAATAAGTAACATATAATCAAAATCAAACTTACCATCAAAAGGTTGTGCTGAATTATGAGACGTACCCATAACCTTGTCTCTTGATGTTTGTATAAGTGAACTGTAATCAATATTAGATGTAAACACATAACCGTTGTTTACTATCCACATAATTAGGTTTGTCCAAGAATTTAAAAAATTGTTTGAGAATCTGTTTCCTGGGCACGCAATAAAAATCCTTGGTTTGTTTTCATCCCCGCAATCTACACAAGGCACTTCGTTGTTGTTTGTCATTATTGTTTGTTTTAATTAAAATTTATTTAAAGTAGCGGATCATAATAAGTATCTTCAATGTTTCCTGGGTCATGAAAAGCGTTGTAAAAAGCAATGATATTATAATTACCACCACCTGGAAAACCACTAGATGAAAAGGAACTGGTTGGATAACTTCCGCATCTCCATCCTGTTCCATTAAAAGCAACCTCAGATCCTGCACTACTGTTTGTTTGATATATTGTGTTTCCTATAGTCCAAGAACTTCCTGCACATTGATGAATATAAGCAGTACTCCAAGATGAACTATTAAATCTTTGATTATAACCGGCACTCCAAGCACTTTGTTTAGAACCATATTGGTAAGCGGTTGAAGAACCACTTCCTAATATCGGTACTGCATACATTGTTCCATTATAAGAACAAGACCCGTTAACATAGAACTGATCAAATGAAGCATATCTTGTTGCATTTGCATTTGGGGTTGATCCAAAATATATTGTTAAATCTGAACCAGAATTAAGGGTTCCTGTAAATGTTTGGTATCCTGTTGACGTATGAGTATGAACTAATGTTTGATTTATTAAAGTGTATCCTGTAGTTGAGGTCTGAGTTCCTTTATATATTTTTAATTCACAGTGATCGCTATATTGTCTGTAAACTCTAATATTATAAGTTACTGAACCAGTAGAATTGTTTCTATACCTACCAAACCTTGAGATGTAATCTAACGAATTTGAAGCACCTGTCATTATTGCTCCGGTCGCCCCCGCAATAGCGGTTGCACTACTACAACCTGTTTGTGTTCCAGGGGTTAAAAAGGTAGTGTCTATAATTAATAAACATTTACCAGTTGAACCTGAAGCATCGTGATCATAACCGTACCACTCACTCATAGCGTGAGGTGCAACCGAGTCAGGTTTATTTGCAGAATTTGTATTAGTAGCATCATAATCTTCACCATTAACAGTAGTCGCACCACCCAAAGTAATGTCTTTTAGACTATACGGACCGTAACTAGTGTCCACATCAGTATAGTCATTTTCTAACTTTTCTGCTGCTAAAGCAGAAATATTTAAGGTTCCACTGCTAGGTACTGCCATTTATTCTTCGTTTTGTGCATTCTGTGCATCTATTTCTTCTTGACCTGGAGGTAATTCTTCCCAAGGCATTTTTTCTGGTTTTA
>Ga0209092_10000675_pt1 | contig 34198 bp, 21 predicted proteins | sample FraStrMetagenome_FD_187446 | JGI IMG/M metagenome (GOLD analysis project Ga0209092, IMG submission 187446) | Marine eukaryotic phytoplankton communities from Arctic Ocean - Fram Strait ARC3M Metagenome (SPAdes) (version 2) | ecosystem: Environmental > Aquatic > Marine > Oceanic | place: Fram...
TTTTATTTTAACTTAGTTTTTTGATAAAATCAGCCCAATCATCATTACAGTCTACTTGTGTTAGTATATAATCTACTATATGTAGATATTCTCCACTAGTTTTATTATATTCAAGAGTATCTATATCTTCTACATCTTCTACTTGACTATTAAATATCCTTTTTCCTTTTTTCTCTTTAGCTATAATAGCTACTTGACACTCTTTACGAGGCTCATATCTACACTCATATGTTTGCTCCTCATTAGATATAACTTTTAATTCCACAGTTACAGGTGTCACTATTACATCTGTAGCTGTTTCAAATATTAAATTTGTGTATTCATAAGTTAATGTAATCCTATAATCGTTACTATATCCAAATTCATCTGATTCACTAGAATGTTCATCAACTTCTATATCAACATTGATATTCGATGTTCGTTGCATATGACTTTCATCTAATTCAAGAGTCTCTAAAATTTTTATATTTCTTTTCTTATTTTCAAGCTCAGCCAATTTATTGCGAGTTTCTGTTATTTGATTCTCAATTTGTGATAAAATTGTCATGATTTAGTTACTAATATAAAAAAGTAGTTAAGATTATCAAATTTAATATTTTTTAATTATTTAATGCTGCGCTATAGTAAATCAACCGTTCTACCGGATAACATAATTGTTCTGGAACTCTTTCACAATAGGCTTTATAAGTTCCCATTTTTCAGTTTCAAAAATTTTAGATTTTTTACGGATATTGTAAGCTGAGTTATTAAACCATATTATTTTTTTTATAAGCACTGGATCTTTTATATTTGTTTTTGAAATGACATAAGGTATAAGCTTTTTAGATATATGAAAATCAATAGATTCTGGTATTATATCACTTTTATAGAATCCTCTTGTAATTTTAAGACCCTTTTTAGGAACTTTAATTATCATTTTATCCGTAATTTTTTTAGAACAAAGATAATTAATCATCTTCATATCTCCCTTTAATCCTCCATATTCACCTCTTATCATTAATGGAAATTTTATATAATGTTCAATATCTGGTTCAGGAAATGTATCTAATTTTTTAATTTTAAGTGCTTTCTTAGTCTTAGCAAGTGAATATACTGTTGTCAGGAGATATTGTATAATTTCATTAGTTATTTCAAAATTAGGATAAGCTAACATACACCATACTAAAAAATCTGTGTTTTCTAAAAATGAAGTGTCCTCTATAGATATTATTACTATTCTACGAATGAATTCCCAAAAGTTTTTAATTATTAGGTTATAACCTGTTATAATTGCCCTATCTATATCTCCACGTCTTATTGCTTTTTGAAGATTAGATTTTAACAATGGAATATTATTTATAAGCATGTTATTATTGTTATCTTTAGATACTTTAGCATAATTATGGTTTATATTTCCATATATTTTAAGTGTTATTCCTGATTTTCTAAGATTAACATCATTTATATAATACTGCATGTTCAAAACTGGTTCTTTAGATACAATCACCTTGTTATCCTTTATAGAATTCCAAATTAATGTATAGTAAACACTCATTCTCTAAAATTACCCATTTTCCGAATTCATAATTATTCATCAAATATTTATAATTTATTTTTTCAAATCTCAAATAGTTTTACAAAAATAAAAATATTCCCCCCCCCTCTAATATCCCAAATATCCCAAAAAATATCCCGGGATATTTCTTAAAACCTCATAAATCATTTGTTCTAATAATGTAAATAAGTATGTATTAAATGGTAATAAAATAGTGATTAATAAATTTAAATATTTTTGGGATATTAAAAATATCCCGGGATATTTCGGATGTTTTTTTGGGATATTTAAGATATTTAAATTATTTATATATTTAATTTTACTTAAAGATTATTTTATAATTTTATAGTAAGTTATGGTGTTATATAGATGTCCTCGTTGTGGATTTCAGAATAAAATTAAAACTAAGATGAGAAATCACTATTATCGTAAGAAACCTTGTGAAACATCTCTTTCGGATATTTCTATCCCTGAATGTTTAGATTTGCTAAAAGGTAATTCACTGAAAATCCCTGAAAATATCCCTGAAAATATCCCAAAAAACCCTGAAATATCCCTGAAAACCCTGAAAACCCTGAAAACTCAAGAAAATATCCCAAAAAACCCTGAAAATATCCCTGAAAAAATATCCCAAAAACCTATAAATCAAGACCTAATTAATAATAATTTTTTGATTTCATTGCCTGTCAGGAGAAAAACCTCCAGAAATGGAAAGCGTTATAAATGTTCCTTCTGCAGTAAAACTTTTACAAGAAAAGATAATCTAAGAGTTCATATCAATCAGTATTGTAAAACTATAGATAAAGATGACTATTACTCTGATGATGACGACCTATCATATGAAGAAAATCTTCAAGATAACTCTATTATTGAAAATTTAAAAACACAGTTATTGATGGAAAGGGTTAATCGAGAAAGAGACCAGGAAATAATTAACGATTTGAGAAAGCAAGTAGGAACTTTAATAGAGAAAGTAGGAGATACTTATAATACTAATACATACAATATAGTTATAAATCCTTTTGGAAAAGAAAATACTAGCTATATTACTAAAGATTATATCAAAAAAATTATTAATGAGGGACCATATGATAGTATACCTAAATTATTAGAATACATACATTTTAATCCTAAACATAAAGAGAATCATAATATTAAAATTACAAATAAAAAGCAACCATATGCTCAGATATATGATGGTAAGAATTGGTTATTGAAGGATAAAAAACAAACTATAGATCATATGTCTGATAAAGCCTATTCACTATTGAATGAACACTATGCGGGCGGTAACACTCATATGAATAAGTTTAAAACTGAATATGATGTTATAAGTCCTGAATTAAATAAACGAATCTATAAAGATGTAGAACTAACAATATTAAATTTTCAAAAAAGCAAATAAAGAATTTAAAGATGATACATGCTTAAAAAATAATTACTAATACAATCGATATTAAATGAAAACACAACTGAGAACATTACCTAATACCTTAGGATTGACTAATATATTTAATCCTCGATCAAATACAGCTATATTTTCAAAATCGGACGATAATTCTATAGAGGATGAAAAACAATTAGATTACTTTAAATTTGCTGAAAAAGTTAATGCCAGAAGCGCTATGCAAGGTATGGTATGGGGTTCAGTTGGAACAGCTATGACTGGAAAATCGGTAGGACTACAATTAATATCTGGAAATCCTGATTCAGGATATTATTTAGATCCTCAGTCACTATTAGGATTTGCGGTTGTTGTAGGTTTAGTTACTCTTGGAACTGCTTTTACAAGTTCTATTAGTCCTAATAATGAACTTATTGAAAAATCGGCAAAATATAATATTAAAGGGTTTACGTCCAAAGCTGAATTAACAAATGGACGATTAGCTATGATTGGATTCACAATATTATTAGTTTCGGGATTATTACAGATAAATTAATAAAAATATTAACATATAAATTTGATAATATTTTTATAATTAAATATTTTTACATTACTATTAATCATGTATATCATCGCAGTAGAAGGAAACATTGGAACAGGAAAATCAACTCTTGGTAGATTAATACAAGAACAAATTAAAAATATGGATGGTGTTGAATTTATTCAAGAACCAGTTCATAAATGGGTTGAACTCAAGGATGAAAGCGGTAATATTCTGGATAAATTTTATAAAGACCAGGATAGATGGTCATATACATTCCAACACAACGCTTTTATTACAAGAGCACAAGATATTATGAGTCATAGAGATAAGAAACTACTTATTATAGAACGTTCAGTTCTTACTGATAGAAATGTTTTTGCTAAATTACTGCATGAAAATGGAAAAATCAGTGATATGGAGTGGCAACTATATACACAATGGTATGATTGGCTTAATAAAGAGTTTTCAATACGACCAGATAAATTTATCTATCTTAAGGCGGAACCAGATGTATCATATGACAGGATGAGAAAACGCCTTAGAGATGAAGAGGAAGGTGTTCCATATGAATATATCAAACTTGTTCATGAAAAACATGAAGAATGGATGAATAAACTAAATGGAGTGGATATCATTGATGTTAATAAAGATTTTGTGGATAATGTCGAAAATCAACAAATTCTTATAAATGAAGTGATGGATATAATTAATGGATTTCTAATACAAATTGAAGCTTATTAAGATTGACATAAATATATGATTAAATTTGATATCATATAAATTTAAAGGTTTTTTTTATTATATATTTATAATGTCGAATACAAGAGTTGAGGTTATTTTGGGATGTATGTTTTCTGGAAAATCTACTGAATTGCTGAGAAGAACAAATAGATATAGAGCAATAGGTAAAAAAATACTATTGATTAATCATACCTATGATTCAAGAACCGATGAATCAATTCAAACTCATTCAAATATAAAGCAAACAGCTATAAAAACTGATACATTGAGTTCCATTTTAAAGTTAAAGGCATTTGAAGATTGTAATGTAATTGGTATTGATGAAGCACAATTTTTCCCAGATCTATTAGATTTTGTGAAGAATGCGGAGTTAATGAACAAGATTATTATTGTTGCTGGATTAGATGGAGATTATAAAAGAGAACCCATTGGACAAATTTTACAAGTAATACCGCTATGCGATGAAGTTGTAAAATTAAATGCTATGGATATGATTGATAAAGATGGTTCGCCTGGTATTTTTAGTAAACGAATTGTTGATGGCGAAGGACAAGTATTAGTAGGAGCTAATGAATCTTATGCGGCAGTATCACGAATTAATTATTTTAAATAAATAATGTATTTATTTTATTAAATATATACGTTACATCTGATTAGTTGGAAAAACTCAAGTTTTTTGTTAGCCTATATCCTACAAAAAAGCCTATTATATATCCATACATAGTTCCACGGTTAAAAGGACTAAATTTTAAAGTCATATCACTGTTATCCATTTCTTTTTTATAGTCACTAAATATAAAAGTTCCAAATAATCCTCCAGTAACTCCATAAGATATACCCATATAGGTTCTATTTACAATATTTAATAATTCTATAAACATATTTTATAGATATATTATATCTTATTTAAGTAATTACTCAATTCTTTTTATAATAGGAACAATACAATTTTTATATTCGATCACATATTTACTTATATCAATCGTTGAATATTCGAATCCTATCATGATATGATACATTCCCCAAGGCATGCCAAAATGCCATAAAGGATGACCAAATAACATATATGGAGAACAATAATTTTCGGTCCATATCCATATAGCAGCGCTCATAATTGATATAAATGAACCAAATAACATATGTTTTTTAGAGACACTATTTATTTTACCACTATCAAACATACATTTTTGAATAGGTATAAGGAGAAGACATGATAATCCAAATGTAAGAGGAAACAGATTTCCATATTGAGGTATATTATTCAAAACCAATAAAATAGTAAAATATAAATTAAGTAACATATATGGAATTATTTGTATTCCAAGCTGTCCAAAACTATATATTAATCCTAACCATATACAAATTACCATTGGTATTTCATCAAAGTGTTTAAAACAGTAATAACCAGTCCAATGAAAACCAAATGACGCAAATCCATTTATAAATAATAAACAAAAAATAGTTTTAATTAAAATGCTATTTAGATGGCTATATTTTAATCCTATATACGGGAAAAAACTAATAAAAAAGCAGGTTAAGCTGTTTAAAACTTCTGGGTGACCAAATAATCTACCTTCACAAAAATCCCCGACGACATAATTCCAATCCATAAATAAATAAATAGTTATATTTTTAAATAGTTTATTTTATTATCGGTTTAATATTTAACAGATGTACTATTTATCTATTTTTATAGTTATATTAACATGGTTATTTTTACCATATTCAGCAAAAACATTGGGCACTATATTAAGCACCAAGGATATAATCTTATATACACAATATGCATTATTATTAAGTATTACAACATCATTAATCATTTCTTATTTAATGGGATATAAAATCGATACAGAAATATCTAGTATTCGAAAATCATATATAGGAATTATTATATTAAGATCACTACTTGCAACAATAATGCCATTTTTCATAATATATCTTATGACTAATTATAAAGCAACTCAAGCATTAGTTCAAATAAGACCTATAGTAATCGCTCTAACAGTATTAATAGGTGTATATGGTTATGGTGAAAAAATATCTAATAATGAGTATTTTGGTATATCTTTAATAATGTCTGGAGTTATAATGATTAATTTACATAATAATTAAAATTTTTTTTCCAATTATATGTTAAATGGATAACATATATTTGTATGCGGGAATGGCGATTGTATCATTATGCTGGGTGATTACACCATTTTTAAAACGTAATCTAGGTCAGAGTTTAACAAGTATAGATATTTTTATTAATACTCAACTTATTATTTTATTATATGGAATTATAACACTGTTTGCTCTAAAGTGCTGTAAATATGAATTTGATCTATTTTCAATTAGGAAATTAGATAAAAATCAAACAGTTATATTATTGTTATCAGCACTAACTACATACTTATCTTCTATTACATTAATTTGGCTTCTAAGAAATTATGAAGTTACTCAAATTATACCACAGATACAACCACTTGTCATGCTAATAACAATATTTGTAGGAGTATTTATTTTTAATGAAAAAATAACTAGTATTGAGCTAACAGGAATAGCCTTAATTATTTCAGGATTATATATTATCAATAATTTCAAATCAGTTAAATAATTATTTTAGAAATCTTTCACTCATTTCTTTGTTATATTTCTCTGCTCTATTATTATAGTCCTTGAAGTTTGATTCTCTACTCCACTCATTACGTTGCTTTTCTTCAGTATCCAATAATACGGCATTGGATTGTTCATTACTCATGATAAGGTTTGAAGGATTTTCTCTTTCAGATTTTATTTCTTTGACAGATTTATTAATTATTTCCACATCATCGTTAATTAGGTTTGATTCATTAAATGCTTGATAATAGTCTGTATAATTTTTTCCACTGAAATTAGTAACATTATCCCCTAAAATCTGACCAGAAGAACCAAATGTATTATGAGCTTTAGGAACTTGATATTCAATAATTTCATTTGTATGTTTCTTTTTATTTTCTTTAAATTTTTCTTGAAATTGTGAAAACGATATTTTCTCTGGACTTGGAACATCCTTATCATCTGACATAATATCTCCATATCCTTTGTCATTATTACCATGATCAAACTTATACATTTCAAAAAATTGATTGAATTTATTATTATCAAAATTCCCATTCTCATCTGATACCTTATTAGCTATATTAGCTACGTCTACACTCTCGTTTTTCGAATTTTCTCTTAGTGTAAAAAACTGCCTATCTACTACTTGAGATTTTAATATATCATTTATAACTAATAAAGCATCGCATATACATATAAAATGTTCAGGCAAACCTCCTTTATCAGGATGATTCAGTATTTTAAGTTTATTATATTTTTCTAATAAATATTTGAGACTAATAGGCTTAGCTTCTAATAATTTGAACGGATCGATAATATCTGTACTAATATCGTTTTTTACCATAAACATCATCTCGCCTTCCGAGAAATTTCTTAGTGGGTGATTGTTAGTTGAAAAAGACATTATAATATAAATATAAAATAGATTCTTTTTATTATATATTTACACACTAAATTAATTTTTATTATATCTTTCAATACTTTCTTCTAAAATTTTTTTAGCGATATCTGATTTTTCAAAAGATTTAACTTTAACCCACTTATTTTCATCATTGTCTTTATAATGTTGAAAAAAATGTTCTATTTTTTGTATTTCAACTTTACTTAGTTGTGTATAACAATCTACAAGATCATAGCTAGGGTCAACACCATATGAAGGCAATGCTATTAACTTTTCATCATCGCCCTTTTCATCAGTGGTTAATAATACACCTATTACTTTTACATTAACAACTGTTCCAGGATATATAGGATAATCGCATAGTAATATTATATCTATAGGATCATCGTCGCCTGATAATGTGTTTGGAATATATCCATAATTACCAGGATAAAGCATTGAAGTATTTATTATTCTATCACATCTCATCTTATTTAGTTCTTTATCAAATTCATATTTAACATTGGAATTTCTAGGTATTTCTACTATCATATCTATTAGAAAACTCATAATATAATGTATTCAATTTATTATTAGCTTTTTTTAACCGCGTATTGACGTATTTGTAATAATTTAAGTAAAGCCATGTTGATTTTATTATATACATCTTTATCACCATTTGAGTATAGTTTTCGAAGGCTTTTGTATTTATCTATTAGGGCATTCATATCTAGTTTTTCACTTTTAAGTAATCCTAATGGATCGATTTCACTAAAATTAACCTGGTTATTTATCATACCTAATTGTTGTTTTTCGGTAAATTGATGCTTCGAAGGAACTATATTATTGGTATGTTCTATTGGTTTTTGTAAAGAATTATGAGCACCATTTAGCGAGGTTTGTTCAAATGGTATCTGATATTCATATGGATTACTATCAAATGCTTGCGGCTGACTGAAGTCAAGACCACGTTCTGATTTTTGTTGCTCCAATGCTTGGTCGAGATTATTATTATATCTATCATCTTGTCTCGTATCTACAGAATTTATACCTGTTACTGATGGATTAAAATTTTGCCTATTATTAAAATATATTAAATCATTCATTTTATTTGAATTATTATTAGTTGTATAGTGATATTCATGTGTATATTGGTCTACAACTGGCACTGATACCTGTTTAGTGTATCTAGGTTTTTTTAATATAGATTTTTTTTTGGAATTTTTATATTTGAGGTATTTCATATATTCATCTTTCGAAACTTCAACTTTATTTTTAGATTCAGTGTTTCCCATATTACTATTAATCAATATTTAATATTTTTAGTATTAGCGAATCAATCAAAAAATTTGATAAATATCGATTTTATAAAAAAATTTATTAATATTAGTGATACTATTAACACATAAATCATGAAACTAACCAATAATACTCAAATTAAGTTCAGAACCTGTTTTAGCAGTATAAGTGACCATGGATTCAAATTAGACATTCTAAAGAGTGGTATCCAAAAATATCTACGACGAAGAGAACTAAAAAAAATGATATGGTGTGTTTTAGAGATATATAAATTTGAACTATATGCCCAATCTGATAAAGAGAAACAGATGTGTAAAGGAATTATAACTAATCTTATTAATAGATTAATTATAACTATGGATGAAGAATTAGTGTATAAAGAATATGAAAGATATCTAGTTTTAAGAAATCTAATTGAAAAATTCGAAAAAGATAGGTCTAAGGGTATAAAATGTTTAATTCAGATATGTAAATGTCTAGTTGATGCTGAATTATATAGATTTCCCAGTGATGTCAGAGCTTATTGGGATTATAGATTCAGAACAGATGAGTGTGCTATATCAGAAGAGATTAGTACCTATGAGGATGGAATTATCACTGATGACCAATATTATGATAAATTTGTCCAATGTTTTAATTCAGATAATGATGAAATGTTTTATTGGATGTTTAAAATATTCCATGGAGGTATAAAAGGTAATCCAGAATTTAGAAAAAAGAAAGAAAATATATATAAAATATGGAAGATGTTGTATAATTTAGAATTTCTAAATGATGATATTCGTAAGCTATTTGATTATAAAGTTAAAGAATTTGAAAAAAAGACTAGAGGTGAAAGATTTATGTTTTTAGTTAATTCGATTCAACTTGTTAGAAATGATGGTTCTCTAATAAAAACAGAAGCTAATTCGGAAAAGCACCAATTAGAAAGTCATTACTCGACAGAGTGTATTAGTGAAGATGAATTGAAATATTGGAGTGATTTGAGTTCTAATAAGATAATTATAGATGACTATGTAATTGATATGCATACCAGTCAAGGTAGGAAATTAGGTAAGAATAGGAAAGATTTTGGTCTAGAGGGGAGTTTGGTATTTAACCAAGAGTCTTATTGTGAGATCTTGTATAAGGATTGGCGAGATTACTATATACAAGATAAAATTCAAAATCCTATTAAATATAAGAAATCTAAGAAGAAAAAGGATAAAACTAATAAAATTAAAAAGAAATTGGTAGTTAAAAAAGACGGTAAGGTTTTAAAAATAAAAATTAAAGTTGTTAGTGTTGAAAATAAGAAATTGAGTAGAGAAGAAATTAGAAACCAAAAGTATAAAAGAATTAAGTTAATGCGTGGAGTGCCTGATTTTAATGAACTTGAATCTAAATTAAATAATATTGGCGATATACATTCTGATAAAATAACACTATGTAGTGATAAAACATGTGGTAATAAAGTAATGTGTTTTGAATATGGTGGTAAAATTTGGAAAGAGAGTAGGAAAAGTATGAATTATAATAGAGATTATTGTGTTATAGATGATTGTAAAGAGTTGTTTGGATTAAAAAAAATAGATATGATAAGGGTTTTGGCTAATTTTAGAATTGAAAAGATAGATAAGAGTAGTAATAATTGGAAAGATAATTGGCATAAAGTAATGATTAAATCTGGAGAGGAATTAGTAGTATATTGTATAATGGATAAGGTTATCCATTGTAATTGGGATATTCCTATGGAATTTGGAAAAATAAAACATTCATTATTATATGATGTTAAAAATGGTGGTTGTAAAGGTCAAAATAGAATTCTATTAAAAGAATATGTTAAAATAGGAATATTTCGAGGTATATTTAGATGTAGTGATTTTAATTGTAGAAATGTATTAGTAGGTTGTGACGCATCTTATCTACCACAATATCTTGTGAGTATAGATGAGGGAGATATTGGAAAAAGATTAGATATTATAGGTAAGAGAGAAAAGTGGTTGGCCGATGCTTTAAATAATGATAAAACTATTATAAATGAAATTTTAGAAGAACTATCTTATCAACCAAATATCATTATGTGTTTAGAAAAAATGGAAAAATATAAGTTTAGTCAAGAATTAATTAATGAAGTTGAAAATAACTGGAAGAATTTAAAACAAGATCTGGAAGCTGAAGGAGTAGAGTTTGAATAAAAATATTAATTAGTATCAAATTATTTTATTATTTATAAACATTATATAATATCAATTACTTAAATATTTCTTAGTATTATATAAATACATATGTCAGAAAGTTCAGGAATATTAGGTCAAGAATTATATAAGATGGGCGTGGAGGATAACACATTAGTTACTGGCAAAGCTAATAGATTAATTAATAGAAGTAGATTGCGTAAAAAAATTTCAAGGAAAATAAACTTAGAACCCAAATTAGATTTCTCAGATGTCTTAATTGTTCCTAAAAGATCATCCCTTAAAAGTAGGAAAGATGCTGTATTAACAAGAGAGTTTGTATTTAAAAATTCAAATCAAATGTGGAATGGAGTTCCTATAGCAGTATCAAATATGGATACAACAGGAACAGTAGAAATGGGATTAGAATTACAACAATATAAAATATTAACTTGTCTTCATAAGTATTATAATTTTTCAGATATACCAGCAAATTTAGATCGTGATTATTTTGCGATATCAACAGGTATATCTGAAAGTGATATTATGAAGTTAGATGAAACTATAAATTCAATTCCAGATCTAAGGTTTATTTGTGTAGATGTAGCTAATGGGTATATGGATAGTTTTGTAGAGACGTGTAAATTAATAAGAGAAAAGTATCCAAGTAAAATAATAATAGCAGGTAATGTAGTTACTTCGTCACAGGTAACAAGATTATTAACAGAGGCTCGTGTTGATATAGTAAAGATAGGTATTGGTTCAGGAAGTGTATGTACTACTCGTTTAAAAACTGGAGTTGGTTATCCACAACTAAGTGCTATTTTAGATTGTCACGAAGCGTGTAAAAAACATGGAGGTTATTTAATGTCTGATGGAGGAATACAAACTCCCGGTGATTTAGGAAAGGCATTTGGTGCGGGTGCAGATTTTGTAATGGGTGGAAGTTTATTTGCTGGCCATATCGAGAGTGGTGGCGAGATGGTAGAGGAAGAGGGAGTCTTATATAAGATTTTCTATGGCATGAGTTCTAAAAGAGCAATGGTTAGTCATACAGGTAAGATGAATTCATATAGAGCAGAAGAAGGTAAAGTAGTTAAATTAAAATTAAGAGGACATATTAATAATACAATTAATGAATATCTGGGAGGTTTAAGATCAACAATGTCATATGTAGGAACCAAGTACATCAGTAATTTATACAAGAATATCAGGTTTATAAAAGTTAATAATCAAGTAAATAGAATATATAATGGTAAAGAATTATAGATATATAATAAATTTTATTATTTATCTATTAGTTATAATCCTTGTTCTTTAAGATCATGAGACATCATATCACTAATTAGCTCATGGATACCATATTCATATGTCCACCCAAGTATTTCTTTGGCTTTTGCTGGATTTCCTAATAAATTACCCACTTCATTAGGTCTAAAATATCTTGGATTAACTCTAATGTATATATTACCGGAATCTTTGTCTTTTCCTATCTCAGAAATGCCTTCTCCTTCCCATATTATAGTTTTTCCAATATATTTAAACGCTTTTTCAACAAATTGTCTTATAGTATACTGCTTGCCTGTAGCCAATACGTAGTTATCTGGTTTATCATGTTGAAGCATTAACCACATCCCTTTTACATAGTCTTTAGCATGGCCCCAATCCCGTTTAGAATCCATATTACCAAGATAAATACATTCTGATTTACCAGCCTTTTCAGCCTTAATAATACTTGCGATACCTTTAGTTATTTTACGAGTTACAAAATTATGCCCCCTTCTTGGCGATTCGTGATTAAATAATATACCATTACAAGCAAACATATTATATGCGGTTCTATATGAATTAGTAATATAATAGCCATATAATTTAGCAACTGAATATGGTGAATTAGGATTAAAAGGCGTATCTTCACTTTGTGGGACAACATCTGTATCGCCATAAAGTTCGCTTGTAGATGCTTGATAAAATCTTATTTTTGATTTCAAGGATTCAGGAGAATTTCGAATAGCTTCTAATATATTTAATACGCCTATTCCATCTACTTGAGCTGTATATCCAGGAATTTCATATGATATTCCTACATGACTCATAGCGCCTAAATTATAGATTTCTAATTTATCTATATCATCTCCATATTTTACATAGATTTCATTGATGATATTATTAATACAGAATGTATCTGTTAAGTCGCCATATTTAAGTATTAATTTATCTGATTCATATTTATAAAGATGGTTAATACGTTTAGTGTTAATATTTGAGTTTCTTCTTATAATACCATATATAATATAGTCTTTGCTATCTAATAACTCTGTTAGATAAGAACCATCTTGTCCTGTAATACCTGTAATAATTGCTAATTTTTTATTATTCATAATAATAGTATCTCTTAATTTATCTTTATATTGATTTAAAAGGATAATAGATATTATTTATTATTATGGAAATACCTTATACAGTAGTCGTAACCGGTAGTTCAGGAATGGTGGGTTCAGCCCTAAAAAAAATAGTTTATACTAAACAAACAGATGACATCAAATTTAATAGAGACTATAAATGGGTATGGCTTACGCGTAGAGACGTTGACCTTGAAAGCTTTACAAAAGTATATGCTCATTTTGAAAACTATAATACTGAGAGAACTATAGTAATTAATCTAGCAGCCAATGTAGGTGGTTTATTTAAGAATATGGATAACAATTTATCAATGTTTGAATCTAATATACGAATAAACCTAAATTTATTAGAATCTTGTAGGAAACTTAAAATACCTAAGGTTATAAATATATTATCCACCTGTATTTTTCCGGACGATGTTGAATATCCCTTAACTGAGGATCAAATAAATAACGGTGTTCCTCATCATTCGAATCCTGGATACTCGTATTCCAAAAGAACGGGGCAAATTTACACTAAATTAATAAACGATTCAACTCAGGGTTACTACAGTTATGTTAATTTAATACCTACTAACTTGTATGGAAATAGAGATAACTATAATATAGAAGATGCACATGTTATACCTGCGATAATTCATAAGTGTATAAGTATTGTAAAAACAAGAGGTGAATTATCTGGCACTGGGGGTTCTTATTCTGATAAATTAATATTACCTGGGGATGGAAATGCGGAAAGAATGTTTTTATATGATGAAGATTTTGCGAAAGTTATATTAGATTTAGCATGTTTTAAGGATACTAAGGGTGATTATATCGTATCTGGTGAAATTACAAATAGTTTGTCTATAAAAGAATTGGCTGAAATTATATCTAATAAAATATTCGAAGTAACTAAACATAAAGTTGAAATAGACTTTGAAAATGCTTCATTAGGAAACGGTCAAAATAAAAAACCATGTAGTAATAATAAGCTAGTGAATCTATATTCAGAATGGGGAGAATCAGTGCCAATTAGTGATACAAAATTTACAAGTAATATTGAAAGTGTTATTTCTTGGTTTTGGAATAATTATGATGATTATGGAAGAAAATAAGTTAAAGATAAATTGTATTTTTAATTTATAAATGAATAAATCAGTTGATATATATGATTCCTTTGAAACTGGTTCTGAAGATTCTCATATGTGCAGGATATGTTTAGACGATGATAATGAAGATAATCTAATATATCCATGTAAATGTAAAGGAAGTTCTAAATATGTTCATAAAAATTGTTTAAATGAATGGAGAACAACCAGTGAAAATCAAGACAATTTTAGACGATGTGAATTATGTCATCATGAATATGAAATAACTCAAAATATTTTAGTTGAAAACACATGTAAAAAAGATTGTAGAAATATTATCAAAAAGCCCCTACCATTATTTGGATTGTTTGTTGTAGTATCTATTTTATTAGGTTTATTAACATCAGCTTTAGATACAGATAAAATTTTGGAAAAAGATCTTGGACCCACTACGTGCGACGACTGTTTACATCCAGTATATTATGTTGTTGGTGCAGGCATATTATTATTTATACAAGTAATTATGATAATATCTTGGTTTTGTCAAGTTAAAAATAAATGTCTTTATTGTAAGATATATTTGTCTAGAAAAAGTGGATTTTTAAGTGTAGTTCTATGCGCGATATTTATAGGGATATTATTTGGAACTATGTCATCTATGGTGATATTAGAATTAGGAATGTTAAAATTATTTCAAGTTCATTTCTACTCGATTGATAAGCTTAATACTGCAAATATGTTAGATATAGAAAACTATGAAGAAGATTTAATAGAAGAAATTGAAATGGAATTGGGTCAAAGAAATATGTTAAATGTCGAGGAAGTATAAAACATATATACCCCCTCACAAAACAATAAAAGACGATAAATGTCCGTGATAATAAATTATGATAAATATTATTACAGGACAAATTATAATCTATTTTGTTTAAATAGTAAATAAAATAAATTAAATAAAATTTTGATGATAATAATTTAAAGTTAAGATAAATAATATTATCTATAAAATGTCGGATTCTTCTTTGAATAGTTCAAATAGTCCAAGTATTTCAAGTGCTGATATGAGTAGTGTTAATAGTGAATCCAGTATTTCTATTAGCTCCTCAAAAAGTAGTTTATCTGGAAGTTTATCTTCTGGAAAAAGTAGTACTTCTAAAAAACTTAAAATATCTAAAAAAAGTGATACATCTAGTAATTCTAATAAATCTGGCTCAGTAAAAAAATTGAAGATAACTAAAAAAGCTGTTACAAAAGAAAAAGACGTAAATGATATGTATAAAAAGATGGAACACAAGAAACATATTTATGAAAAACCAGATACATATGTAGGTGGCTGTGAATCAGAAGTTACATCTACTCATGTTTTTGAAGACGAGACAATTGTCAATGATGATGGCTCACAATCTTCGAAAAAACTAAGTGGTAGTATTATTAGAAAAGATGTGAGTTATCCACCAGGATGGTATAAGTGTTTTGATGAGTTAATAGTAAATGCCCATGATCATAAAAAACGTATGGATAAATTAATTGAAGATCTAGGAAAAAAGAAACATACACATAAACCAGTTACAACGATTAAAGTAACTATTGAAGATGATGGTTCTATATCCTTCTTTAATGATGGTGATGGTATTCATGTGGAATTCTTGAAAAAACATAAAATGTATCCTCCTGAATTGATTTTTGGCACTCTATTATCATCTACTAATTTTGATGATGGAGACCAGAGAGAATGGGGAGGAAGAAATGGTTATGGAGCAAAATTAGCAAATATTTTTGGTAAGCTATTTCGAGTAGAGACAGTAGATCATTTTAATAAGAAGAAATTCGTTCAAGAATTCAGTAATAATATGAATGATAAAACTGTTCCTAAAATCACTAATGTTACTAAGGCTACTCCTTACACAAAAATTACATGGTTACCTGATTATGAAAGATTTGGTATGTCTGGTATGTCTGACGATATTGTTAGTATTATTAAGAAACGCGTATATGATATTGCGGGTGTAACTGATAAAAAAACTAAGGTTTATTTTAATGGTAAAATGGTAGAATGTAGAGAATTTGAAAAATATGTAGATTTATATATTGGTCCAAAATCTGAAACAAAAAGAGCGTATGAGGAAAGTTTGGGTTGGCAAGTTGTGGCTACTTCAAGCGAAGATGAAGTGTTTGAACATGTATCTTTTGTAAATGGTATCTATACTTCGAGAGGAGGAACTCATGTGGATTATGTATGTGACCAAATTAAAAATAAGTTTGTAGATTATATTAGAAAGAAAAAGAAGATTAATGCGAAACCACAAATTATTAAGAATCAACTGAGAATTTTTGTAAATGCCTACAAGATTATTAATCCAACATTTGATTCTCAAACCAAAGAAACATTGAAAACCTCAAAATCTAAATTTGGAGTTCAATATGAAGTGTCTCAAAAATTTATTGAACAACTGGCTAAAACAGATATTGTCGATAAAATTAGAGCACAATCAGCTTATAAAGATAGTCAGCTCCTTTCGAAAACTGATGGTAAGAAATCTAAAAAAGTAAAGGTTCCTAAATTATTAGATGCGAATAAGGCAGGTGACTCAAAAGAGAGTAGATTTTGTAAGCTAATCCTTACAGAGGGAGATTCTGCAAAGACGATGGCTGTAGCAGGATTATCGGAAGTTGGTAGAGATTATTATGGTGTCTATCCTCTTAGAGGTAAAATTCAAAATATTAGAGGAATGTCTAATAAAAGAATTCTAAATTGTGAAATTATTAATATTGTTAAAACTATTCTAGGTTTATCATCAGGTAAAAATTATAAAAAAGAATATGAGAAAACAGGTGTATGGCCTCTAAGATATGGAAGTGTTTTATTGATGACTGATCAGGATCATGATGGTTCACATATTAAGGGATTAGTTATGAATATTTTCGATGTATTGTGGCCTGAACTATTAGAGATGGGATTTGTAACAAGTATGGTTACTCCTATTGTAAAAGCTTGGAAAGGTAAAAATGAACAGGTATTTTATACTCTACAAGATTATCATAAGTATTTTGAAAATAAATCCAGAAGTGGTTGGAGAGTTAAGTATTATAAGGGATTGGGAACTTCTTCGTCCAAAGAAGCTAAAGAATACTTTAAAAAACTAAATATCATTAGCTACGCACGTGACGTAAAATTAACTAATAAACTTGATTTGGCATTTAATAGTACTCGTTCTGGCGATAGAAAAACTTGGCTTGGGGATTATGATAGAGATAAAATTCCAGATTTTATGGCTAAGAAGATGAATTTTAATCAATTTGTAGATGAAGAACTTATTCATTTCTCAAATGCGGATAATATCCGTTCTCTACCTAGTATTATGGATGGACAAAAACCATCAACGCGAAAAGTCTTATACTGTGCCTTTAAAAGACGCTTGACATCTGAGATTAAGGTCGCTCAGTTAGCCGGTTATACCAGTGAGCATGCAGCGTATCATCATGGCGAAGCATCTCTGGAGGGAACAATTAAAGGTATGGCTCAGGATTATATTAGTGCAAATAACTTTAATTTACTAGATCCAATTGGTCAATTTGGAACAAGACTTCAGGGTGGTAAAGATGCTGCTCAATCAAGATATATCTTTACTAAATTAGGACCACTTACTCGTAAAATGTTTGTGGAACACGACGATGTTTTGTGTAACTTTTTAGATGATGATGGTCAAAGTATTGAACCAGATTACTATTATCCTATTCTACCACTTATGGCAATTAATGGAAGTCAGGGTATTGGGACTGGTTATTCGACTAATATCCCAATGTATAATCCTATGGATATATGTAAATATATTAGAGCTAAAATTGATGATGAAGAGGTTCCTGAACTTAAACCATGGTATCGTGGATTTAAGGGGACTATTGAATCAACAAGTAAAGGCTCGTATATTACACGAGGTAAATATAAAGTTATTGATAGTGGAACTATTGTAGTCACCGAGTTACCTATTGGAAAATGGACAGAAGATTACTCTGACTACCTTGATAAAATAAGTGTTGAAAGAGGTAAAGAAACCGCTAAGAATTTTGTTAGAAGTTTTACAGATAATAGCACAGAAGATAAGATTCATATCGAGATTAAAATTAACCCAGTAATATTATCTAAATGGATGAATAAAGTTGGAAAAGACGGTGTTCCGGAAATAGAAAATAAACTAAAACTCACCTCATCTGTATCTACCAGTAATATTACCGCCTTCGATGAAAACAATAAGATAACTCAATTCAACACTATTCTTGATGTTATTGAAAGGTGGTATCTTGTTCGTAAAGGTATATATTCTAAACGTCGCGATTATCTTCTAAATAAACTTCGTAATGATTTAGATATAATTAAATTTAGAGTTAAATTTATTGAAGAGATTGTGGAAGATAAGCGAGTAATTAATAAAAAAAAGAAAGATGTGATTATTGATGAACTAAAAGATTCTAATTATCCAATGTTTGCAGATAAATTAGGGGGTGATACATCATATGATTACCTTATAAAGATGGAAATATTGAAATTTACTTATGAAGAAATTGAAAAACTAAAAAATAAACGAGATGAAAAACAAGCAGAATATGATGTTCTTGATGGTAAGACAGATGTAGATCTATGGAAAGAAGATATATCTGATTTTGAAACAGAATGGGTTAAAAATTATGATTCTTATATGAAAGAGCATTCTGGAGACGTTACAATTAAAAAAAAAGTTAAAGTAAGACGCAAGAAGACATCTAAGAGTAAGAAGACATCTAAGAGTTCAAGCAAATAAGTAAATAAATTATAAATTTTTATTATAAATTATTTATTTAACATTATTAAAAATCTGTTGATTATTTAGATTTTCTTTTTGTTTATTAAGATAATCTACCACTTCATTTTCAACAAACTCCTGTAATTTTTTAAGAGCTTTTTTTGAAAATTGGTAATTAGATTTTTCATTTACTAATTTTCCAAATTCATCTCTATTCATTACACCTCGTGATTTATTTAAAACTTTATTACCTCTAAATTCCATAAATCCTCCGTCTTGCATTTGTGCTCCACATTGAGAAGGATGTCCATCACAAAATGATAAAAATCCGGCTGATTGTTGTCCTACACCACATTGAGATGGTTGTCCATCGCAAAATTGATCTGCTCCTCCACCACATTGTTGATTAGAAATAAAATCACTACATTGTCCAGGATTACTATCACAATATCCAATATAGTTGCCACCAAACATATTTTGCGTATTTAAGTTCTCTAATAAATACATATCAGATTCAGTGACTTTATTAGATCCTCTATGAAATGTGATTTTATTAACATTTTGGACAGCATCAGATAAAATGTTCATGTATAAATTTTTAACTTTATCATACACTTTATAATCCGCCAATGATATATCACTTCTTTTTAACAAGTTTCTAATATATTTATCGTTAAAATTCTCCTCTTCATTCATATGACTTTTAAGTTCTATCTCTTCACTAAAGTCGATATTATCATCATATTCGTAATCCTCACTCTGTTTGTCATTTTGTTGATTAACCTCTTCTTGATTAGATTCATCATTACTCATATTTGATTCATTATTCACATCGTTATTAGTATTTTGTAGTTCATTTCTCTTAAAAAGATTTTCAAAGAATTCCATTTATATATATATATTTATTTTATTTAAGATAATTACATAAAAACTTTTTAGGAAATTAAATTATTATAATATACAAATGAATGAAGACTTACTAACTACTAATTCAATTGGAGAAGGTTTTCAAGAGTATGTTGATACACTAAATAGAGCTGATAACGTATATGATAAAGATAAACCAGAATTTTTAGAAAATCAAGTTAATAGTGATAAATTTGGTAATATTGATGAGGGTTCTATAGGATATGACCAATTTAAGAATATGGAATATGTAGGTATGAAAAAAAGGAAAAAAATCAAAAAAACTGTCATAAATATTGATTCAAAAAATAGGAAAAGGAACTATACCTATAATGAGACTATAATTGAATTTGATCCTTTAGCTAATGTAAAATTAAAATTTTACAAAGACTCCAATTATTTCTATATCATAACTAAAAATACATACTTGACTGATATCAGAGATAGGAAAGAGATTATAATATATAACTTAGATAAGTCTATAAGCGAATCGTTAGGTATTGATAGATCTTTATTTGAGTTTAATAATTCAAATGGTAAACCAATTTTTTATATCAACCGCTTCTTATATAATAGTAAAAGTTCACAGGATGATGATTCATTGGGTTATAAAAATCCTCTTGATAAATCAAATGAAACTAATAAATATGATATAGCGTCTCAACGATATTTATTTAATATTATTGAGGTATCGATTCCTAGTTCAGTTAATAATAATGAAATAAATGGTGTATCATATAATGGCTCGGGAAGTGTAAGTTTTATATACGATGTAGATATATCATATACAACTCCATCTCATTATAAACTTGATTTAAATAAAACTTATTCAAATGTATATGCTGTTAGAATGGTTTCTAGTGAGATTCCTAATACAGCCTATACTTTTAATGGAATTAAAACTTCAACAGATGTAGGCAAAAATACACTGACCACACGAGTTAATAATAAATTAAGATGGTTAAATCAATCTGATTTACATAATTTTTCATCGTATAAAATAGCCGAGTTTAGATTGTATGATATTATACATCCGAATCCAATTAATAATATTGATAGATTAAGCTTTCAGTATGACCAAAATATTATTAATAAGAAATTATTTAATAAAAACATCCATAGTGATAAAATCAGAACTTATTCATATACTAATTTAAATTTACTAGATATTAGTAAACAGGTTTCTGAAACAAACGATGCATTATTTACAAAATCTACATATGATGTGGGAGAATTCCTTTATTTATCTAATTATTATGATCATATTAATGTATTAAGAGAACATTTTGGAAATGAATTTAATAATAATTATTATGGTTCTATAAATACGTTATATCTAGATAATAATCAATTGATTGATGGAATACAGATTAATGCTAAAGATAAAAATGATAGTAATAGATTAATTAATGATAATGATAAAGTAATTTTATCTGTGCAGACGAATAAATCACTAAATAATATATATAATGTAACTAAAGATGTTATTACCACGTTTTTAATTGTTAATAGTGGCGATGGATATGTTGATAGCGATATATCAAAATTCAAATTATTTCGATTTGATCATAATTTTAAAGAATACATACCCTATACAAGTACTGGTCAAACGAATATTGAACCTCAACTAGCAAATGGTAGTATTTCTAATATAAATATTAAAGTTGATATTAAATTGGACCCTAAATTTGACGAAGATAATATGTATAATCCATATGATTATTTTTATGGATCATTAGGCTTTTTAGGTAATACACACTATTTAGATAAATCAAAAAAGAATATAAAATATGAAGATACTATTAAATATTATCAAATAGTTGATTATAATGTTAAACATAATGCCGGAACTACTATAGATTACAATCTTATTGATATGGATGGAAAGTTTAACACTAGCACTATTGCAAGTTTAAGTATTGATAAATTTGAAAATTTCTTTAATAAATTGATTGGTGTGTATGGTAGTATAGATAATAATTCCATAATTACAGATAAATCTACTCTTGATTTAAAATTAGAGTATTTAGATAGTGGTGGGAATTATAAAGCTTTGAATTCATATAAACTACTTGAGCAAAATATACAATTAAAACCTGATAGAATTACATTCGCGTTAGCTAAAACACAAAGTAATATTTCCTTTAATTTATTAACACAAAATAATATCTCAAATGGTAATAAATCTGTAGAAGAATGCTTTGATTTAATTAATATATCAGTAGTTGAGTATAATAATTTATATGCTCCTGGCGAAGAACTATATATAGATATTAAATTTCAAGATAAAATCACTAATCCTGAATATGAATATTCATTAAAGCTAAAAATTTATATTAAACCAGAAGTGATAACCCTATCCAAAATTAATAATGAATTACTTAATTCACAAGTTGTTAATGGTAATAATTTCTATTGTCGGACATGTATTTCTTCTAAATACCAACCAATTATAAACAGTTCTAATGAAATATCAAGATATAAAAATGATAGTTACTTGAAATATAAAGATATTGAAGAGACATACTTTTATATTTATAAGTCTCTCGATGGTATTAAATCAAAGGATAATTATTACCTGATCAATAACGATTATAATTACTATCAATTCTTATTTACTGATATTATTAAAAATTATGAAAGAACTTCGCCATATTTAAGACAAAATAATATAAATATTAATGAAAATATAGCTCTAACTGATAGAGACTATTATAATGATTTTAATTTAATAGGAGAACCTTCCGATAGTGGATTAAATACGGATAAAACTAAATTTTATAAACATTCCGCATCATTTGTATCACATAATGTTTATTCACAAATAAAGGAACTATTAAATACAAATAGTGTTGTTAAAGGAGGAGTATCTTCAAGTTATACGTCCGATAATTCATATGTATATTTTAGTTTTAATGATAATTTTAATATGATCATATCCTTGTTTTGTCATGAAAATTCACAGGATACCTCAAAGGTATATTATGATAAAACACTTATTAAAAGACTGTTCAATAATAAAACATTTCCAATTAACATTACTATGATAGCTCTCGAAGATGTTGTGTATTATAACTTTATGATAACAGGAATTCAGAAATTAGAGATTAATTCTATTAGTAGATTGAAAGAGTCTTACTTGTTAAATATTATACCAATTAAAGGTGATTTTCAACCCGACTTAAAAAATATACCTTTTAAATTAGTAAATAAATCCAATTCAGCATTAATGATATTCAATAATCCAATAAGTTCTTTTAATTTTAATAGACTTAATACATTTTTTCCAGATTATGTTCATTATTTTAAGAATTACTATACAGAATATGTGATAGATAGAATAGGTAAAGAATATAATACTAATAAATATAAGCCAGGAGATTCTTTACAGGTAATATCTAGCATAAATGATTTTAATAACTTATCTGATAAAAAAAATCAACTAATGTATGTTCCTATTATTTGTTCAGGAACTACGAATAGCAGTTCTCCAGATATACTACAGTATTTCTATTCATTGCCTATACCAAAGAACTATTATTATATCAAATTAAACTGTAATAAAACATTTAGCTATTCAATAAATAATAAAACCGACATAAAATTTTTTCCGGGCACTGACAATACTAAGATATATTTATCAAATATAATTGATATAAAAAGAGAATTAGAATCCGGTATAAAAGATTATGATTATCTTGAAATAGTATTAACTACTGCATCTAATAAACTAATAATATTATTTGAGATAACAAAATCATATATAGAAACTAACAACGAATATAACATTTTGACTTTAAGTAAAATGATAGAGTCAACTCCTAGTTACAATATGTTTGAATTTGAAGTAGGAAATGAGGTAACATTTAATTTTATAAACTATACGCCTAAAAATATATGCAAATTTTATTTCAAGTTTGATAACGAGTTAGATAATTTTTATAAAACATTTGAAAAATCAATAATTCGAATAAACTCATTCAAAGATAATATAGTTTTACACTATGGCTTAACGCTATTATTAGGAAACTATTCTAAAAAGGATTCATTGTATATATACGATGTTGACTATATTGACCATAAATTATTTGAAAAAGATAATATATTATCAAATGATCTCACTAAAGTTGATGCTGAAAATAGAAAATGTATCCTAGTTTATAAATATTTTAAGAGATGTTATCTTAAACTAAATGTAGATATATTGATTAACTCAGTAATTTTTAACGAAGATAGAGATAATAATAATAATATCATATTACCAATAAGCACTATAAATAACAATGATTTGGCAAAAGCATATATCAGATTCATAGAGGATAATCTAACAGAAAAATTAGTTAAAAATGATTTTTTAGATATTTTAAACTATAATCAATATGTATATTCGGTAAATGACGTAACAGACGATGGTATTGTTGAAGAAGGTCTTTATAGAAACTTTGTTACATCTAATCCAGTATCTACAAATGTTGTATATGTACGACATTCTGAAAAAACAAATACAATTTCAGGTTTTCAAAATATTGGTTCGAATTCGACTACATCGAGTAAAGGATTGTTAGATTTAGAAAGTTATCCAATATATGAGTTACAGATAGATAATGCTAAATATAATGAAACGTCATTACGAAAATACTTTCAAAAAAATATGTCGAATGTGAACCAAAAGATATATGATTATAAAAAAGGTCTTTATATCGACGATATTAATAAAAATACACACGCTGAACTTTTAAAAATAAGTGGCTATAATAATCCAACAAGTTTTGATTTAATATTTAACAAAAGTATAGGTTCTGTAGCTATTAAGCAGTTTATTAAAATTTTTGAAGTTAATAAGAAATCACTAGATGTCGCTAATAAATTTGTCTATTATAATAATGGTTTACCTTATATGTATTTCAAAATTCCTGAGGTATCACTGCCTAATAACTCTATAATACAAATTCAAGGAACATCTTCTCTAGATAATATACATGGCGATGAAATAAATGGACAGAGGAAACTAATTATTCCTAATAAGTATAGAATAGCTATAAGACAACTGGCACCTTTACCTAAACCTTCATATGTAGATAATAATAAGTTTTTATTTCAAAATGATGGATATGCTAGAGAGGAGGATTCTTTTATTAATAATGAGTATAGTGAATATATACATAATGCTATATCAAAAAATAAGGTTAAAAATATAGCGAATGATTATATTAGGAGTAATATAAGGAGAATAAAGGAGAAGATGTATAAAAATAATTACTTTGGACTAGATAATATAACTAATATGGATAAAATTTTTAATTTAATTGAAAAAAATATTAATAGTACTAATCAGCATAAATTTAATTTAAAAAGAGCATTTGTTAATAATAATGGCAATAATGAACAGTTGGAGGAGGTTAAAAATTTTGATAATCTAGGAAAAGTATCAACTTCAATATCTAATAAAAAACCTTTCGAATACTATGGACAGGCTTTAGTTAATAGTTCTGATAATCAAGTAAGTTATAGACAAACAGAATTTTTAGATGATGAAAAAGATCTGTTAACTGGAATCCAAAGTGCTTTTTTTGAAAATGAATTGTTCATGAGAATATCAGATATTAATAGTAGTTATAAAAAAACTATTATTGGAAGGATAACTAATTTAAACAATATAGCTGATAAAAATGGTAATCACATCTTAGATTACGACTTATTTGTTGAAGAATTAAATAATTTTCGTATTGGGGATATTATAATAGGACTTGATTCGGGAGCTATAGGTGTAATAATCCCCGATGAATATCAATTCAATAATTTACCGAATGATGATATCATTACTCTCGGTATTGTAAATTACTATTTGAATTTAAATTCTAACAATAATACGGATATAGTAAATTTTTTTATGGCTACTACCAATACTATAGATAATACTAATGATTTAGTTTATAAATTTATTAAAGAGTATCAATATTGGATTCCTGAAAGAATATATACGTCTGCTGGATTTTATATAAAATTAGATTCAGTTCCAAATAATTCCCGTTTAAATGGAATATTAACATCTCGACTACAAGTATTGATTCCACATAATTTTAAATTTTTAGAAGATAAAGATACACCATTGGAATCTTTTGGTCTTATAGATTCGGATATTAATAATGAATTTAATTATTTTAAAGATAATTTTTCAAATGTTTTTGAAACTGAGATAAAGTGGTCGTATATAATCAATAATGAGACAGATGTTAAACAATTTTTAATAATTGAAACAAAAAATACAGATAATTTTAATATAGAAGACGAAGTATATATAAGAAGTCATAATATTACACTAAAAGACGTTGATTATCGCAAGGAAGTATATTTTAATACGAAGGATATTATTCCATTTAGTTCTTACATATCCAAATTTGAAGAAATTTATAATAATTTTATCCTGGAGAAAGTAGGTGAGAGTTATTATAATAATATGTATATATCTGATAAAGTATCATTTGATAATGATAATATACTATTATTACCTAACAATACAAATTATAATTATTTTAATGATGATAAGTCATCAATTGATAGTAATTATATAACTGCTAATATTGAAAATTCTAGCGATAATGTAGATTTATTATATTATACTAACGACCAAGGTTCAATCACTGATATATATTTAACTAATATTGAAGGGAGTCATTTAAATAATACTGTAATATTAGATACAGATTATGGTAATAAAGTAACGCTTGATATATTAAACGGGAACATAAAAGTATCAGACGATAATGATAATAATTTTAACTTTGGAATGTGTAAAATCCCCTTTAAAAACAGTTTTGTAGGTATTAATTTTGGGCAAGAACTAAATAATTTTAATCAAACATACAATTTATTATATACTAATAGCGATGAAAAATTTAATACTAAAGCAGGTGAATACTTTAAAATAATACATAATAATGGCAATAAAATAGATAAAGTATTAATTAAGATCAAATCAGAAAATGGTGATATAAGTGAATATGATATTATTGAAAATTATTTAGACGAAACTACAAATGAATTAAAAGATATCTACAAAAATCAATTGATAACATTGACATTAGTTGATGAATCTGATCTAAAAGTTAAGTATATATTGAAAGAGTTTTATGAATACGATAGTTCTACTTATAAATATAAACTGAATTTTATTAGTCCAGGTTCAGATTACTACTCATCTTTTAATAAATTACTTACGGAAAATAATAGATATTTATTGGAATTTAAAGTCGAAAGAACTTTTACTACGTTTAGTTCGCATGAAGATATAAGTATTATTAACACTAACTTAGATATACAAAAAATACAATTACAGGTGGCAGGTGCTGAGATAGATAATATTATTAGCTTGGATGATTATAATACTTTTAAAGATAATATATTATCAGAACAGTATGTAGCATATACATCTGCTAAGTCATATTTAGCCGATATTGACAATATTAAATTGAATTTCGGCGGCACTGTAATTGATTCATCTAATGATAATGTAATAATTGAAAGTGCCTATGTAGTTGATTCCATTAATTATCCTAAAATAGGTAATGCTAATTCAGGTAAAAATCTATATATTTTTAATATAACGCTAGAGAACACTAACGTATCAACTCTAGAAAACCAATCATTACAATTAGTGAAAGTTGATAATACTACATTAGCTACAATTCAAGAAGCTAATTATGATATAGTTAATTTGTGTAAAAATGTAACTAATAAACATATTGAACCTAATAGTATTTTTAATAGAACTATCCAGACTTATCTGAATAACTATAGAACTCATTCACTTTTGAAGAACCAACGATTATTTACTAAATATTCTAAGTCTATTTTTGGTAGTAGAATTATTAAAATAAAGATGTCACCTATTGACAATAAAGGTTTCAGTTATCAGAAAAATTATATAAATTTAGCGAATATATCTAATAATAATATTACAGGACCTACAAGAGCTGTTCCCGGATATGATAAACTATTATTTCCATATCACGAATTTAATAATATTTTAGATTTTTCAACATCTATCGATGGAATAAAGTATAAAGTGGGAAGTGAAATATTGAAGCGATATTCGAGAGTTAGACAAAGTTTAAACAATGATACCTATTCTTCACGCAACTTTTTACCAGGTATGGGTATTTATACAGTTGAAGAAGTTATAGAACCAACAACTATAATAGCTAATGGAGATATTAATAGTTTAGATGAAGATATCAAGACCATAAAATCTTATAATTTACTAGGAGACAATGAGAGTCTTAATAATATCAAGCTAACAAATACAGTCTATAAATATAATACCAATTTTATAGGATATGTATTAAATACATCTATAGAGTCTATAGACGAAGATTCTCAGTCTTATAGATTAAATTCTAAGACTTTTTCAAAAGAGAACAGACCAGATGATATCACTTCAGAGTATTATGTGTATGTTCTTTTGGATCCAGATGTAACAACTAAAGAAGGTATTGGTAAAATTTTTGATTACCTAAATAAAGACGACGTTCATTATGTATTCGATGGAACAGCTAATAAAGAATATACAGACGAATATCCACTTATATCTCCAGGTAGATTATCGTCCGGTAATAAATATAAGGTCAAGTATAAAGCAGCAAATGGAAATGTTAGCGAAAAATATGTATTGGATACAATTGATAATAGTTATGACAGTAACTCCAATTATTATAGAGTTACCCTTAATCAGGTGACTGCTTCCAATAAGAAAAATATCTATGGAACAAGAGGAATATTAGGCAGTGCGGGTGAAATAAAATTTTATGATAATGATAATTTAAACTTATTTTTAAATCAAAGTACATATGGAGGTTCGCAGAATACTCATACGTTTGATATATTTAATACAAGTTTAACTACAAAAAATACTTATCAGTATATAGATGTATTGCAAGAAAATCTATTAGGATGTATTACTATTATTAAAGATAAACTTGATAAAACATTATTAAATTTTAGTTATTCTGGAAGAATTGCTTGTGCTACACATACAGAAAGACCAGTTTTTTATAAAAAATCTACTAACACAATGAAATCGAGACAATCCAAATTGAGTGATAAAATTAGTTATGATGAAAAATTATTTGTAGATGGATCTCTAGATTTATATTTTCAAGACGAATTGAAGAATAAGGCTACAATTAATTATGAACCAATATTAGATACAGTTACATATAAAAACTTGAATGATAAAAATATAATCATAGAGGATCATATTAATACAAATACAAGAGTTAATAATAGACACGAGGTTAATCAACATAGTAATATTATCAAAAACTACTCCAAAGATGATTTTTACTATAAAAATAAATATGTAAAATCAAAAATTGTAAATGGTATTCATCCTGAATACACATTTGAACCAAATACTGATATCATCCTAATAAATAACTCCAGAAAAGAATATTTATATGAAGATGGACCTAATTATAATAATTTTTTGGGCAAATCAACTTCGGATAATAAAGATGAAAGATCATTTAATAATATAGGATACAGTAATGATCCAATTAAAATAAAAACTGGAAGATTATTACCACAATTAAATTTTAAAAATATTGGATATAGCTTTAATGATGAATATTCACAGTTAACAAAGAATTGGGCTTTAATGGATATAGATTATGATAAAAACCTTAATTTATTAGGTAGTTACACAACTTTTGGCAAACATAAAACTAGTAGATACGATGTAGTAGGTAATAATTATATAAATTATAACAAAGGGGTCGATGTTTATAAAGAAGTTGTATTCGTAGAAGAGATAGGAAACTTAATACCTTTAGAAGAAGATTTGAGTGATGAATCGAAAGGATATCTAATTGCTAAGTATGATATAACTACTTTCAAAAAAAATCCAAATGGTTCATATATATCAGAATTAGAAGGCAATGACGGCGAGTTGTTACATATAGAATTATTAAAAGATAATATTTTTATTTTATCTGGATATTCTCAAAGCAATGAAGGTTCTGAACCATTTAATGTTCCATATAATACCGAATTATGTATTATAGAAGATGCAGTAGTATATGAAGCTAACAATAAATTTAGTATTAGAACATTAAATGATGAATTTGAAAGTGAGATTAAAGAATTTGTATTTTTAGAAAAGGTTATTAAATTCACATTCAAAAATAAGATCATTAACACTCATAGAAATCATAATGAGGAACTGCAATTGTATAGTTCTCAATATAGTAAATATTATATTTATAATCAAGTCTTATATAGCACAAATGAATTGAAAAAATGCGACGACAATGAATATAATACCATAGTTAATAAATCTGAAAATAGTTATTTAAAAGACTACGAAAATGTAAGTTTTTATAAAATCGAGATTAAATCGGCGAATATCAAATATCTTATTGAAAATAATTATTTTGATAATAATAAACAGAGCTTTATTTTTGACTATGGAAATAAAAGACATATCGAACATAAGGGAACAAATCCACCATATTCAATAAATAACAATTATGACAAAGTGCCTACATCTGCTTTTTTAAAATCTATAGATATAACACCTATATCTAATGATAGAATATGTGTTACCTTAATAAATAATGTAGATAGTTCGATACCAATTTTTTATCCAAAAGATACACAGATTGTATTACTTAGAAATACTTTACTAGGATCAGATAATGGATATCAAATAGATAACTTGCCATATGATAATAAATCTACTAAATCTTTTACCCATAAAGGAGAATGGTATACCAAAATTTATTTTAATTCAGCATATAATAATGATAGTCCTATAATAAGCAGTCAAGGTAAGGAAAAATACATAATAAATAACTATGACAGTAATGATACATTATCTACAAATAAGAATATATACTCGACAACCAATATGTTTATACATAGTATGAAAGGATTGAGAGTTCCATTTTTATGTCTAGATATAGATGCTAAAAACAACATAAGTGATAAATACAATGACCCTCTTTTCATATCTCCAATTGAAAACAACCAATATGGAACATATATTAAAAATTTATTGAGTGATTATGGAAAAAATTCTTTAATTCAAGATTTTACTGAGTTTGAAGGAGAATTCGTGACAGCAATAACATCTCAGATTGGAGATAATAAATATTCTTGGAAACATATACCTGGAAAAAGAAACAAGAATTTTGATTATTTTATAGTAAAAGGTTTATACCAAGGTTATGGAGGAATATGCGAAGAAAGATACGACGCGGAATTTATAAATAATTCTATTAATAATGATATTCCAGCTAGAATCGCAAGAATTCAAAACCTTAATAATAAGTTTTTTATTTTCATAGAATTAGATACATATAAAAGTCCTCTAATTTTTACTAAAATTAAAGATGTAGAAAAAACTAATTCAATTAATCAATCTGGTAGAAGTGATACTTTAAGTTATGAGGTATATCTTAATTTACTTGAAAACAATCTATCCAGACTAGATAATGATACTATGAATTCATTAACTAAATATGGACAAGGAGGAACTCTTTCCAGGAAAAAAATTGAAAATCCATATAATCTTAATCCTAATAACTATGTTTATCTTGTAATACCTGTATTTGATAATATTGAATTAATACAAAATAATAGTTTACAGGGTGCATTCGCTAAGATTTTATTACCTGGAGAATCTAACAAAACATTATTCAATACTTATACTTCAGCTTCGAAGATATTTACAAACAATTTATATAATAATTTGTCAGAGATTGAAATAGCATTTATAACTAACGATGGATTTTTATTTGATTTCAATGGTGCTGAACATTCTTTTTCACTTGAAATTACCGAAGTAATAGATAAATTTGAACATATTAATCCTAAATTTGGAAATATTGAATTCTAATTTAACTTAAAGATATATTTAGAGTTATTAATTATTATGTCTGTAGTTAATAATTCTAGTGGCAAAGGTCAATTAGATTTACGAAAAATGTTAAACAGTAAGTTATCAGGTAAGTTTAATGAAGAACTAAAAAAAAAGTATGATAAGTTGGAAGATATATCTAAAGATTATATGTTAGGTGTAGCATCTGATAATAGTGCAAATCAAGTGGGATTACCATTAGCTAAGGAACTAGAAACATTTTTAGATTCTATTAAGGATTTATTCGAGGAAGGATTTTTACAAGATGATTTAACAATTGATGGAACATTAGTTGTTAATAGAATAGAATGTAGTGAAATTGCTGTGACAACTTCAAATAACCTTAATATAACAAAGGTAATAGAGAGTGTTTTTGGGGATGCTGCTTCCGAAGATCCTAATATTGATATTATATCTCTAATTGGTTCTAGAGATTTAAATCTTAAAAATCAAACAATTTCCGACTCAGAGTTTTCAAATTGTGTAATGAAAGGTGGTAAATTAATAGATGTAGAATTACCAGCTGCTACCCCAACATCTAGTTTAGCCACAATTGACAGTAGCGCCTTGGGAGGAGATTCATTACTTCAGGTTTTAGGAGTTATAGGTACAGAATTTGGTGAATTTAATAACAAAATTAATATAGTAAAGACTGATTATGGTATTCGTACATCAGCATCTAATATAGATGAAGTAACTAATATTAATATATCCACAATGCCCACATATGTATCTAGTTTTAGTAGATACTATTATAATAAAATACAGGATGAATTGTTTAGCAAAAATGATGCATCGGAATCTAAAAATTATCCTTTAGTTCATCTTAGAAATGATAAAGTTGGATTACCTGTAAGTATGAGAAATGGTGGCGAAGCTAATGTAGATGTGGATACTAACGCTGATAATGAAAAATATTCGGATGATCTGTTCAGCATACGTATTGGAGCTACCCTTAAATTAGGAGATACCGTAGCTGAAAGGTCATCGCTTGTTCACGATAATGTATTGCTTTATTTTCCTCCTAATTCATCTGCTCCTAATGAAACATATGGATACGATAAAAGTTTTAACGATCTTTATGATAGTTATATAAATAATACATATTTGATTGAGAACGTTCATCAATCTACAGGAACAAAAAGAGTCATTGGATATTCAGAATGGGATAATGTATATCCTCCTTTCGATAATGTAGCAGGGGTATCTGCTTCTGATTTTTATCATAATAAATATCAACGCAATCGTGTAAGTATGGTAGGTAGAGCTGCGGAGATTTTATTTACACTTCCTAATGACCTACAGTATTTGAAGAATTATTCTCAGTTTAATATCGATAATTTGGATTTGAATGTAAATAAAGATACAACTATATCTGGAGATGTAAATATTGGAAGTAAACTTGATGTTTCAGGAGATACAAGTGTTACAACTTTTGATTCTACAGGAAATACATCATTAGCTACTACATCGGGAGATGTTAATATCGCTACATCAGGAGCTACTACTAATATAAAAGGTTATACTAAAATTGATGGAGTACTAAGTGTAGGTGCCGGTGTAGGAGGAGGAGGTCATTCATATATCGATGGACCTTTAACTATACATGGACATCTGACTGTAGATGAAGTGAATGAAGTGCATACAACTAAAGTTGAAAAACTAGAAGTTGATGGTTTATTTCAAGCAGACGACACTGCTACAATTGATGGAAACACAATAATTAATAATACACTGAGTGTTTCGGGATCAACACATTTGGCTTCATTAAGTGTAACAGGTAATTCTAATATTGGTGGAACATTAGATGTAACTGGTGATTTTGATATTAATAATAATTTGAGAGTCACAGCTGCTACTGGTAATACCGAAATTGATGGATCCTTAAGTGTTACTGGTAATACTAATGTAGTAGGAACATTGGATGTAACTAATGATTTTGATATTAATAATAATTTGAGAGTCACAGCTGCTACTGGTAATACTGAAATTGATGGAACCTTA
>Ga0209092_10000676_pt1 | contig 34192 bp, 14 predicted proteins | sample FraStrMetagenome_FD_187446 | JGI IMG/M metagenome (GOLD analysis project Ga0209092, IMG submission 187446) | Marine eukaryotic phytoplankton communities from Arctic Ocean - Fram Strait ARC3M Metagenome (SPAdes) (version 2) | ecosystem: Environmental > Aquatic > Marine > Oceanic | place: Fram...
GGTGAATCGAGTACAATGCCTTTCTCAAAATATTCCTTTCGACTTTTCATTGTCATTGGAACGCCACCAAAGGCTACACCACCTCCGGAGTTGTTAGCAGTATTCTTTAATTCAACAAAATTAAAATGTTCAATCATCAAGTCCGCAAATTTTCGCAAACTCGTGTATTGATTCGTTTTTTCCATGTCACGTAAGTCCCTCAGCTTTTCCCTTAGGAAAAAAGGAGTGTCTACACATTCCTTCAAGTGCCTATCTGCAGCATGAAATATTGTATCTTTCAAGAAATGAAAACTTCGAATAGGCATTGAAAATACTTTACAATTCGCGCATCGGATTCCTAGACATTTGCTTTCATCAATCTCGAACAGTTCTAAGCAACTAAATGAAAGTCCGAAAAAGGGATCAATACGACGTGCCAAGGTTGAGGTATATTCATTTACAATAGGTACTGCTTCTTGCCCATTTTTCACTTCAAATGGCGTCGAATCCAAACTCAAAATCTTCCTCATTAGACTAATAGATGAATTTTTATCAAAAATTAACGTTTTATTTTCTCCCTTAATCCTGTAGTATTTCATCAGCCTCCCAATGTAAGTTTGAATACCTTGCGTTCCTTTCTTTCCTTTTTTGAGCCTCGAGATAGTCGTTGAGGTCGATATATATTTTGGACAAAGTCTACATTTATGAGTGTGCTTGAAAGCACGAAATATTGTCGTTGCAAAGTCTGCAACTTTCTCCAACATAACAAATTTTTCCCGACAGTATAGGCAACGGATGCATAAACAGTTCGCCCCTCTCAGCATAGCAATGTCGAAATTTTTGAGGAGGTAACGATGGAAATCGGACAAATCTTCCTTAATCGGCAATTTGTCATCTATGATTGGCAATCCTGGATCATTTGGTTTTACTTTTATACTTTGTACCTTTCGTGTTGGTAAAGATGAAGTTGTAAGTGCAACTGTAGATGCAGATACAGGTGCGGATTCATTAGCAGATTCAAGGCTAAGAGCGTCTGTTGGTGCAGATTTTTTGTCAGATGTTTGCACTCGTGAAAGTTTCGGTGATGGGATTAAGTGGTTAAGATGATCTGGTGTATTCTCATTCTGGTTCGAGTTTTTCTTCGAAATGCTTTGAATAAACTTGCACCGTACGTTTTCATGTGATAATGATTCTTGAAATCGTACTCCTTTCCCAATGACTTCGACAATGTTGTACGTTTTGGCAACATGAACCAAATACTTTCCAATTGAGCAAGCGCCACTATCTTTTCTCATATTCCGTAGAACACTGAGATAGCTTTTTAAATCTTTAGGGATCATTTTGCAAGAAACAAGATGGGAGTGTCCCATTGAAAAGACTTGTTTAGGGGCTTTTTTCCAAGATTCGAGATTATCTCTTTGTCGCCTACAGTGTTTACATTGTATGGATATCAGTCCATTGCTATTTTCTTGTAATTCCAATTGCAGTATTGTAAACTTATGAAATAAGGAAAGAGTTGTTTCCATTCCACCCAGTTCAGGGCCTGATAGGGGATAACGTTTTCGAGCAACAATCATATTGGGTTGATGTTGTCTCAATTTTTTTGGAGGATACAGAGTGAAAAATCTAGGCAGACCTAAAAAGATCAATCCATGCGTGAGATCCAATTTATATCCACGATCTAAAAGGAGTTCTAGGGTTTTATTATTCAGATCAAAAATCCCCATTCGGTTCAGGAATATCTCGCAGAAAGCTAATATTTTTTTTAAGTCCCTCTCTCGGCTTGGGTATAAACAATGGAGTATTTTTTTCTGTTCAATTGGAATACAGGCACATTCTTGTGCCATGTGTCTATAAATTTCTTTTTCTGTTTGACTACATAAATGACTTACGGATAGGGGAAAGTTAGAAAAGCTTTGTTGCTTCCCCTTACAATGAATGCATCTGATGCCTATGATATCTCCTGCATAAGCCGCACGATAAATATGATTTCCTTCAGATATTGGCAATCTATCATTCGGTGTCATGTCATGAACTCTATTTACTGCCTCGAAAATTTCAATATTTTGCAAAACGCATGAATGAAATTTAGAGATATTCTCAAAATTGTCTGGCCGAACAACAACAGGATCTTTCGGGAGAAGTGAGACAACGATTGATGTTTTTCTTTCTTTTTGTAGATTTCGTTTCTTTTTTACTCCTTTGCAAGTTCTTTCGTGCAGTGCTGCTTCTTCAAATGAGGAAAAAGCTTCTGACTTACATACATCACATAGCCACTGACCTCGAGGAATCGGCTTAATTGGATCAATTCGTTGTTTGTTTGTTGGGTTTTGATCATCTGAACTGGAATGGCTCGACTTGCTCTGTAAGTTTCGAGAAAACCCTAATTTTTGAATATGGCCCGTACTAACCTTGGAGGTTTCATCGAGGCTCTTCTTACCAGGTATGAAATTTGTAGGATTGGAATTGCTCGATAGAACAATTGGGTCTATGTTAGGTAAGTTTTGTTGAAGCTCATACTTGCGACTTGGTGCTTCTTTAGAAGCAGGCTTATTTTGATTTACAGAATTGAAGAGTTTATTGTACGTGGTAGGTACTGTTGAAGTCGAAATTTTAGACGCATTGTTTTTTCTTGCCGAACTACCTATTTCTTGCGAAAAATATCTCTCTCGATTTTTCGATTGTTCTTCACTGATTGAATTTTCCTTTGCTCTTTTTGTGTTCAGATCAGAAGATCGTTTCTCTTTCATATAATCTTTAGAAGACGTTCTATTGGATGTGATTTTGTCATGAAATTGAATATTTTCCACTGTGTATGAACTTCGTATGTTAGATACAGGCTTGGCAACTATGTGTGTTTCTTCCATTTTTTTTTTACTCGAAATCAGAACTTGAATATCTGGATCATTTTGAAGCGGTTCGATTTGACAGTAGTTTCCGGCTTGAAAAGGCATGGGACTACATTGTCGAGCCTCCGTATTCATTTTTGAGGCGTTTTTTTCATTCATCTCTCTTTAAAACTATTCAATCCACATGTCACAGTTGCTTTGGAAAAAAGTTTTATGATTTTTTATACAACAAAGCGCGCTAGAATTTTTCTGGACAACGGTATAAAAAATTTACAATTTTTTACTTAGAATAAAAAAAATATATAAAGGAAAAAACATACATTGGCAACCACATATTGATCGACTTCTTCTTTATTAAAATACATTTTTTGCATAAACCCAAAATCCAAGTCATCGTAGACTGCTGGTTTCGTGACAATGCGTACACGAAAAGTAGTCTGATAAAAAAGCAAAAAGATAAAATTGCGTAACCGATATGTCTTTACCCAGAAACTGAAAGTTATTTGGTAGATGAAGAGCAACGACTATAGTAGCACAGCAAAAGGAGAATTAATGCAAACTCTATCTGATTTTCTTCACTCTTTGCTTCAGAACTCACAAAGACCAAAGGAAACTTGAATTTGAATCCTATCCGCCTGCCGAAAATATTCTCAATTCATTCAAATCAATACGGTAAGGAAATGGATTAAGAAGATCTTTACTTCATGTTTAAAATGATCTCTTTCACCTGCATGTTTATTGTAAAAGCATATGTTTCCAACTATAAATGTTGGAAATGGGGTTGATGTAATCCGCAATAAAGCTTCTCATTGAATAATGGACATAATTACGAGAAACCAGTGAAAAATTCTATAATAATGTAGCAGGATAATTTGTAATGGCAAATTTAATTTTTGAACCTAATCATCAAATAAATAACAATATCTAACAATAACTGGTTAGTTTCACATCCGAGCATTTATTTGTATGTTCTCAAGAACCTGAAATTTCATTTATTGCCGATTCGGTGTAGGGTAGAGATAAATGACTTGACAATCCAGTAGTTTTTATTCAATGCATGTGTTCAATGTATAAATGATATCTGAAATTCAACACATGAACTCAAACAAGCTTAATTGATGTCTTGCTCATTGACTCGTAAAAGTACTTTTGCTGTGGTTTGATCACACCAGATAGATATTAAACCGAATGAGACACTAAAAAAATATTTATAATGTAAAAAATTGTACATAAGACTAGGTAAATGTCACGGTTTAATTGCTATCAATGCATTTATTATTAATTCAGATGATAGGGGAGATGATTGAAATGGTTATTCAGAGCTTATTGTGATGTGCTTATACATGCATATCGTTGTTTGTTAACTTTGCCATTACTATTCTCCCCTGACGCAGTTAGCAAAGACCGCTCTATGGCCTTGGAACCAAAGCTTCGAAGAAATTATGTAAGCTGTGGGACTATTAAATTTGTTCTACATAATAAAACATTTAGAAGAAACCTTGTCCGTCACCGAAGGGAGAGAAGTGACCAGAGGCGGCTTGTTCAGCGAAGTTTTGTCCAGTAATAACTTCGTGGGTGAAGGTTCCAAGGATACCCATCATAGCAGCACGTCCGTTGTTAAGTTCAGCATTCTTTTGGCGAGCTTCTTTTCCGGGTTCTTCATCCCAGTTGTTGATGTTTCCAAGCCTGACGCCGTAGTCTCCGTCAAGTTGGGTGGCTGGCCACCAGGCAAGCTCAACAAGTCCGCAAACAACAAGGATTTGGGCAAGTCCAGCAGCTGGGAGTTGGAAAAGTCCTCCGATACCGGTGTCGATGTCAGAGAATTTAAGTCCATTAGATGGGGAAAGGTATCCATCGAAGGTCCAGTGGTTGTTGTGGACGAAAGTTCCGGCCATAGCCATCATAGCAATACGTCCGTGTTTACGCTCAACAGCACGGTAACGAGTGAAGGTATCGTCATCAGTGATGTATCCAAGAGGATCGAAGTATCCAAGAGGGGCAACGGCTCCGATCTCTTTCTCAGAAAGTTGCAATTGGGTGGAGGTCTGTTCATAACAAAAGTATTATTTGCAAGTGAGTGAGGAATTTGTCGATAATTATACAAACTTTTTTGCCAGAGCCCTTTAGATAATTTGCGTCTACAGGGCAACGAATTCCGTTGTAGAATCACTCTACCGAGAAAAAATGAAAACTAAAGTTTTATCTCTCCGATATTCATGAAAAGAAGAAGATTACCTTCAACTAATTGTGACTAAAGGAGTGAAGCTTAAGTTTCTGTGATTCCCATGCGAAGCCCAGAAGCCAGAGTCGTATCTATCAGGATTAAACCCATTGTCCTTCATTCTCTACAATGCTTAAAACGTACCCTTCCAACTTCGGTGGGGGCAAAGGCGGCAGCGGCGCTGAACAAGGCGGATACAAGAAGAAGCTTCATTTTAGAATTCGTGTGGTGTGATACTATGATTCAAAGAATGAGAGCGAGATGGAAGTTATACTTATGCTCAGTACGTATCCTTCAAAGGTATTCAAGACAAAAACCATCTCCACACGTAATACATACCTAATTAATTCGTTTCACTTGCACTTTTTCCATAATATGTAGAATTTGGTACAGCCACGTATGTTGGAAAGATCTCCATGTTGATATTGGATTCTTTGTTTTGTAAATTGCGTTATTAATGGAGATTTATACGGTTAAAGCTCAGTATAAAATCAATTCCAGAATAGGTACTGGGTCTATGAAGTTGGTGAAGCAAAAGATATGCATTAGTAAAAGAATTGCGTTGGATTTACGTACGTACGTACGAAAAAACAATTAGAAAGACTTCAAGAATTTTTTCTTCATAGAAATCACTTTGTTTTGGAAAGTTCCGACGAACTGAGTAATTATCCCAATGCATGCACGTTTCAACGATACATTGCTCTGGCCTAAATTTGCAAAAAAAATATTTTTACTTAAACAAATCAAATTGCTCTGGATTATACTAAAACATGTACTTCGCTAATGGCCGACTAAAAAAGCATGAAAAGAAGCACTCATCAAACAGCAGAGAACCAGCAAAAAGGAACAACAAATCTTCAATCAAAGCTAATATCATAGTAAAAAATAGATTAAATAGTATAAGATGTAAACTCAACTTTGAAAAATAGACCTTGTAGAAAAGTTAAAAAATGAATCAGATGAATCAGATGAATCAGATGTGTAAGATATTTTCATACATTCAAAAGGAATGTCTAGATGCAAAATAAGAAAAACGCATGTAGCCATTTTTTATGATTTTTTAGCATAATGGGAATTCCTAGAACTGGAATAATTACATTGCCAAATTCTTTTCACTCACTGTAATTTCTATCCCCTATATCATTTGAAGGCAAAGCATGGACATTATTGATATTTAAAACATCCTATGTAGACACATGACCATATTTGTAATCAATGTGCCATTTAATGCAACTCATAATAATGCATAAAACAAATCACCATTATTATTAGCTTGGCTCGCAAGTCTACCCAGAATCTCCTTTCTATTTAGAAAACTAACTTAAGGTTCCTGGATGGCAGAATCATGGCGACGGTAGCTTATCAGTTCGAAAATAACTGGCAAATTGGCTCAATTAGTATTCATAACGTCTCTAATTCTGGAAAGTCAAGATCTGGCACCAAATTAAAACAAAACCAGAGTAGAATTTAGTGAAACGGGTCATGAAATTCTGGATAATTGGATAATATTATATATAGACATCTGTATCATTACTTTGGAGAATTTCCAAGATTTTTTTTGTTCAATGTACATTGTATCACATTCTTTGTAACCCCAAACTTACTAATGGAACTTCCTTCATACCAACCAGGTCCGACACTATGAAAAACCTTGTATTATATGATGACAAACCATCAACGTCAAACACAGAAAATAGCTCAGCAAAAGATTTAAAAACCCAGCAAAAGGAGGATTACAGTAAAAACGGAATTGAAAACTATGATTAAGCGAATGTTTCCTTGTAAGTTAGAAGGGTAAGGAACAAAAAAACATAGTACATAGGATCCATGTTTTTCATTTTTACAAATGAGAGTAGAAGGAAATCAATAGATTATGTTTCTTCCACCTAGAACAAATTTGGCCGATATTTTTGAGTAACGGAAAAGTTATGAGGTGATTGGGCAAGGACGATCCAGCTTACGGGGGGGACGAGTAAACATCTAGCTCCAGTTCCAATACCGACTGCCTGAATGTAAGTCACTGTATTGGAAAAGACTTTAGTTATACGAAGTTGGTACGGCTTAGTAAACACAATACTTAAGTTTGTTTCAGGGTTTTTGCAGCATCTTCAAGTGCAAGGTTATTTCACATACTAATGCAAACAACACTTCGACTTGAGTTGCATAATGTGAAAATAGTTTTACTTTTACCAAATAGATTTGAATTTTGTGGAGGAAAATAGGTAAGCAAACTGTTGCAGCAACCTCTGAGCTAACAAAGGGTTTACTTTTCTAGAAAGTGTTCAATAATGAACAGCAAAGGATATGTGCGACACCAAATTGATAATGCCGTGAGTGTATGTTGATTTTTTATACACAAATTGCCTCTTCTTGGATTCCTCAAAAACAACTTGCATTTGCTTCATGTGCGAAGCAATTGCGTAATTGAATTCCTGCGAGTCGCCCAAATGGGAGTATCATGAGCTACAAGATCACTACAATGTATATTCTTGAGTAGCTTTCATGTAAAATAAGCTCTCTTTCAATTATGAATTCCTATGAATTAGACCGGATAGATATGTGCAAAAACTGTCAAAGAATACCATTTTAAACTCTCCATTGTATATTCCAAAGGTGGAGAATCGAATGATGCATCATTGAGAAAAGAGTGTCACAGTTTCTTCATTCCAGGCAACTCTGCAACAACAAGGCAAAGAAGGTAATTTCAAGAGCCTGGGGACCAATCAATGTCTAGCTCCTTGCTACAATGATTCAGTAGAACATTACATGAATTTCTTTCTGAGAGCCATTGTTTGTTGTTATTAATATGACCAGGAATGTATGAGTTATTCTTATGTATAGATAATCCCTGAAAAGCAAAGATACTTGTTTTCGTCGTTGAAGGAATAGTAGCGAGTGGGACCAAAATAGGAGTTGGAGCTGCAGATTGAGGGGGGACAAGAGAAGGATATTTCATGTGATACGTAGGTACAATCTTATTTTTGCAAGTTTTTTTCGGCAAATACTAAGTAGAGTATCGAAGGGAAGCAGGAGCATTGGAGTAATCAATTATAATAATGGTAGTGATATTGAAATATGTAAGAATAGGTGTGTCATGAGTGTTTTGTGACAGTAGATCGTCTTTTGATAATTCTTCCTTATCTTTGATGCGACTTGGTTACAGGGTTTGGATAAAAAGAATGCTCAATCCCAAGTGCATCATTCCCATCGTTTACGCGTATGGTTGGATTTGAAGCAGTATAGTCCAATTAATGTTGGATTTGTATTAAACTCTGACAAGGGGCAGATTTGAGTATAATTCACAAATGCTGCTGGAAATATTTGTAGTTACTTTGTAGTAACAAGAGGTCATTTTGGTGAAAGATTCTATGATTATATGCAAATCATCAACAATTATATACTTCTTGTCTACACATTCTTTCCTTTCACTTACATGTAGATTCGTGGTATTCAAAACATTTGTTATAATCGTTACCATACAGAAATACTAAAGCCTAGTTAGGACTTATGTGATTATCTCAAGATACAACACAAAAGTTGAGATATACCTTAACATGGAAGTGTGCCACTTAATGCATTGTGGTTCCTTATAGATTATGTACTAGTTCAAGATGTTCCAAAGATTTCATTCAGCAATGGTCCTGAATTTCCTATAGAGTTACAGTCCCTTCTCTGAACTAAGAAGAAAGATGAGAGCAATATGACTAATTAAAAACAAAAGAAAAACAAGATTGATAAATGTTTTGCACCAACAAAAAATGTAGAAACACCATAGTAAGCAGTTTACACAGTTGTAGACTATTGATGACTTTACCAAGAGGATTCTGTACAAACAAAAATAATCTACTACCTACAGAAGCAATCACAAAAGAAAATGATACCCCCAATGGTACCAATGGCTACCATTCTATATATACAACATCAGTATAAAACCCCGCAATGAACATGTTAGGTAAGCGCGTTTAGACGTGGTAGCTGCAATACTGCAAGTAATTATATCAATAATTACTACACAAAGCAATCAGTTATCAAGAATTATGATTCAAAATATCTTTAATACAATCTCATCCTTCAGTGGGACGGAAAACATATTGAAAAACTCAATTCTTTCTACCAAGGAATGCCCTCGACTAAATAATATGATAGTTGATATTATTGATGATGTTGCCAAGAAAGCTCTGTTTTCTGTTCTATAAAATATCTATTAACCGCAATATGTATGATGGTCAATACTTTCTTATACAAGGGCTGTTGCCTTTCACACGGAAAAAACCATTACACAGAAGTTTAAGTCTGATGAATCTGCATGAATCATAATATTCTTGTTATCCGGTCGAACCCAAAGTCAATAAATATGAGGCATTCGCATATAATACCGCCAGTGCATTTGGTTTCATAATAAGTAGTATACAACTTCCGCCACATGGAAAATTCTTTTGAGAAATTTTGTTATCTGTCTGTTTTACAGAAGCAAAATTATTGTAAAGAATCATCATATATTTATATCAAATGGAGTTTTTTCGTTCACCCCCACAGCAGTTACAGCAATGAGTATTTCTCCTGAGGTCATCTTGGCCCTGAAACTCCCCTGCGCACCCTCACACAAGTTATCAATGGTTCGATTCCGGTGGGAGCCATTTTAAACGTTATTTTCTAAATAAACTATGAACATGTAAATGTATCTATCGAACCTGGCCTCAACCGATACAAATATAACTCACAAAGAAATATTTTGTCATGTCATTTTTACATCTGAAAAAATGTGCTGATCTTTCACCTTCGTAAGTGTTGTTTTCTGAAAATGTGAAATAAAATAGTTTTGAATTTTACATAATGAATCACTGAAAAAAAAGCGTTCCTATTTTTAGTTTTTGGAAGCATCTTATCGGTTTCTTTTGTGAATATATATATATATATATATTCAATGACTATAAAGCAGCAGTTTGTCCTCTTTTAAAAACCAATAACTCTCTGTGAGTGATGGTGAATCTCGGCTCCATTGGGAGAATTTGGGTGCCAAAATTGAAATGAGAAAACTTTTGCGGGCAACTTCACTGACGTGCAGAAGTCAATCCTTCATCGGAATCTTTGTGTACCTACACAATATAGGGGGAATCCGAATGTACGTACGTACGTTGATTCATCTGGAATCTGATGTTTATCTGTTGTAATTAATTTCATTTGATGGCTTCAAATTTGAACCAATTGAAATGTTATTTAAGTTGGTAGTGCACGTACGGACGGAAAAGCTTACGTAAGAGTATTTTTGAGGGAGATGCATCGGAAGTGCCAAGTTTGTTTGGTTGATTGCTTTTTTTGGAGATTGATTATTAAGTACGTATGACACCATCAACTTCCTAACGTATGAGAGAAATAATGAATGCTTGGTTTTTTGTGTGTAAGATTATTAACTAAAAATTCTCACGATCTTTACAGAGGTGTCTCATTCTGCTCTAGAGTTGTAGATAAAACTAAGAGAAAATGGTCGCCATGATGAAGAAACTTACGGTCCTTGCCTTGGCTGTCACCACATGCACAGCAACTGCATTTATTCCTTCCACATCTATCAAGACCTACAATGGAAAAGCTGCTACTGCCTCAGCTAAGCAAGTGCCTGCTGCTTTGAACGCTCAAAGGTAAGATTTGATATGTGTGCAAATGCAAGTGACAAAAAAACATGAAAGCCACTGGTATGTTTCAGCTAATTGTAGGGAAAATCAGATGGCATTTTCATATATGATTCCCGAATAGTTCATGCTGGAATAAGATTGCAAGGATGATAAAATCTATTTGAAGTTTCATCAAATTTCGTCCAAAAATGTGTCTCACGTGTCAGATTGTTGTTTGTAATTCAGTGTATCCCCCACTGCTTTGGCTCTTTCGTCTAGTGGTGGAGCCGCTAATGCTGAGGAGCCTGCTGAATCCTCCCTAAAGGACTCTTTGCAAGTTGGAACATACTTCGCCTTGTGGTACCTCTTCAACATTGGATATAATATCTATAACAAACAGGCTCTGAATGCTCTTAGCTACCCATGGACTATCGCCACTCTCCAAATGGCTACTGGAATATTCTACTTCGTTCCCGTATGGCTTCTCAAGATCCGTAAGGCTCCCAAACTCAGCTTAGCTGACATCAAAACCCTCCTCCCCATCGCCCTTTGCCACACTGGTGTACACGTAGGAGCCGTTATCGCCCTTGGAGCTGGAGCCGTTTCCTTCGCTCACATCGTTAAGGCCTCAGAACCTGTTGTAACATGTGGACTGAACTTTCTTCTTCTTGGACAAGTTCTCCCCACTTCTGTCTACTTGACCCTTCTTCCCATCATTGGAGGAGTTGCCATTGCTTCCATGAAAGAACTTTCTTTCACTGTGTTGGCCCTAGCATCTGCCATGCTCTCCAACGTGTCCTCTGCTGCCCGTGGTGTTTTGTCAAAGAAAACTATGAGTGGAAAGAAGATCGGAGAGAACCTCGATGCCCAAAACTTGTACGCTGTTCTTACTGCCCTCTCCACCATTATCCTTATCCCCGCTATGTTAGCAATTGAGGGAACCGGGTTCTTCACTGCTTTCAAGGGAGCTGTTGCTGCCGGGGATTTCACCAACAAGAGTCTTGCTACCCTTCTTGCTCTTGGAGGAGCATCCTACTATGCTTACAATGAGGTTGCCTTCTTGGCTCTTGCGAAGGTAATTTTGTCATTTATTTTATTTCATATTCTTTTTGTTCCCAATATTATTTGGATATATATTCATTTCCTCATTTTTTTCTTTTTCAACGCAGGTTAACCCCGTAACACATGCCGTTGGAAACACCATCAAGCGTGTTGTTATCATCATCGCATCTGTTGTTGCTTTCAAGACCCCCATGAGTACCGGATCTATCATTGGATCTTCCGTCGCCATCGCGGGAACCCTCTTGTATTCTCTTGCCATGAATGCCTCCAAGAAATAAACCCTTTTTTGGAACCACCAAATGCAACACGGTCGTAGATTATTGACTGTCTGTCTTTTGGAAGAAATACATGTATGCAACTTTATTACAAAATTACTTAATACTAGTTCAAACGATTAGAAATCAACACAGTTAAAGCAGTAACATAGAGTCATGAAGTCAAGACAATCTTTGCATGCCCTTCCTTTTAAAGGTTTAATTACTCGAAGCTAAAAAAGTTTTAAATGTCTCTTTTTTGTAGGATTTTGTCATGTCATTTGGCACAAAAAGTAAAACAAAGAAAATTAACAAAGAAGGAAAGACATGAATGAAAAAATCTTTGAGGAGAAGAATGAATCATTATTGTTTCTTTAATCACTATCTTTGAATGTCAAAGTTAATCTACTTCCTATATAATCCCTATACAAATACAAATTCAATTGAGAGGAATGTGCTTTGCTCAAACTCCTCTACTCTATGTCCTATTTTTTATAAATTCATCATACTCAACAAACATTTCATCTTCATCTAAAAACATCCCATCTTGTCGTACATCATGGAACCTCATGAACAAGTTTCTTTCAGCCTCTCTCTCATCATCGATATGATCTTGATTCCGCTCAAAATGTCGACATGCATTTTCCAACTGTCTAGCATTGGTCTCTTCTGCTGTCCTAAGTAAAAAGTCATATGTATTAGAACATAAGCCTTTCTGTAATATCCCCTCACAAACTTGTTTTAAATTATCTAAAAAAAATCGATCCGCTAATTCGAGTAAATCCACAGCTTGGCGGATGCCTTTGTGCATATCATTTTCATCTATTTTTATATTTGGGGGCTCACCAGTATACAAATATTTCATCATTGTCAGGAAGGCTGCATAAGAACAATTCGGCAATGGTACAATTGTTTTGGATGATTCCGCAAATCCATTTGTAAACATTGCTCGGAAACAATCCGATAAAAGACAGAGAGTTAAGCGGTGACCATATATCTTTTTACCTTCCACTAAGAATGTCACGTCGCTGAATTCTTCATCGTTAAAAAAATGCTTTAAACGTCGGTTAAATAATTGGATAGGACCTGGTTCACTGATTTTAGCGTTTGGAGGAGGATCTAGTGGAGGATCAGATTGATAAAAACACAAAAGAAATCAGAAAATACAATTGAGTGATGATTCGAAATCATTCATTAGTATTTACCTGTATCTAACACAAAGAAATCATTCAAATAATCTGATCCGCAGGATCCACCAAAGATATAAATATATCTATTCACTGCTGTAGCTGTATGACCCGCTCTTCGATCAGGTCCATGTCCTCTCACTATTATCAATTCTTTGGATTCTTCATCATTGGGGTTTGCATGGGTGTTCCGCTGTTGTTGATTGTCATGCGAATAATCATCATAATAATTCGACCGTGAAGATTTTGAATAGCTATAAGAAGAGTCCATTCTGTTGGAGATTTCATTATTTCTGGAATCTGTTTCCTTCATTGAGACATCGAGCCAAGCCTTTCAATAACATTTAATTTTGGTTAAAAGTATGCTGTTAATGGAGATTGTGCTGTCAGTGAGAATGTACAATTTCACACGTATTTTCTTACCATTTCATTTCGATCAAAGATTTGAAGATCGTCAAAGCATTTCGAAGACGTCCCAGAACCACCAAAAAGATATAAACGTCCACGCAATGCCGTAAGTGTCATTCCAGCCCTTGGATGTGGCGGCACTCCTCCAATTATTGGAGCAGACCAAACTGATGTATTTGTATCGAGAATATGTATATCATTCAACCTTGCCTTTCCATTCCTGGGGAATACAAATATGATTTGGTGAAATACGAATATAGACACAGAAACTACAGAAAAAACCTGAATTAAGTGCATCGATCTTTTCATCTCAATCAAACTCACCATCCACCAAAAATAAAGAGTTCATGAGTTTCATTCAGCACAGCGCTTGAGTGATTTGCTCTTTGAAGTGGAGCCATTCCTGTCGATTCAACCTTCCTCCATTCATAAGTATTAACGTCGAAAGCGTGCAAATCATTGAGATAATCTTTACCATTTCCACCCCGAAACACGTAAACTTCTTTTCTATTTTCTATGTAGTCTGCAGAATGCATGTTACAAGGACCAGGAGAAGATCCTCTTACAATTGGTTGAAACCATCTCAAACTTTCAGGTCCTTCACTAACGTCTAAAACATGAGTATCACTAGCAGCAAGAGGTCCACTTCCCAGCCATCCACCAATGATTATTATATGCTTGTTATCAGATGCGAAAGTTGCTGTATGTCCATTTCGTCCAGGTGGTGGAATTCCTTCTGTTTTTGCAGGTGACCAGCTTTTCTCACGCATGGAATATACTGATAAGGTCATATGATTGCGACGACCATCGTATCCACCAAAGCAATATAAGTGACCATCATGATGTGTGGCGGAGTGATTTTTGATTGTCGGTGTGGATTGCATTTCATGATCTGCATTACAAAATGTTGATGCCGGAGGAAATTCATTGAGTGGCTCTTTCCATTGCATGAAACTTGTTGTCATGTTTAAAGGTTTTTATTTTTATTTTGACTGCATATCGATGAAGCGGGTGATCGATTTATCAGATTCTGCTGAAACCGAAAAACACAAGAATTGTTCCTTGAACTAAATAAGTAGGATGTACGTATTTTCGTACTAAGATTTTGTTCAAACGTGGGATTGACATAACTGCTGCTATGACACCTCAGCTAGAGAAACAAATTTTTCCTCTTTCATAAAACAAAACTAATGAATGAACAAATTCGAATAGGGAGATATGTGTGTTGCTCTGCAAGCTCTGCAACGAAACACAGTGGTAGTTAACATTTTTTTCGGTTTCTCGAGAACACAGTGATACAATTCCTGTTGACTCATTGAGTTGTTATATAAGTTTGATTTGAATCTCATTTTTTAATGATTTTTGACGTACAACAAATCTGTCATATATCGAATAGATTCGCGAGGAACAATTGTAACATGTCGATTCCTATCAGTTTATGATGAGAAAATTGTACTTCTTTAAGGTAAAGTGTAAATTCAGGCAAAGTGAAACACTTTATCTACAAAATATCTTTATTTCTAACGACCACTCTCATATTAAACAAACTCAGAATGATTCTATAGTAAATTAAAACATGAATGGAACATGAAAGATTGCAACCATGTACCGTTTACGAAATTTACCATAGCAAACTGGGGTTCAATAGTTTTTGGTTCGTTTTTTTTATAAATCTCTTTTGTTTTTTTTCTTTCTCTCTCTCTCTCTAGCAGATGAAGGTTGTTATTTTCATTTTCGATGCAATTACTTTTTTTCATAAATTATGGCGCACAGCAGATTCTTTTAGAGTGGGGTCTATCTATCTAAACAAGTCTACCAGCTAAATCATATGAAAGCGTGCTTTAGTTAATGCTTCATTTAATGAGTAGTACTTATATATTGAAATAAACCTTTGTTAGATAAAAAGAGATAGCTTAATATTCCGTTTTGAAATGATTAATAGGAATATTAATTAGTCGTGAACAATTGCCTATCTTTTATAAATTTCGATTTCTGTGCATGTATAGTTTTATGTGTAGGACATTCTTCCCGAATAATTTTCTGATGAATACTTGTTGCCAAACCAGAAATAAAACGGTCCTTGTGCATGAACACACTAAGTACATAGATCATTTGAACAATCTGGAGCTACTTGAAGGACGATGGATTCTACAGCAGAGAATAATGGCTCACCAAGACTTACAAATAGCTAACAATTAATATATTACGTATATTTCTGTTAAGTAATCAATAAAGATTTAAAAGATTTAGAAGCTAAATTTTTTGAAAGAAAAGGTATGTGAGATCTAAATTGTAATTAGGTAACCGATACGAAATTGCTGAAAATGCATGTACAAAAGTTTGGAGAACTGCTGTAAACCGCAAGATACTGAACGTTGTAGAGAGGCAAGTAGGAAGAAGGACTTGTCTGAGAGGTCTAAACTCGTATCGGAGCATCTACACCTTGAATGTAAGTGATTGGTGCTTTTTACTCACCTCACCCGTCACCAACACCATGATCATAGAGTGTTGTTTTTGAACTAGGTTCTCGATATCCTTATTGCCTATTCCTGACCATGAGACGGTGGAGGATAGTATGTCAAGTGGTTATGTATCTTGTTATGTCGTTAGTTTCTCAGTGCATTGCATCTGATATACAAGAAATTATTATATATTAGATTATACGAGTTATTTCATGATAATCTTGGAACCAGTACAAATAAATGAAGAAGTCGCATTGAATAAATTGATAACTTATGATTAACTGGCATCTTTTATCATTTCTATATGTATACAGGCCAATCGCATCGTAGTACCTCCAATAGTTATAAGAGAAGTGTTTCTACCATAAGGGATATCATTTATTTGCATGAAAAGTAAAGAGAATGTTCCAACAATCACAACAAACGCAACAACAGCAAGGTGTTAGTGAACTCTTGTTAGGAGTAGATACATCTTCATCATCCTCTAACAGAACAGGCGGAAATGGTTCTGATGTAGCGATAGGGAGCGTGAACGGCTATGGGAATAGTATCAGTTCAGAGGCAGATAGAAATATATCAGCAACCTTAGATCTTAACGACTTTCCAAGTTTAGGTGGTGCTTCTGGTGGTGGCGGAGCCAATGGAAACAGCTTACAAAACCAATTATACTTAGCGCATCAACAAATGTTGCAAAGTTCTGGAGGTAATGGCAATGTTGGTATTCCTGGCGTCAGTGTTGGAGTTGGTCCTTCCAAAACGTCAAATCTGTATAGACTAGCTATGTCGTCTAATCCTGGAAATGGCGCAGCTGCAAATGCTGCCTCTAATTTCAACATGACAAGTGAAGATTTCCCTGCTTTACCAGGAGCTTTACCTCCAGCAGCGGGTGTTTCTAGCTTGTTAGGTGGATCAGGTCTCTTAGATGCCGTACAAACGCCTTCAGTACCTAATTCATCGTCATCAGTGGGCTCAACTGGAAACCAGGGAAACTCTTTAGCAGATGGTATGTATAATTTAAACTTGGAGAGTAATTTACCTGGATCTAATCAACATGGCCAAGATAGGCGAGAGCCAGGTCTGTTAGGAGGAACGCAAGTGCTAGGATCATTAGCTGCTATGCAATCTTCCAATTCCACCTCAGCGTCTCAGTCTCAACCAAACAGCAATACTCACCAACAACGAAGTAATTCATCTAACTCAACATCAAACTCTAACTCAGCTACTCAACAGTCAACGACTGCAGCTGGTTCTGCCTTAACTGGAGATTATGGTTTACTTGGTTTGCTAGGTGTTATTCGAATGTCAGATGCGGATAGGAATGCTCTTGCACTCGGCTCAGACTTGACATCGTTAGGATTAAACTTAAATTCTCCAGATCAACTGTATAGTACATTTGCTAGTCCCTGGTCAGATAGTCCAACAACTAGAGAACCTCAATATCAGGTAAGATAAGAGAACTGGACATTTAGTAGAAATTTGATGTTTCAAATAACCCAATTTGTATTTTATGCATACTTGATGTTTATGTTTCATCAATTGTCATTCTAATGTCAACACAAATTTCTTTCTCTCCAACGATCAGCTGCCGATGTGCTACTATATGCAACCACCAGCATTGAAAACCGGCCATTTGTCAAAATTCCACTTAGAAACTCTTTTCTACATCTTCTACGCATTACCAAAAGATGTCTTACAAGCATATGCAGCACAAGAGCTTTATGCACGAGAATGGAGGTATAATGTGGAACTCAAACTTTGGTTTAAACGGGCCACACCGGCAAATCCAAGTTCCAATAATGCAGCCACAACGCAATACATGTACTTTGATATCAATACTTGGGAACGTCATCTTTTCACGGGCAATGTACATCAGAAGTTAACTTCGGGCGCACTTTCAGAAGAGGACGTCAGGGTTAAATTTCCCAACTCGTGACCTGGTTTTGTTTGTTGATAGATTCGTAAAAACGCGAAGAAAGGGATTCGTAACTGCTAGCAGTTACAGGGGTGAATAGAATTACAAACGACAGTGCTTAATTTATTCGTATTGTTGAAAGGAGGAGGTATGAGGATTTTTGTTCCAAGGGATAGACGATGTTTGTTTGGACTGATTGTTTGAAGTGGATCAACTAGGTTGCTTACGAAATGGTTATAAAATTAAATTTTTCTAAAATTGCATTTTATGAAAGTGATTTGGATGTACCGATTATACATATCTTCGTGAATAACTAACAACAATCAATCATAATTAATATAAATTTCATTTGTCATACATATCCAACATTACTTGAACATATCCAGTGGATGGAGCTAGATCTTCTCCTAATTCCTTTGCGAGCTCCTCTCCATATACACAAGCTGCCATTATCCCAGTCCCCTGCAAAAGTCTAGGTCCTGGCCTAGCATAGTAGCTATTGCCATCTAGAGCAAAAACTTGATTTTGTTTGACTGCCCTCAGCTCCCTCCAAAAGGGCCTTTTTTTATACATGGCCAGTGTATCTCGTAATGACCGTTCTAAATTGAAACCACAGGGACCTATCAAAATAAAATCTGGATCCAACTCTAAAAGCTCTTCATCTGTAAACACTTTCGAAGGTTCGCCTGACAGTAGCATGGGTGCAGATACATCAATTATATTCAACATATCTGGGATCCAATGTCCACCTGCAAATAATGGACTATGCCATTCCAAAAATGCAACTAAGGGTTTTGATTTAGCCTTCAACGAGTGTTGATGCGCTCTAACAACATATTCAATACGATTTAGTCCTGTTTGAATCTCATTAATCACCACATTGCATCGAGCTTCTATGGTTCCTATTTCTCCCTCTCCCTCGTCTATGATGGAATCTAAAGCCTTAGCAGCAACTTGGAAGGTTTCTAGAACGTCACGAAGATTTTCAGGTTCCATTGAAACCACTCTCGGAATTTTGTTCCTGCTACCATTATTATCGACAACATTATTTGGTGAGTCATCATGAAACGGTGGCCCTCCAATCAATGTCGCACAACCTTTCAACACCATTGGATATGAAACAGCACAGATATCACACAGGCTCTGTGTGAAAATTATATCTATCGGAAGTAATGACTTGAGAACATCACCATTGAGTCCATATAGACTTTGCCCATTTGTCAATGACCCACAGACCTTAGTATGGATAAGTTCCTGAGACATGGTTCTTGGATTGATCTCTGACGTTGTCACAATTTTGGCATCCTGGATGGCTTCTGGTGGATGGTCACATTCATGAGTTATTCCCACAATCATATTAGAAACCCCTAATTCGGCAAGGATTTCGGTGATGGAAGGAAGTAATGAAACAATGTGTTTAGATTTCATATTTTTATTGGTTGTCATTTTTCAGGTTCGAACCTTGTTGCTTGACATTTTCTAAAATATTATAATCTATCCGAGGGAGAGATTGGATATAATTGAAGTTGAAGCACGTGCTTCATTTTCAAGTTCTCGAAAATGAGGAAAATAAAGGAACAGAATCAGCAGTGAGCAAAATCTGCAATCTTTGCAATATTTTTTGACGAAATCAGAACAAGACAATCCATAAAGATTCACAAATGTGCACAATTATAACTTTCATTTTCTTCAAACTTTATTCATAAATCCTATTCATACTTTCTACAAATTTATACAATCCTATTTCACAAATAATACTTCCTATAGAAATAAATACATACTACATACTCCCCCACAAGATTATCATTAGACATAATCAATCTGATAATGTGATATATGCCGACGAAGCACAAATCCAAATCGAAATCCTTCAATAGCATAGATGAGAAGTAAACATGCCAAACAGGCGCTTTGTTTCATTAACGTTCGCAGTATCGATTCCACCTCCTGCTGTTCCCATTCAGGACATTTTTCGTCCTCGGGTACGTTCAAAATATTGCAAAATGAACAACTATTCGATGTATCCAATAGGCATGCAACTTGATGTCGTTCGAATTTCACCGGGTCCAATGTAAAAATGACACTGGCGATCAATACAAGAACTAAAAGGGTGTAAAAAAGTATCCAATATGTGAGAGCAAAATCATTAGAGAGAAATATACAAGCGAATACATAATTTAATGTAACGGCAGCATTGTCTTCACTTACTGCAAGCAAGGATCGTTAAAAAGGATATCGAAATAAATAAAATCACTGCTACTTGCTTCTTTCGTTTGTCTGCAGCATTTAAGACGGAGAATTGAGAAATAAATATTCCCAAAAGTGCCACAAGAACAAAAAATCCTCCAGAAGACATATAAAAGTATTCCAACCATTTCAAATCCTCAAATTCTGAAAATAAAAGCCCTCCAACTAAGAAACATCCTAGAATCGGAAGGAAAAACCAACTTGATATATTCCCTTCTCTTGCGGATTGTACAATGGGAGATGAGATGACTCCGACAAGTGCCCGCATGGATAGAAACACCTGCATTATTTTGTTTCACCACAATGAGTACGTTACATCCCGATATGAAATCAAAATGGACTGGATTCACTTCCATCACTTACCAATATCATCAACAACACACCCCAAACACCATTAGCTATGTAAAAAAAAAAGGCAATTTCCTTAAACCTGGATTTTGACTCCTCCAATATCTCCACACAATCAGTGTGATTAAATTGTTTCATACACCACATGGTAACATTCAAAACCTGAGGCACACCAGAAGTAGAACTGGAGATTGAGGTATCTCGGAAGGGCTGAGTACATTTCCCAGGCTCTGTTCCAACACAAAAGGTATCACGAAACCACCGAAAGGAATCGCTATGCCACCAGTGCTCCACCCAAACATCGGAAACACGATAAACATCAATCAAGGTCAAGACGGAAAAAAATTCAATCGGAAAGACCCATAATAACAGAAAATAAAATCGTAGTGCTCCGTTCAAATTCACTTCCTTGATGGATTTACGTGCTACTATCACTGCGACTAATAAAATAAATCCAACAATGGTCAATATCCCCAAAGAAAAATTCAAATTCCAAAAATTGGGATTCAGTGTTCGATTACTATTCATCTGATCATTCGAATCCATCTGATCATTCGTATCCATCGGAATAAATGGATTTTGCATCTCCGACCCATCAAATCCATCTTTATTTTGATCAATCCAATCATACATATACATGACAATCGCCACAAATCCACCGACACCGGTCTGAACTAGAGCAAAAAAACCACAAAGGAAATTCAGTCGAAATAAAACATCACGATCCGTCACTGAGACTTCCATGGGATGCGATCCACCACCACAACATAAGAAGCAGGGTGCGTATCTAACAATGAAGGTAGAGACACGTGTAAGACTCTGTGTTTTATCAAAACAAAAACAGCAGAGTGTTTGAACAATATTTTGATTGGTTTTATAATCTTCCAATGGATGGTGATGGTGGTGGTCATGAGGTTGGTCGGTGGAAGTGGATGGGTCAAGATCATAATCTTCGGAGGTATTAGAGATTCGAGATGCAGGATATTCGGATTCATTCCCATCAGAAGATAGTGTTTTTCTACCAGAGGTGAAACTTGAGACACTGCTGGCCTTATTCGAATGAATATCAAATGAGTTAATATGAAGTAATGAATTGGAGGGAATTCTTTCGGAGGAGTCTTGGGAAGGATGTAATTTCCCATGAGAAATAACACGACGTATGCGTCCTAATCGACTAGGACTTAACGTCGTCCCCATGGCGGCACTGTGACTTGAACGAAAAGTGGGTGGTGGAGATGTGTTGGAATGTTGAAAGAGACTTGCTTCTATGGCTGCCACTCCTGTTTCATATGAATGAGATCGTCGTCGAGCTGCAAACGGAGGTTCTTCCAAGTACAGTTCTTCTTCCTCGTCGTCTCCTTCGTCTTCTTCTTCATCGATTCTAGAATGTTGAGAACTGGTGCTGGAAATGGAATGTGCTGATGAAGACATTTCTGTAGGTGGATGGATGGACAATGGAGGTGTACCATAGTGAATCTTGTCGCTTTCACTCAAGGATCGTAATCGAGCTGCCCTCGGTGGAGAAGGAGGAGAAGATGATGGAAACGCCATTGGCAATCTTGGAGCATTGTTGTTGGACCATTCACCATTGCTACTATCAGTATTATGTTGACGATTTTCTTCTTCGGAAGGGGGCTCAAATCCTAGATTTTCTTCATCAAAGATACTTTGGCGAGGATCCAATAGAAAAGTCCCGGTCATGATGTCATTGAACTTTTGGATCAAAGTATAATATATATATATACCAGTAAATTTATTTTTTGTGTGTGTATAGTAGCCAAAAATATCTTCTACGCAAAAAATTGACATTTTTTTTTCACCTGAATCTAGCTCAACGATGAATGTAATTCCTTAACACATGTCTAACGTCATGGATTGTTTCGCAAACCTCTCCATCAACACTATTCATTGTTAGAATACCTATTTCACACTGAAAAAATTAATCAAATAATGATAATCATAGAATTTTTAAATCATACAAACGAATTAGTATATTATCTGTTCTGCTGTGTTAACCAAGGATGCTGTAAAACTTGCTGTATGCTAATTCTCTTTTCCGCATCAGGATTTAACATGGTCATAATCAAATCTTTGGATTCCACACTCGTGTGTGAAGGGAAAAACCAATGCGGTCCAAGCATATCCTGGATTTCTTCGGGAGTATAATCAGGGTTAAGAGAAGCTTCAGCACTGGACCGCCGTGATTTTTTCTTACGAGCAAATTTATACCATTTGTAAAAGGATTGATATCTAGGACATCGTATCAAATCCTCTCCAAAGGGGAGACTTCGGAATAACATCGCATACAAAATGACTCCTGAACTCCATACGTCTGCTTTAGTTCCATCGTATCCACGAGTTTGTGCAGGGACATCTTCTTTGTTGGGTTGGGAAATGATTTCAGGAGCAACATAGTGCGGTGATCCCACCACACTGGTCATTCGACGCATAGGTTCTGATGGGAGTTCCTCGACGGTATCATTGGAATTGCATAATTCTTCTAGATTTCGTTGTCCGCACGTGAACAAACTCAGTGCTTGGGTGGAAAGATCGGTAAGCGTGGGAATTCCAGGAAAAAGGGGTGAGAGTCCCGTGACTGGTTCGGGAGAAGCAGGTGTGGGTGTTTTGGGACTTTGGGGGTAGGTGGTAGTAGTTGCCGAAAGCGTCCTTTCATTCATTTTTTTAGAGGATTCCACCAAAATGGAATTGGAATTACGAGACGACAAAGCAAAGGCTGCTGAGAGCCCAAAATCCGCTATTTTGAGGGTACATTCCTCACCCTCAACTCCATGATGGACCAATAGATTCTCCGGTTTTAAATCTCGATGAGCAATACCATTGGCATGACAATAAGCGATCCCGCTCACTAATTCCTGAAAAAATTTCAACATGACCATTTCCGAGCATTGAATCGGGGAGGAGGCATTGCTACTAATCAAATCGAACAATTCTCCACCCTTGACTAATTCCAATATTAAAAACATGGTGGATTGGGTCTCTTGAATATACTCCAAAACTTCATATAAATGCACAACATTCTTGTGACGGCCGATCCGCATCATGTTTCGTATTTCACGGGTGGCGGCTCTTCGTTGTCGTAGCCATCGCAAGTACTTAGGTGGGACGGCGGGGACTCCAATATAGGCGGTCAATGGTTTGCAAAAAACGATTGTTCGTTCCGATGCTGCTGCTCGGAAAAGGCCCCTGTTCGAATCACATTCCAATTTAGAGCAGTGTCCATGGTTAGAAAAATGACATACTATTTCTAAAATGTGTTTCAAAATAAACATTGAATATTGACACTTACGATGTGGACCTTTCCGAATGCATACTCTGCTTATTTCCATTGGAGCTCGTATTATTGGGAGTCCAAGAACTTAAATCCTCACTCCACGCACTTGAATCTGCCGTCATGACTCTGGTGGGAGCTGTACTGCCACTAATCGAATATCCACTTGGATATGATATTTTTGTCCCATTGACAGGAGCCCTTCCTTCATTGACACGTTCAATGGCATCCATCATGGTTTCAAATTCTTCCTCACTGGCACCAAACGGGGCATGACCCCAGATTTCAATACATTTGGTCAATGGCAATTCTCTCAATTGTCCAGTTTTGGGATCTGGAAAGGCAGCAATTAGACTTAATTTCAATCCTCGATGGGGTGTCCCTCGATCCACATACTCCCCTCTGGTATGATAATATGAATGTGATTGGGTGGTATAACTATCCGTACTGCTATGGGTGCCTAAGACTGTCACGTCTTTATTGTCCAAAAATGTTTTGGGAGCATGTATCGGAGGTGGGGTTTTTAAGAGTGTCCGGAGATTGCGCGAGTTGGGATTAATGAGCCACCAAACATGTCGTTCCGTCATGGCCTCCAAACCAAGTTTCATATCGTTGGTGAGTGGTTCCCCTTCTTGCACGACAATGGCGGAATTGGCGTCGGAGGGGTGCAATATTCGAAATCCGACGGGATTTAATATCTTGACAGCGACCGTCTCTTCCATAGTATGACTATGCGATGAATTATTCTCCAAACCCAAATCATTTGCAGGAAGATTGGACGGATTTTCATATTCCAACCTTTGAGTGGACTTCGTTTCTTCCAAATCTGCCTCGCTTTCTTCCTGCAACCCTCTTCGAATGGGATATTCACTAGTGGGCAATAATCTCCTGGCCTCATAGACCACACCGGCGACACCATCTCCTAAATAACTTCCAAGCTCATAGGCATCTTTCCCCTCCAGACAAATAGTCTGACCATCGTATCGATCCACTCGACGACAAAAGCCATCTCTCTCCTTTCGTCTCCGTCTTCCTGCTTGTTCCACCTCCAAGGTTTGCAATTCTCGATCATGCCATTCTTGCATCTGTTGGGAATATTGTTGTTTGGGCCATTCCATGGGTATTTGAGGTGGTGCTCGACTCGATGTGGAGTTTTGGCGACGTTGTGAATTGGAGTTTTGGGTGAGTGGAAGGACTGAGTTTGTCTCGGGGATGCCCTCTAATTCTTTCGATCTCGAGGTGTGATTGCGATTGAGGGTGTGCAGTAAGACCCTTGGTTCGGGCTTGGAGGTGGTGTTATCATGATCATCTTCCGGGTAGGACTCCATTTCACTCGTTTTACCAATAGTAACATTGAGTGGCTTACTGCTATTCCTTCGCGGGGGGTCTGAATTAGTGTCTGAGTGTGTGTGTGTATGTGTACGTGTATGCGTGTTGGTATGTGTGGTTTGGGTAGTAAAACTGGTAGTGGTGGTATGGCTATCATCTTCCACTCGCTTGACGTTATGATGTGGATGGTTCATCATCGCATTCTTTTTCTTGGGTCGTAATCCAGCTAAAGTATTCCTCAGACGTAATTTTTTCTTGTTTTGAATGGAATTGAAGCTATGATGAGTTTTTTCACTGGCGATGCTGAGTGATCGTCCGCCCTTGCCAGAATCGCACTCTACAATCTCAATGGGTTGTTGTGGATGATGTGGCGGGTGTTCTTCCTCTGGTAGTGCTGGTGGTGGAGGCGTAGGAGAGGGAGATTGGTATCCGACTTCGATTTCTTCCGTGGCCCAGGACGATGTTGATGGCACGGATAAAATAGTCACACTGGCAGAAGAGTTGTTATAGGAAGAATGAATGTGTTGCGGGACTCCGCACTGGTTCTGGTTCTCAGTGGAGCTACTACCCATACCGTGTAAGGAACCGATATTGTGTGTTCCCCCCTAAAAGTTCAATTATCGTATTGACTTCACTTCACTTCAATTCACTTCCCTTGATAAAGATGATCCAGTTTGGAGTTTTCGAAATAGTGCAGTGTACAAGGATGTGGACAGGAGGATATTCTCCATATAGTGGTGCACAATGATGTTATGTCGCACTCTGTCTCTCGCTTTCTCAGAAAGTACTATACCCTTCACTCAGTCGTAATGTATTCGGCTGTATTTTAATTATTATAAATACCGTACATAGACCCTTCCAAATCGCACTAAATTACCGTGCCAAGGCAAAGGGAAACTGATCAAACGAACCAAATCCATTTCGAAATTCTTTGCTAGGGTTTTCCTCTCTAAGTAGGTCAGTTCGAAAAAAATCAATAGACACAATGATCGTGCCTAAATCCTACAATTAAGACGCACATACAAACTTACGTAATTCGTAATTAGAATATCAATGTTCCCACTAAATTGATCTCCCCCCGAATGTATTTGAATGTCATCATTTAGGCGCAATCAAAAATGTATCTAGTAAATTTGGATTTCTGCTTGGATCTATTTATTGGATCCTTTCTTCGTCTTTGTAGAGCCAACCTCCACTATATATGAGTGCCATATTCCTTACTTAGGAAGCTACATGGTGGTTCATCAGACATAGAGAAACAGGATTATAAATGGACTTCTTGGATTCTATCCTGGATAACATGCAAATGCTACTCATTTACTTACGACTCAATTCTTTCATCAAACGGTATTCCTACATTCAATCCCGCCGTACTTAGAAACTTTGAAAAATTCATCATGTGTGCTTTATTTGCATTCGAATGACTCAAGGATCGGAATTTTGCAAGTATGTACCGTAAGGTATAGTATGGTACTCATCTATCTATTCATTATCTCAAGTACGTAAATAGTTAATACGATAACAAACGAGAGAAAATGAAAGGATGTCAAGAGATTCACAAATGATGTCTCTCTCACCTTTCGTTTGGATACATGATGTTCCAGATTTTTTTGGGTATAGTATTTATTATCTCCAAAAAGAAGAAAAATAAAAGGGATCAGAGAAAAAAACGTATCGGTAGTCCTTGAATTTAGGGTGCCTTACGTTCGAAAGAGAGAGACATGATGTTATTGTTTTTGATAGACTTGCATCATTTCTTTCCCATGAACGAATAAATACAAAAATATAAAATGAAAGTCTTCTTGTTTTAGAAATTTCATAACTATGAAAGCTTCAAAACATTATGAAACTTTCACAACGACGAGAATTTCAATAGATATTGGGATTTCTTTCACAACATTTCAATCACCAATCGTCTCGATGAGAGATTGCTATAATGAAAATATTTTTTTCCATTTAGATTATCTTATGCTGAATGAAAAATGTTACGCAACCCAAGAAAGCATGGAGATTATGCTACCTGTTTTCTTTCATTTGAAATCGGGTGGTATGGAAGTCAATATTATGGAATAGAAATAAAAACTGTTATGTCCATCATATGAATATATTTTAATTACAAAGCTAATAAAATTAAGGATAACATATTTATATCGTTGAAGCTATTGAATAAAATATGAAATATCGGTTGGCATCTTAATCCACCTTGATGGCACTATAAATGGCCCTGTTGAAAGTCAAGCAACTGAAAAGTCCAATGGAACCTGTCATCATGAAAAAACCAACGCAGATGATTCCATTGTATCCGAAGTAAAGCAAATATGTGGACAGTGTATTAGCTTCCAAAAGACTGAAGTAATGGATGGATTGGATAAACACAAAGATCGAAACTGATCCAGAAGTCACGAAAGAACGCCACCACCAGTTGTAATCTTCTGCGCAAAGTTGGAGATAAACGAGGAGAACCGACATTTCAGCGCAGGTGATAACGAGAAGGGTGAACACTACCATCAAAATACCAAAGACGTAGTAATATTGTCCCAGCCACATGGAAGACATGATGAAGTAAAGCTCCACAAATGCTGCTCCAAATGGAAGACATGCTCCCACAAATATGGTGATAATAGGATGGAGGTATAATGGCTGTTCTGGGATCTTTCTTGCAAGACTACTGGTTCTTACAGGGTATTCAATAGTGTCATATTTGTATCCAAAGTAAGCTCCAAGGAATACGAGAGGAGACGAAATTCCAAACCAAATTAGAAGTAGAATCACCATGGTAAAAAATGGAACAGCATCTGTACTATTATGATACCAAGCAACTACATCAAGGAAAAAGAATACAAAAAAACATAATCCTGGGTAAAAGACTGCAACACAACCGGTTGCAAATTGCCAGCTCTTTCCTTTGAAAGTCTTGTACAAACGTGCAGTAGTGTATCCGGAAACAATTCCCATAAGTGCATATAGGAAAATAAGAGCCATGAGAAGAGATCCACGGAAGGATGGATTAAGGAAACCCAAAGCAGCAAGAATGATGGTAATAGTGGCCATTCCCAATAGCTGCAATCCCGTACCAGAAGCTACAGAAAGAAGAAGGGGAGAGAAACTTGGAGGACGGAAGACATCTGCATGCACCAATTTCCAGCCAAGTTCGTCCATCTCTTCTGCTTTCTCCTCGTCGGTAGGGAGTTTGTTGTATTTGGAGATATCTTTTCGTAGATTTCTTACCAAGACTCCAGCAATGAAGGTAGACATAATAAGGACGATTGCAACAGAGTTTGAGATACTTGACCAGTGAATTTGAGCAGGGATGGCATCGTCCATGTTGAGGTAGACATCCCAACGAGAAGCCCATTTCAGTTCACTATTTTCTATCCAGGTCACATCATAAGTGAATAGAACTTTTCCAGATGCAGGTTGATTGAACCCATTCTGGACCATATCGTAGGTAGTATGGGCTTCAGATCCAGGACTGCAAGATGCAATGGGATTTTCAATTTTGTAGAGTTCTTGAGATGTTATTTCAGTCTCTTGGAAAGAATGTAAGATACTGAAAGGTTCTACTGTAAAGCGTACAACTCTGAATTTATTTCCTTCATGCTCCACAGGGTGGTACATGATCTCAATGTTGACGTGATTGTTGACATAAGCGCGATTATCACTACCAATAAAGCCAATTGGGAAACCACGATAAAACCTTGTTGTGACAGTATCATTATCTTCCATTTTGGTCGCAGCTGGAAGATTGTCCACAATCCAGTTATTATTGTAACCTCTACGAACAGCTTCAGCGACAAGGTTAATATCAGGATGAATCTTTTCTCCTCTTTTTTTTGCTTCCATGAATTTCCTTTTTTCTTTTCTGCTCATTTCCTTCCAAAAGCTCTTCTTGTTTTTCCGAGCTCCAATAGGATCTCCCAAATCAGCAACACAAAGCTGTTCACAATTAATATCTTCTTTCATGTGTAGCTTGTACGGAGAAGACTCAATCCTATCTCCTGACAGAAATTCTCCCAAGTTTTCGCTATCTCTTTGAGGTCCTCCTTCAGGTTGACAAAATGGAAAATGGTAATAATCCATTGCCAGAAGACTTTTGGGGGAGGTCACCTTGTTTACCTTGAGTTTCACTTCATCACCTTCGCTGAAAGATTGTGGAAGGACTCCTGGAAGGTAAAATCCATTTGCTACCTTAAGGATTGATGCTCCAAATAAGATTCCTGCAAATGCAAAAGACGAAGCGGAGCGGAAAGTCATTTTCAAAATTTATCCTGCAAGCAAGTGTGTTTGAATTGTTTTGAAAAAGAGGTCACGAAGAAAGGTAACTACTATTTATGCCAGTCCCTAACAACGAATTTGGCCCGAGGATATCTTTATTCGTGCTATGTTTCATACATGATTATAATTAATATGGGAGATCTTGAAAAGTAACTATGTAGGTTTGGTTTGGTCGTGACGTTTGGGTTTTTTATTGCATTTGAAAAGTGACGATTTAAGGATTTCACCTGTCCTCATTAAGTGTGTGATACATACTGATAAGTAAAAATAGTTAGATGGTTGCAAGTAAATCATGTAACAACTAAAATACTTAGTAAAAAATGGGAAACAAATAACAAATTGAACATTCCCTCTGTGTCCAGATATGATTAAACAGTACATATAATTTTGAACAAGAGTATGCATTAGAATTCAGAATGATTTGAAACACAAAATTCTCTACTTTTTTATCGATTACTGCGACGAAGGAGGAGGTGGTGGGGGAGGAGGCGAATTTTGTTGCCCCGTTTCATAGTTATTGGGGGCACTGGGGTCTTGACCATGATACCTTATAGAAGTCTGTCTAGAGACTCCCCAAACTTCATTGCTTTGTTGATGAATAATAGTTCTTTGATGAATTCTCATATTGTTTTGTCTTGTTTTGTCTTGTTGACTGTTGTTTGGATCCATATTGGTGTTGAACTTCGCTTGATACGTAGAAGGTTGATTCTGATTAAATGCCCAAACCTCATCATTTCGTGAATCATCTTAACAACACAAAAAGGTTCATTTAAAAGATAACAATGAAAAATGTTAGAAAGTCTCAATTTTTTAAGCACATGACATTTAGGATCGTCAAAGTGTTCTTACCAGAATGTTGAAGATTATAGCTTGCATGATCATTTGTTTGTTCATTGCATGTGTTTATACTATTCTTCAAAGTTTTATGAACAAAGTAATCATGCTCATTTGACGGGGGAGGTGGAGGTGGAGGAGGATGCTTTTGTAGAGGTTGCTCATTAGGCATTATATTTGCATTCAACGATATTGGAGTAAAAACTTCATCACCCACTGCAGATTCACCGAGATCAAATAATTCCTCTTCACTTTCTTCATCATATGTTTGCTCTTGCTCAAATAAAGATTTTTCGTCACCTAAAGTAATCTCATTTAAAACATCATAGCTACTTTCAAAAACACTGAATGCATCATCCGTTAATTCGTCTGACTTTTGACCATCATAATCTGATTCTTGAAATACATTACATTCATCTAAGATTTGAAAATCTATTTCATTCAACTCTTCGTCGCTGTCGTCATAATTTTCTTCGCTGTAACTACCTTCACTTAATGTCACAAAACTTTTCAACCTCTCTCTATCACTCTCAATATATTCAGAATCTGACTGACCAATATCCGTCATCTCCGATTCGAGTTTTTCCTCATATTGATCATCATCCAAATACTCATCATATTCTATACCACTTACATCATAAGAATCTCCAAAAAGGGCTACATACTTAAGTGCTTCAAGTTCATCATCTTCAAGAGACGAGTACTCTTCGTTGTCCGACGATATTCCTTCTTCATCTTCAATCGCCAATCCTTTTTGACTCAGGGACAATACCGAACCTTTATCATGGCTGCCATCCAATTGATCGATGCTAGTAATATCATATGCAACATCTTCTAGGTAAGCAAATTCTTCATTTATGTCATTCTCTACCGAAGCTTCAGATTCCTTCGTTGTATTTTCCTTACCCATAATTAAAGTCTCTTCGATCTCATTAATAACATTTTTTTCGGCATATTCCCCAGATGAGTTTTCATGGATCCCTTTTAAATCCTCCTCTGCAACTTGAATAGGACCTTTTTCAAAAAAAGATTTGCCTCTACCCACTTTTTCTTCCTCATCATCAGTATCAAAATCACCTATTGATTTTTCATCTTCTGTCACTAAAGTCTCGCCATAGTAAGATGAATCTAAATTCTCATTCCCTTCGGGCATGAAAGCTAGCATTTTCTCAAAAATTTTGTCTTCTGATGATTCGACCAAGCCTGACGTGAATCTTTCTTTGTTGACACTATCGGCGATTATCTTCTTGTCATCGATGTCAGGGACTTCATCGTCGTATTGAGATGAAATTTTAGACAAAAGAGATTCAAAGTTTTCATCGTCTATGTCAAAATTTGAAGAATCTTCAGCTGTTGCAACCAAATCTGAAAATGGGGTGGATCGAGTTCGCGGGTCTATAGTGATGTCTACGGTTTTGTCTTCGACATCATAAGCACTTTCACTTTCCAGTTCATAAAAATCTTCATTAGCATTCTCTATTTGAGCTTCAATCAGAGGATTTGATTCGATTTCTGAGATATAAGGGTCTTTATCAATAATCGAGTTCTCAATAAGTTCGTCTTCCTCTATGATAGGGCTCGATTTAGAATCCAAGGCGCTAGAAACGGCAGTCGTTGCAGTTGAAAAAAGCTCATTGCTACTATGTTCGCTTTCACCTTCTGTAGCTAGATCTATCTCTAATTCTTCCGTTAGATTGGAACTTGTTTGGGAATCAATGGCGCCAGAAATGGCAGTCGTTGCAGCTGAAAAAAGCTCATTGCTACTATGTTCGCTTTCACCTTCTGTAGCTAGATCTATCTCTAATTCTTCCGTTAGATTGGAACTTGTTTGGGAATCAATGGCGCCAGAAACGGCAGTCGTTGCAGTTGAAAAAAGCTCATTGCTACTATGTTCGCTTTCACCCGTTGTAGCTAGATCTATCTCCAATACTTCCTTTAAATTGGAACTTGTTTGGGAATCAATGGCGCCAGAAACGGCAGTAGTTGCTGTTGCAAAAAGCTCATTGCTACATTGCTCATTTTTTATTTCGAAAGCTTCGTCCTCATCGATCACATTTTTATTACTCATCATTTTCAACGGCCCTTGTGCGGAATTGTTTGCATTTGCTTTTTCTGTAATTTTAATATTACCGTAAATATTAGAATCGAGATTTTTTTCATCTAGAACACTTTCTATTTCAGCTTTTACATCTTTCTTTGACTCTTTCAAAGATGATTCGTTGTTTTCTTGCAACACAAGACTTTCGTCAACCGGTGCTTCCATCATTGGGGGAGGAGGTGGGGGCGGTGGTGGTTGCATTTCCTCTTGAAGTAGATTCTGATTATTAGAATTAAGCTGTCGAGGTAGAGGAGGTGGTGGTGGGACTGTTGAAGTCATTCCTTGTTGGTGTTCTTCCTCACGAGGAGGTGGAGGAGGTATGTGTGATGATAGAGGATACATTTCGTAAGTGTTCTTGTTAGGAGTCCCATTTGGTGATTCTGGAGAAGGAAACTGCGAGTGCAATATATGAGAGAAAGATTGATGCATATGCTGGGGATCATTTGAATATTGCCTTTCTGGATAATAAGCATTCGGATACATGTGCCCATCAATTGGCGGTGGACATTCGATAATATCATTCTTTGATGGGACAATGGGTGCAGAATACTCTGAATTTTCTTGATAGTATTGTTGATATTGCTCTTCCTGTGATTTATTCGGAGGCATTGGGGTTGGTTGAGAAAAAATGCTTCTTTCCATACGATTAAAATGTGTTTCTTGATGAATATTAGAATTTTCTTCATTGTATTGATAAGTTGAATCTGATTCTTTTGCCTCTAACAATGCGAACGGATGCGGAGTTCTGGTGAAGCTATTTTCTGGTACCATCATCTTTCCGTTTCTTGCATATTGATCTAATTCAGGTTGTTCATTTTGCTGTTGCTGTGTGTATAGACTTTCATGACCTGGAACTTGGTGAGCCTGGTTTGGTGATGTTTCATGCATATTATGTGGCATACCTTCGGATGGGTAGCCATAATTATTGACATAGTCAATTTTATTACTATCTGGGCTCATTGGAGATTGGAGTTCTACTGGCTCAGTTTGTTTCATTTTTGAATGGTCAGAATTTTGTTGCGGTGAAAAGGTTTGAGGTGCTTGAGGATTATATGTCATATTTCCTTCATTTTGATAAGGCGGAATTCCCCCATTAGATTCACCCCCACGAATTCGGCAAAAGGACTCTATATGTATCTGTGAAGAACTGATTGATGAATTGTTTTGGAGACTATCGGTATGGCTCGGTTTTCTTGTAAATTTTCTGAACTCAGCAAAAACAGATATTGATGGATAAAAAGCTAATCTTGATTTTGCGATTTTTCCTTGTGATAATAAGATCTCATTTTTCAATATGAGAGCATGATCATCAATCATACTTTTGGTGGTGAAGCATACCATATTATTACTTTGATTTCTTCCTTTTACATGTGGAACGGTGGTAGTCAAATAAAGTAGAATGATTGCATATGAGCACATGAAACTCCAGCAACTTTTCTTTTTTCTTTTCGAGGAAATTGAGGCTTTCATATTAATAAATAAACCATAGCAGGTACTATCCAATGAGAATGTAGTCATTTCCTGATGCCATGTGTTGAGTTTGAGTCCTCAAGATGTGTCGTTCATAAAATAAATGACATGAAGAAGATAGCTTGATGGATGTCAACCGAAACTTGATTGATCATCTTCTTTTCTACAGCAGCAGTCGTAGCTATAGTATCAATGTTTTTAAAGATGGAAGGCAAACCCAAACTTGATATTTTTACTTAGTTTCGGTATGGGAATATACCGTAGCGATTCTAGGTACTGGATATTTGTTTTGGGAATTTATCCATGCCCATTTCCAAAATGCGTATATTTATGCTTCAATATGTTTTGTGTAGAAATTC
>Ga0209092_10000678_pt1 | contig 34125 bp, 20 predicted proteins | sample FraStrMetagenome_FD_187446 | JGI IMG/M metagenome (GOLD analysis project Ga0209092, IMG submission 187446) | Marine eukaryotic phytoplankton communities from Arctic Ocean - Fram Strait ARC3M Metagenome (SPAdes) (version 2) | ecosystem: Environmental > Aquatic > Marine > Oceanic | place: Fram...
TGGTATCCAAATTATCTAGGTCGAATTCTTCTTTAATAATATCCTCATCAACTTTTTTTTTCGTAAAATTTGTTTTGGGCAATTTTTCTGTATTTACTTTTGCTTTGGGTACTACCTTTCTCAATTCTTTTCCTTCCTTTTCATCCTTCTGAAGCTTTTTTTGGAATTCTAATGCGGCTTTCATTCCAAATAGATTATTTTCCGTTTTGTGAGGAAATTCTTCAGTTACCTCTTGCGTTCCAGAATTATCTATCGCCATGGTTTCTTTTACATTCCCAATCTGCTGATTCTGTAATTCCGCATTGCGCTTATTAATTTGATCTTGCTGCTGGCTCAATCCTGGTGATCTAAGATCAAAACGTCCTTTTGCCTTTTGTTGTTGATGAATATGCTGGTCTATTTTTGGAGTTCTCATATTCGAAGATTTGTTTTGTTCTAAATTATTCAAAGATTTCAAATTTTGTCTCTTTTGTATTTGTGGATCAGTCTTATCAAGCCTTCTTCCTTTCACATTAGCCCCGGGCTCGTATTTTCGTCCATTTCCTAGCTTAGAAGTGTTTGCATCGTAGAGATTATGATCCCCGACTCTTCTCTCCTCACCAATGGTATTACCATCATTCAAACTCGCATCGTTCATCTCTCTAAATCCCATATAATCCCCTCGATCGTGTGCATTTTGAAATTCATTACCAACAGGTGCGTCTTTGTTCATCATATTTTGATTCATATATCCCCCTTGATCAACATAATTTTCATTATAGCGAACTCCAGAAACATCTTCATGAATCATATTGTTTTCGGTGTAATCTTCTACACCAAACTCGAGTCCATTCATTTCGTTTCGAGGATCATGAAGGGGTGACCCAGCAAGATGTCCTCCATCAATCATATCGCGTTTATATTGATCTGTTTGATCTCGAGAGCTGTGGACGTTTCTGTCAAATTGGCCGTAATTATTTACCATGTTTTTATCAGTATATACTCCTTCACTGAAAGAATTGTGGGAGCCCGAAGCTGCAGGGTTTCTCCTATCAACAATTCTTCTATTATTTTGGCCTTCCTGATCTCTTTGACCTTGAGAGCTGAGAAAGTCTGGTCCTCCCAGATTATAATCCCTGATCATGTCCCTATCGATATATCCTCCTTCATTGATAGAATTTCCTCTCTCATCCATACCTCTATTAATCTGCCCCCCTTGACCTACAGAGCTGCGAAAGCCGGGTCCTTCGGGACTGATATTGCTGATCGTTTCCCTATCGATGTATTCACCTTCAATGAAATGTATTTCTCTGTCAACCACATCCATATTATCTTGGCCAATTTGGCCTTGAGGGCTGTGAAAGTCTGGTCCTCCCAGATTATAATCCCGGATCATGTCCCTATCGACGTAACCTCCTTCATTGATAGAATTTCTTCTCTCATCCATACCTCTATTAATCTGTCTCCCTTGGCCTACAGAGCTGTGAAAACCGGATCCTTCGGGACTGATATTACTGAAAATTTCTTTACCAGTATATTCACCTTCACTGAAGTAAAACTTTCTGTCAACTTCATCCATATTATCTTGGCCAATCTGGCCTTGATAGCTGTGAAAGTCTTGTATACCAGGAATGTTTTTGCTAACCATATCTTCTTCGATATATTCTCCTTCGTTGATATGATTTCCTCTCTTATCCATACCTCTATTAATCTGCCCCCCTTGGCCTACAGATCTGCGATAGCCAGGTCCTTCGAGACTGTTATTGCTGATAGTTTCCCTATCGATGTATTCACCTTCACTGAAATGATTATCTCTATCAACCGCATCAATATTATCTTGGCCAATATGGCCTTGATAGCTGTGAAAGTCTGGTCCTCCCAGATTATAATCCCTGATCATGTCCCTATCGATATATCCTCCTTCATTGATAGAATTTCCTCTCTCATCCATACCTCTATTAATCTGCCCCCCTTGACCTACAGAGCTGCGAAAGCCGGGTCCTTCGGGACTGATATTGCTGATCGTTTCCCTATCGATGTATTCACCTTCAATGAAATGTTTTTCTCTGTCAACCACATCCATATTATCTTGGCCAATTTGGCCTTGAGGGCTGTGAAAGTCTGGTCCTCCCAGATTATAATCCCGGATCATGTCCCTATCGACGTAACCTCCTTCATCAAAAGAATCGTATGAGCTAGGATGAACAGAATGTGCTTCATCGATCATATCACTACCGAGTTGGTCTTCATCACTTCGAAAGTTACGAAAATCTGGTACTTCAGGAACATTTTTATTTCTAATAGCATGATCTGTTTGCCTATTATATAGAGAATCTTGGGCTGGGGAAGCACTATTGTATGAGTTAGGATGAACAGAATGTGCTTTATCGATCATATCGCTACCGAGTTGGCCTTCATCACCTCGAAAGCTACGAAAATCTGGTCCTTCAGGAACATTATTATTTTTAACAGCATGATCTGTTTGCCTGTTATATGGAGAATCTTGGGCTGGGGAAGCTCCATTAAATCCATCTCTAATATTTCTATTTAGATCGTGACCATGAAGAAATGCTTCTGTAGCTTTTCCTGTTCTATCAGTTTTTTCTGCTGGTGCTGCTTTCTTATCTGTTCTTGTTCCATAGTTCGTTTTCAAAATTTTGTCTGGAGATTTATCTGCATTGTCCTGGAATCTGAAATTAGGATGTTTATTAAAATTTGAGCCAAACGTTTTTTGTCCTTGCCTTCTTCTCTTGTACGCATCTTTCAAAATTTGACTATGAGACTTGTCTGCATTATCTTGAATACCCAAGTTAGACTGGTGAGGATTTCTTTTGGCCAATCGATCAATAAGCTTTGATGAAGAAGAAGGCGGGTCATTACTTGAAGAGTCTGTGGATTGTAATTGGGATTGCTTACGTTTGATATGGTTCAATAGATCAGATGCACCGTTTTGTGAAGCATAGTTGGGTTCAGTGAACAATTTCATTTCTTGTTGGAATTTATTTCCTTTTTTTTTAGAGCCACTTTCTTGGTTCAAGTATTTTTCTAAGTTTGCAGCAGGATCACTCCTATCTGAAAGAGGAATTTTAGGGGTCGTATTTTCTTCTGCTGCTTTCTTAGCTAGTTCATCCATTACTCTTCGTGTGTTTTTATTAACCCAATCGTTACCATGCCTTCCACGGATGGAAGTCTGACCTTCATATGAATCAGCACTGTAATGCGATTCGTCGTAACCATTTTCTTCGTTTGGATCGTAACTGTTATCAGCAAGCTTGAGACAAGAAATTGTGCGGAACTGATGAGCGTTAGTAGGCAAGAATGACTTCAGATCATGAATAGATTGCGGACCAATCGCTAAGTGAGACGCGATTAGGTTCAGATTAGTTCTATGAGGATTTCCACCCGAGAACCTCTTGTTATTAGTAAATTCGTATTTCTTAAAGGGAAGAGTGTATTCGTGAGATGAAAAAGATGAAGCGATTCGTGTGAAGGCAAAAAAGACCACACATTTATAAGCATGGGAAATCTTTGATGGATTGAATCCAAAGTTTGGATTATCTCTCGGGTCACGGTGGCTCATGGTAGAGTTAGTGAAGAGTTCTGTGGTAGCTCAAGATTCTTTCAGCAAGTTTTGTAATCTAGTTTGTCGATTGATTATTCTAATTATTGTAAGCAGAAGTTCCAAAATCGAACTGATGTATATTTGATGGGTCTGATGTCATTTGTGATTCCTTGCAGTCAGAAAGATTTTGTAAAAAAATCTGATGTTATTTAGATATTTCCAACCGAATGGGAAAGAAAATTAAGTAATCAATCAACATACGAAATTTTACTTAGATAAATTTCCATCAAGATTGATGTGTCAACAATAATTCCGTAAGTGCTATCTGATACGTATTTTTGTGGTTTTCTTTTGTGTATGTTGTTGTTGCACGCTTGTTTTTTCACCCTACCAAGGTATTGCTGTTGTTGCTGTGTTGTGTCTAGAGAGTATCATATGGCATTAATGAACTTAGGTAGAACCCATGTATGATCTTTCAGGAAAGTTTGGTTCTATGGTCTCCTGAGTAATCGTAGTGTTTCGTACAACAGCTGATCTTTTTATTTGTGAATCCAGTGACGTTTTTGTGCGATATTTTTTTGTTTCGGAATCATTTTGTGGTAGCAATATTTTTAAACTATTTCTCAGATTTTGTTAATATATATTTATTTTAATTTAGAATGACAATATATATGGATGTCAAAAATTTCTTTTCAATTCTTTTTTCAGTTTTTCAGCATGCTTGGAATAAAAAAAGGCTTTTTTGGGGGGAGGGTAGCTATCATGGCTTTATCATTCTATGAGTAATGATTGAATCCCCAAAAATTGATTACGTAACAAAACCCCCACCACATGAGGACAAAGAAAAATTGCAAGTACATTACTGCTGTGTTTGTAAGCACTGATTTCAAAGATTCAAAAAAGAAAAAGAACAAAAAAAATAAAATGCCAACAAAACTCTTCCAACACAAGGCAAGCTTCGCATGAAAAAAATTAAAAAGCGAGCGCTTCAACACAATTACGTGTTTGGCACAGTCGACACCTTTTGGAAATACCGCTTGAGAGGCAGCACTTTACCCAACTTTTCATCGGATCTCCTCTTCCCTTGCATGTCCTATGAGGTGATACCATCTCACTATCGTTACTTCCTCAGCTTTTTCCAAATATGGTTCCACATTACGATGAAGGTATCTTTCCTCATTTGAAAGGCAATCTGGAGAAATTTGCATATAGCTTTTTGTTTCTTGTAAAGCATATTCATGAGACAGAGAGAATATATCACCGGACCTGGAATGCACACTTGTGCAGCGCCTTTTCCATACATTAGGGGGGCCCACAGCCGATTTATTTTTGAAAGGTCTTCTTCAAGATCAAGTTGTGTATATATTTATAGCTTTTAAGTATTGATACTTCATAATAAACTCTCATAAAACGAAATATAATGCATGAATCTCAAAGGAATAATGTAATAAAAGCTGATGCTTCGAATCAAGAAAGATTTCAAATAAACATTAACTTCACTCATACATTTCATCATACTTCTGATAATCTCCTGCTGATAAGTATTAAGAGAATACAATCATTGCTGTAATGTTTTTATAGGTTGGGTGTTGAACCAACTCGGACAGGGGAAGTGAATGAATGTATTTCGAAATATGAAGACATCTATAATTGGCAATGGTGTAGTCAGACAATCTATAAAGGAATTGCGCAGTTCCGCAACTCTACATCACAGGCAAGAGTATAAAAATTGGACATATTTAAAGGACTACCAATTGGAGTGTCTGTGTCTTATTATAGTTACAGTCTAGACGTTTATTTTTAACCTTTGGAAGCACGCTCCTTGGAAGCTTTTTGAACTCCGTTTGGTAACAAAATCCTCTATGTTTGTTGCCTAGCTCACAAAATCTATTCAGCGTGCAAGAAGTGCTTCTTTCGAAGCACCAGCATCGTGCATATAGTCAGTCTTTAATTTAGAGCAAAGTGACAATTTAGAATACACCCTCTCCGTCACCGAATGGGGAAATGTGTCCGGCAGCGTATTGTTCGTACATAGTTTGTCCGGTGATGACCTCAACAACCATGTTTCCCATGATTCCCATCATGGCGGCACGTCCGTTGTTAAGCTCGGCATTCAATTTACGAGCTTTCTCCTCAGGGTCTTCGATGTTGTCTCCGAACCATCCAACTCCGTAGTCTCCGTCGTATTGGGAAGCAGGCATCCAGGCAAGTTCTACAAGTGCGAAGAAGAAAAGGATTTGAAGAAGTCCGGCTGTGGGGATGGCACGGATTCCGTCAACACCGGTGGGGACGTCGGAGAATTTGAGGTTGGCAGAGGGAGAAAGGTATCCATCGAAAACAATGTGGTTGTTGTGTACAATGGTTCCTACAACGGCAGCCATGGCAACACGTCCATGCTTACGTTCTACGGCACGACGACGTTCGAAGGCCTCTGGCTCTCCGTCCAACCATCCAAGAGGGTCATAAACTCCAAGTGGGGCGGTGGCTCCAAGCTCAAGCTCGTTCACCATGTTAAGGCTGGTGCTCTGTAACAGATTTACATTTAATATCAGATTATATCAATTCAAAATCGATCAGGACAAATAAGCACTTCTATTATATAATCATTTGAGATCAGGAGTTGGAGGTGCCTTTCGTTTGATACAAATTCTATATCTACAACAAGACAAGTTCATTTTGTCGACTTACAGCACGGCTGGCAGCAGGGGCGGTGAAGGCGGAGGCCATAGCGGCGGTAGAGATAAGGGTGGCAATTGCGAGCTTCATTTTAAAATTTTTGTTAATGGATTAATATGTGAGCTGTGGATGATGTTACAATAGCTTCTTAAATAGGTATGCGTATTGATGATACCCACAACTCGCCGTATCTATTTTTGTTGAAGTCTGTCGATTTCGCTACTAACTACTGCCCTCTCCTGCTGGATTCTGTTCTTTGGATACGACGCTTACGTAAGTGAATTCAACAATTTAAAGAACCTTTTATAACATTAAACATAACATAAGGTTACATAAACTCAATAGGTATAGGCAATGATCAAATTTGCTACGGTGTAAATTACCTGATTAACTATGTTCTGATATGCATTACTCGTGGAATGTTCTAGATTTTTTATTCATGACAAAAGACAAGTGATATCTTATTGTAAAATTTGCTACAGGACGGTACTCTAAGTGAAAAACAATAAATCAAGTTCTACACGTACGTAATTGAAATTATTGTACTATTTTTAGTTTGATAGATGAAGAAAAATGCGTAAATGAGGATTCAAGGGTGGCTATTAATTACAATTATTTCGGGCGAAATTGTGCCCGGATTCTCGGGCAAAGCTGGTAATTCTTACAACTTTCACGAAAACACTCTCCTTGTTGACATGTAAAGTCAATTGTATCCTCCAACATGCATCAAAAACTTCAATGACAAGCCCTTGCAACTATTTATCGCGCATGAATTCCTGGTGTATAAAGCTCGAAGTTGTATACATGAAAATCTCTCGAAATGAAAGTCTCATCTGATATTGATTCACATAAAGACCAAATGCGAGTTGCTTCTAATGTTCCAACATCAAATGGAGATAAGAAACGGCAGCTCTTTGACGACTTCACTACGAAACTAAACCAATTAGATAAACAATATAATGTCTTGGATTTATCATCAGAAGCACTCCAGGAGTCACTCAATAGATTAAAGGAGGAAGAGGCTATACTGCGAAAGGCATTATCTCAGGCTTCTTGCGAAAACATACGAACAAGACCATTGCTATTGAAGGAACATGGCAATGTCAATGTAAAACAAGCGCAACAGCATAAAATAATGGAAAGGCTCGAAGCAGCATTATTTGATTCAGATGATTCTATTGAGAGTGACGAAAAAGCTTTAAAAAACACACAAATGCATCGTATTGAAGGGAAAAATGAGATCTATGGAACAGTCCACTTACGCGATAAGCCAACAGCAGAGGCAAAGATCGAATTTGACGTTGAACTTGGCAATGAAAAAGGCATTAACACTAATTATTCATCATCGTCATCTTCTTCTTCAGACGAAGAAGTTGATGAAGCGTTGTTGCTTCAAATATAGGAAAAAGAAAATAGTCTCGAGTTTCGTTAGGTTCATCAAATTTAGAATTGTACAAGACAAATTGGGTCCGCATATCGTGAGCATGGTATGTGATTAAAAAATAGGACGGTACCATTCGCTTTAGTTAGTTTTTATTTAAGATGTGATTTGTTCCTATTCAGTAGAATGAAAAAGAATACCTAAATGCTTTTGTCATCATCATACTAAGATTCAGAGAAAAGTATTCCAAAGAAAAAGGAAATTAAATGCAATTGATCATTGCAATTCGCCCATAAAATTTCAGACGACAAAAACAGGTTAGACGAGCGAGCTGATTGATATCTACATGCGCCCAGGACAACTTTGGAAATAGATGACTTTTGAACGTCTTTTATTGAATAAATATGCTACATAAACTAGAAAAAAATATGCTATCGCGTCTTTATCTTCTCAGAAGTTCATATTTATGCTCATTTGGAACAAGGTGTTCCACAACGCTTCTATCTCACTTTTGTGCACATCGAAATGCAGGAGATTAGCCGTTATATGGGAAACCTTTTTTAGAAGGAAGCGTTTTAGAATCAAATTGTTACAAAGGCCCCATATTCTATGAAAGAATATGATGGAGGGTCGAGATTTTTGCAACGTGCAAAAATGGCTGGTATAGAAAAGGTGTCTAGTGGACTCGTTTCACACATCAGCCTAAGACTACAAACTCATTTTTTATCTGTCTACAAGAAAAGAAACTCTTTTCTGATTATCGTTCATTTTTGAAATGAAGAAGTCAAACTTCTTAGTTAAGGCCACAGGAAAATCATATACTTTTCATAATTTAAGCTTGTTCTTGACACAAGTTTGAGAAACTCTCGTCGTATTTGAAGAAAAATATTAAGAGAAGATTTTCTGATCAAAAATGCAACATGAAAAATGAAATGAAGCTTTGTAGCCTAGAGATCTTTTTTCAAGGAAATAAGTATTTCGTACATGTCCCAATGAGGAATCCTTTCGTTTTTGCATTAATTTAGTTCCATGCTGATGGTACTTAGCAAACAATTCTGCCCTCTACATCAGGCTCTCATGCGTGTGGTGTTCCCGAAGCAATCACTAATGGAATAAAAAAATAAGTAAATAAAAGAATAATCTAGAGAAAGTGATTGATGGGTTTATTGTGACGTAGAAAGTATGTATAATTTAGATATAGATATGATTACGAAACTTTAGATACTAACTATGTACGCTATTTATTTGTTTAATTATCGCCGGCACAGAAAAAATTGCATGGAGAGCAACACGAGCAGGGCACAGTTCATAAACGCAAACTTTTTAAACCAACTTCAAATTATGTATTGAGTCTGTAGGAGAGGTTATCATTGACAAAATTTCTTTTTAGTTAGTCAGAATCATCATTTCATTGCAAATATTTGGAAGGGTTGCATCTTTTTATGAACAATGTCAAAGAAATGTGAGCCATCTCCACAGGAACCAACGATCCGAAGATTTGGAGATTGCGCTCTAGTCGAAATTATTCATCTACACGATTGCCTACGCGGCGCGTTAGGAGACCTGCACAAAGATGTCATCAAATTAAGTCAGGAATTTACTGCATCTGGTACAATAAATTCATCATCATCATATTCTTCTTTTCAAAGTCTTTGTAATATGAGAGAAAGACGTGTAGAAAACCTTGAAAGACGGATCGCTGGAAGATTCCAAATTATCTGGAGCGTGTTTAAGGCGCATTCAGCTGCTGAAGATGAATTTATTTGGCCCGCTTTGAAGGAAAAGCTAAACACTAATAGTCAAAATGATTCTATGCCAAACAAAAACGTACCACAAAATGTGGAAATAGCACTTTCAAGTAACCAAGATCATCAAGATAGTTCGAATGGCAATGACCTAATCAACGAAACCTCACACGTGTCCAACTTTGTTCCCTCGAGTTTGGGTGAGCTTGCAACCTCTCATCATAGTTCATCGACTTCATCGATCAATATCAGTAGAAATCAACTCAATTTGGATAAGAACACAAACCCTCCTGAAGCAATTGTCATTGAACAAGAAGAATATGAGGAAGATCATGCTGACGAAGAACGCATGTTTTCAGAAATGGCATCACTCTTAGTGAAACTAAAGGAAGGCTTAGACAGAAGGAAAAAACTTCTACAGAGTGCTTATAAATCCTCAGCTGCAGCATCTAAACAAAGCAAATTTTTATCCGGGGATAACAAAATTTCAGTTTCTAACACAACGAGTAATAACACGAGAAGTAAACAACCATCACAGGAAGAGGTACAGCAGATATCTCAATCATTAGAAGCTCAAACCTCGATACTATCTCAACACCTTTTGCAACATCTAGAGAAAGAAGAAAATCATTGTATACCACTTGTAAAAGAGCACTTGACACATGATGAAATCAATGACTTGGTTGGTCGTATTATGGGGAAAAGAAGTAGTGATGTCATGATTCAAATATTGAACTTGGCTGTGAACAACCTTCCTGAAGATGACCGAGAAAGTATGGTGAAATATATGAAGCAAGCGATGGTTGGAACATTTTTTGAGAGATGGTTAGCCATGGGCGGGCATTCTCAAGGATTTGAAAACTTAGAAAAGAAGACCGTTGAAAAAAAAGAATCTAAATCCGACGCATCTGAAGATAAAGTATTTAAAGTGAAATTACCAACAGAGAAGGAAAACGATAATGAGCAGGTTGCGGACTTCATTGAGTGCAATGATCCACAATCTCCATCGTCATCGAGTTCTTGTTCATCATCATTGTCATCCTTAGGGGTAACTACCACTCAGGAGGAGCTTGAAAAGTTAATACGAGCAATTGCGTCTAATCCGACTCTAACATCCATACAGAAAAATACCACTATTCAGGGCTTAAGAGATTCAGTTTGGAAAAGCAGACACAAAAGGAAACCGAAGAAAACTGAAAATTCAAGTGACCCTTCGAACAAAAGACAAAAACGGATAAAAACTAGTGTTGATATTTCACAAAGAACAACTGGTGCTATAAATTATATCGACAGGTATGTTAGGATAAGCTTTCAATATCTGAAGCTACAATTGAGTATTAATGTTGCACCCTTTACAATATCTCGACTTTTATTCAAGAATAACCCACCGTAATCTTCTATTGTCGTTGCTTTGCAAACAGAAATATATGTCCGCCCGCTCATCGAGCATCTAGTATTGGACAACGTTCGACTCCTCCATCAAATTACTATAAAAAGATGGACAATGGAAGCACAAAACTTGTTTGGAGCAGGTAAGAAAAGTCAAGATAACTTTAAGTAATGTTCCAAAAATGAGATTTTTGAGTCAACATAACCATTACTTTACAATTATTTCAATAGCTTATCTCCCATGAGTTACGCATCCAGCGATATTCCGCTCCCTCTTTTCTCAGCATCAGAGCTCGCTCCAACCTTTCATGATGGTGCAACTGGAGCTGTTCTTGGATGTCCGCATTACGCCAGATCTTGTAAGTTTGTGTTAGAGATCAAAAACCCTGGTTTTAGGAATGATTTCATCTAACTTTTCATTCTTTTAGGTAAACTACGGCACCCGTCTTCCGGGCGTTTGTATACATGTCGTCTATGTTGCGAACAAGAGCGCGAAATGCCCATGAAAGATAAGGATTCTCCACTTGACCGATACTCTGTCACAGAAATACTCTGCATGCGTTGTAATACTCTTCAACCAAGTGGTAATGAGACCTGCCTTAATCCTAATTGTGAACCCAAGAAAAAACCCTTTTCGAGATATCACTGCAAGATTTGTAACCTGCATGATGACACATCGGGTAAATCTATATATCACTGCCCTTTCTGTAACGTGTGCAGAAGTGGTAAAGGTCTTGGTATAGATTATCGGCATTGTATGCGATGTAATGCTTGTGTATCACTGAGTGATGACAACCACATTTGTATCCCACAACGATTGCAAGGCAACTGTCCAATCTGTCACGATCCAATGTTCGAAAGTACCGAGCCTTTACGTGGACTCCACTGTGGGCATGTGATGCATTTATCATGTTTCAGCAGATACATGAGAGATCAGGTATATACTTGTCCATTGTGCAAAAAGAGTGTGGAAGATATGAAAGAATATTTTTCACAATTAGATTATGCTGTGAGAATGCAACCGATGCCTGCAGCTTATGCTGCAACTCAGAGTAGTATATATTGTCAGGACTGTGGCAAGGTCAGTAAGGTTCCGTATCACTTCGTTGGGTGCAAATGTGCATCATGTGGCAGTTACAACACTAGAGAAATACAAAGGAGTGAAACTGAATCGTCCTAAAGAAAGCACGAAGATTGTATTAATATGTTGATTATTTTATTTTCAATTTTTATATTGTAACATCTATAAATTTTATTATTTATTCGTATTCACACGAAAATAGTTGAAAGCACTGCCAGCTTAAACGTTGGAATAGAAACAAAAGTGCTTGTGATTTCAATTATTTTATGCGAGGGAAAGGCTGTCTTGAGAGATTTCATTCCAGAGGTTATTTGATCTCCTCTCTACTTTTCAATGCATAGTAATTATTTATTATCAATAATCGTAGAATGCTGTGACACTACGCGCATAATTTGGTACGACAACAAATACATGTCACAAAGCATGCACTGTAGAATTTGGATTTTGTTTACTTTTCTTGAACTCGTTGAAGCATTACCTCTCTATAGAAGGTCCTCAAATTGGCATTCATATGCTCATATTTATTATGGTAAGGCCTGGAAATGGCAAATACCTGGACCTCATACTGTTCAAGGAGAGGATTTCTCGAAAGTCAGGAACTTACATGCTTCGAACACATGCGATGATGAAACACAACTTCTGAAGAAAGACGAGAGTGTTATCAGGAATCTCGCTTCGAATGCTCTCATAAATGTCTTTTACGACTTTGATAAGAAAAATGGCTTCAGCAGAAATTCTAGAAAGATTGGAACAGAGAAGGCTCTGAAAACCAGCCTTCGACAGCTTCAAACTATACTTGGAGACAATATGATACAGGGTCAAGATGCAATTGAATATCGAACTAAATTACGAAAGAGACTTTCAGAACTTATTTTAGGTACTTCTGTTATGAGATTGAGTTTGTGGTATAATGTCATGATGAATAAAAATAAGGAAGATCGTGCGTTTTTAACACAGTATCCCATCCAAGGTGCGGAAGAACTTATTACGCACTTTTTCATATTCGATATTGATCCATTGGATAAGGTAATGCTAGAACACAAAATTGGCAAACCTATAGAATCAGTTTTAATGGACCTTATTCGGGAAATGATTGATTACCACGCCGAATGCGTTGAATTTGATGAATCAAAACAAACACATCAAGCAAAGTATAATCATCTCAACAATATCTTGGACAAATGCACATCCTTCGAGAAAAATGAATCATTAAAAGAAATTGAAGCGATAGAACTTTCAATTCGGCAAAGCTTACCTCCTTTTTTATCTAGACTATTAATAGAACAGTATGGCTTGGACGTATGTGCGAAACTTGCTCAAGTATCAAATTCACGAGGTCCAATAACTTTGAGGCGCAATGCAATAAATTGCCTCTCGAACGAGGAACTTTGCCATCGTCTCCTAAAAGAAGAGAATATTCAAACAAAACCTATGTATCAAAACAAAGAGAGCTTCAACAACATTGAAAGCGCCATTCGTATCTCATCAGAAAGACCAAGATCAATTTGGAATATTAATGCATGGAAAGATGGACAATTTGAAGTACAAGATTTAGGGTCTCAACTGATTGTGAAAGCAATGCAACTGGATTTTTTCTTGCTGCAAAATGATGATGGGAACAGAGTCATTGTTGATTTTTGTGCTGGAAATGGGGGCAAAACTTTTGGTATTGCTGGTTCGATTGCATCTATTTTGCGTGAAAAATCGAAAGTCTTGTGCAACGTTCGAATTATAGCACATGATATAATTCCTGACAGAATAAAGCAAATAGAGGGTAGCATGGATCGAGTTGGATTCAAAAACGGAGTATTTGTTTATGGAAAAGAAGATAGACGATTCATTAGTTTAGATACAACTACGAATGTAACATCCATATCTATGGCATCAGCAGATGTAGTTCTTGTTGACGCTCCGTGTTCTTCACTTGGAGTGTTAAGGAGAAGACCTAGTCAGCGATGGATGTTGACAGAAAATCAAATAAGACAAGAATTTCCCACACTTCAGTTGAATATTTTAAACGAAGCATCGCAACTAGTCAAAGTAGGAGGGGGATTAGTGTATGCAACATGTTCTATTTCAAAGTATGAAAATGAAAATGTTGCAAAGGCGTTCGAGAGCTATTCTAGTTTTAGTGATAATTGGGAGCCTTGGAATTTTCAAGATATAGATACTTCATCACAAAATCGTAATTGGAGAGCAATTCTTCCTCATGTGGACGATTCAGACGGGTTCTTTATTGCCAGATGGAAGCGTAAACATGTAAAGAATACTAATTGTTAAAGATATCATGCCTTGTCTCTTCTTAGAACTCTAAGTTTTTAATAATAAAGCCAAAACTTGTTTTAAATCACATTAAGAAATTATAATACTCTCATTCATCAAAAAATGCAAATCCATCTTCTGAATCTGGCGAAAAAGAACTCATTTGAATAAATAAATAAATTGATTCCCAAATTTTTTTTCAACGCCAGGATGATATTTTTCATTCGTTCAAAATAATATGATGATACCATATTTTCTACATCTCACTTCGTAGAATGTAGAGTAGTTTGGATTAAAAATCTATTGTGAAAATGTGTTACATACTATCTAAATTTTTTAGTTTGACTTGAGAGTTCTCAGTAAAGTATTATAAATATTGTAGTACCTTCGTTCCAATTCCACTTTAAAATTTTGTTCTGACACCTTCCTGAGCATATAACTATCTTGGTAATAGAGGTGATATTCATTCGCTTTCTTTTGTAAAGAGTCACTAGACTAACAGCACTGAACTACAACGTAGTTGAAAGAAATTTGAACATGGAGGAAAACAATGAAAAATTGGGTGCGTTCGAAGAACTTTATAAACTATCTTCTGGGCTTAGCTCTCCATTATTATCTTACGATAAAAAGCAAGAATTCTTGAATGCAATCAATATGAGATATGTGCAATCAGATTGTAATGACGCCGGTGGGGGTAATTATGTGTCTTTAAAATCGTCAAAGAATGATGCAAGTCTTTTGCAATTACCCAACTTGGAAAATAGCCATTTTCGAAAGGGGTATTCTATCATGGCATGGATTCGACCGAATGAAGGGATTAGTAATCTTGATGCTTCTAACAACAATGCTATTTTATATCGCTTGAGTAATGGCGATAAATTTGGCGTTATAACCACATTAAAACAACTTAAGTATAACAAAGAATCTGAAACTTTGTCGTGTCAGATTCAAGTCCAAACGTTCACCTCCAAAATCCAAAATACTACATCTTCGTCCTCAAATGGTTTTCCATCACATACATCTCCTGTCACATTTACGTTACCCACCAATAAATTTTCGCTTCTCACAATCTCTCACACACATCCTTACTTGAAGAAACCGCAAATATTTATCACGATTAACTACCAAACTCAAGTACAATATGACCTAGCATATCCTTTTTCAAATCAAAATTCATCTTCCAAGTCAAATCATACAGAAAACAACCTTTTTTTGACAAACAATGTCATGTTCAAGAATATGCCTATTGATTGTAGCATGTTGTCTCTGTATAAAGAACCACTGTTTAAAGATGAGTCTGACAACATTTTTTCTAATTTATTATCAGATGCAGGAGCATCGGCAGCTATTCTACTGTGTAAAGCAGGAATTATGGTTCCTCCTGTTCCACCCCAAAAAGATGCAAACGTTGAATCCTTTTCAAATACAAAATCTGCTACGGTAGCAAGCTCTTCTTCATCTTCACCACCTTCATCTTCATCGTTTTCAAGAAGAAATACAGCATCAGCCACCCTGAATCGTCATACACTAGGTTCTCCCATAGCAGTACATCCAAAATCAATTGATCTTCAGAATTATTTATCACGAAGTTTAATCGTCTTGTATGATTTTGAAACAATTCATACTCTCACACAAGAATCTAAAATATTTTCACCCCCTTGTCTCATAAAAAACATTGGCGCAGTCGAAAATGTGAACTGGATAACAAGCCCCACATTACAACGAAGGAATTCTGGTGAACGTCATAGATTGAGTAAGGGTGTTGGAGAGGGAGGGTTAATTACTGATAATGTCACTTCTTTTTCAGTCTACATAAGTGGTTCAGAGTCAAAACAAATTCAAAGTTCTCTCAATTTCAAAAAATCTTCATTTCCCAATTCCTTTTCTTCTAGATCTCTCTCAAAATATTCATCGCAACTAAGTTCCAACTTCTTGTATACATCTGGTTTGCTTCTTTCATTGATACTTCCCTACCATTTAGCTTTATTTCCCCAGGAGGAACAGCGTCATTTTTTGTATGAGAGACTTGACAAAGGGAAAGCTCCATCTCCATTGCAACCCAAGTTACAAGCACAACGAGAAGTGCACCTGAATGATTTACTTGCCAATCAAGGGCAATATGCAATGAATATTCTTCTAAGTATAGCAAATATACTTGAAGTTTCATGGTTTTGTAGAGAAGAAGCCCTCCAAACTGGTCTTGTATATAGTATTGCCACATATACAGCAAAATTATTGGAATCGATAGAAGTGAATGATTCCCTTAAGCATGATGATAAAGTGGAAATTTTAAATAACTTAGAAAAGGGACTTCTTCAAATAATAGAAGTTTGTTGCGGGAAACCAGGGTCTGATAATTCTGTAAGAAGAACAAGTGATTTGGCTTTAACTTGTGTTATTGGACTGGGGCTGAATTTTCGGATCCTATCATATTTTAGTACATCAGCTTTGAGTAAAAGAAATAGCTCAGAAATAGGGGAAAGACGAAATTTGGTTCTTGAACAAATAGCGACTGGATATCAATCTTTCGGAGACATCCTCCGTGAATATTATTCACCTCAGACATTACTTGATCAGATTCAAATATACTTTCCCTCCATTAAGAATTACGTTTCGAAAGCAATATCGAATCACTTTGAATTACTTCTGAAGGTGCTCCTTCAATCGTCTTTGTCCTCGTCCACGCATATATTAAGAAGTGAAGTAGATATCCAAGCATGTGTGCAGGCTTTAACGAATGCAAAATTGGGAAGCTTAATCTCAAGAATGGTGTTAAGGACATTTAACAGCCTCCAATCTAGGAGATTAGCCCGGAATTTGTGGATAGGAGAATATCCTAAAGTGATTGCTCCTGTTTTATTGAGTCGTTCTGTCATTGGAGGGGATGAAACTAACACTTACTTACATGACCATCCAATGACAGGTAATGGAAGTTGTAACGAATGGAGGGAGGAATGGAGATCTGCGTTCGAATTATATTTGGTAAGTAAGGTCCTTGTTTGAATTCCAGATCCAATATATTTTTAGGCGTAAGAGACTCAAGTGTCGTATGAAATTTTATCGCAGTGGCTAACGAGTATACAAGGAACGGAGAGTCAAATTTTGTATAAAACGTTTGGTAACCTCTTTTCCGAATCAGCAAAAGCAGGTTCTTTAGATAAATGCGTTAACGATGAATTTGCACGCAGTTTATTTGAATTGGGTGATCAAGAAACGAAGCTGCCTCTATCGTATGAAGAGAGACGATTAGAAGATGCCTTTCTAAGGTACGTTTGATATTACATAAACCTACAAGAAAAATTCATTTTATTATGTGAAGAATATTTTTTTATGTGTCACTCATCACAAATCGAAACTTTATCTAATATTTTTTAACTAGTGATACACGTACAAATCGAGTGCGGGCGTTGCTTCCACTTCTTCCTGGCCTTGTCACATCCCTTGTCACTCAAAATCATCAACAACAGTCTAAAACACCTAAGCATCATATTGTTCCAGTATTGAATACTATTCTTGGCGGTATCGCTCTATCATTGAAACAGCTGACGGAGTCAGGAAATTTAACGCAAGGAAATTCTCAGAAATTCTCTTTTTTCTTCACTAACAAACAAACTCAAATGGATTTTGACATGATCGGTCATAAGAAGACATTGGAGTGGATACCCATACTAATTTCTATTGTTGATTTACTTCAAAAGTATGAAGTAGAAAATCATACTGACTGGTTGGATATTGAAAAATCCGAGCAAGATTTGAAAGCAAAAGAGTTTCAGATCACTTCATGCGTTGATTTAGTTTTAGATTCAATTTGTACGCTTTTAATTTCATCGATGCGTACAGGTGGCAAGACAACAGTTGCGACTTTGCAAAGAATCAAATCATGTACAGAACTGACGAAAATAATACAAATGACTCTAAATAGATGTAGTCATATTGGTTCAAGATCATTTTCAGAAGCATTGTGTTCTGGAGTGGCCCGTTTGTGCGTTTTCCTTGAAGAACACCAAGATTTGGAATGGGATGAAAAGATAAACTGGACTTTGATAGAAATGTTACAACGTGGACGTCACGCATCCGGTTGGTATCAAGCTTCAAATACCACAATTCCACATCCGAAACATGAAATTCAAAATACTTTGCCACCAGACGAAGGTAAAGGTATTAGGAAAAAGCTTACACAATTTGTCGATGAAAATCTTATCCAAACATCATCAGAAATTTATCACACGTTGAAAGATGATCAATTAGCGGATCAGTCGTTCGAGCACAGAGCAACATTGTATCTACCAATACTTCAGCCATCACTTCGAATAATTCTTCTCAACGTAACTAAAGTATCATCGGACAAAGAGTTTAATTCAGAGAAGACCTTACTACAGCATATTGCGGAAGAAATAGAGCTTAGTGTTACTGCTGCATTAGTTGGTATGACGTTTTCGAACGCACGTGATATTGGATTGGGATGCATTTCATCAATGAGAACGTCAATCGTTGTACATAAATCAAAAAATGACTCTCCAGCAGTAACCATACTTGAAAAGACCTTGATAAAAATAGCAAGTGAGCTACGCGAACGATATGAAATAGAGAGAAATTCGAAACATGCAGCTCAATACACAGCATATGAAGAAGGCGATGGAGAGGAGGATGGGGAAAACTCCAAGGTTGTGGAGCAGCTGATCTTTGGTAATGACAAACTAACAGAGGATAATCAAGATTTTATTTTATATCCAGAATCGTTAAGCACAAATCAAGTCGATAGTGCAAACAAGTCCAAAACAGTTCTTGGGTGGTCAAAATATTCTGGCTTAGGAAATACGTTGGACTCTTGTTTTGACGTTAAAGGAAATGAGAACGCAGATGCAATTTTACTTCTCTTGAAACCATTCTTGGATGAATGGGATGCCGCTGCTGCGATGGAAAAACAAGATATGATTAATTTATTTGATGATGTTGACAGTGAATTTTCTGTGACGACTGAAGAGAAACAAAACGACTTAAGCGGCGATGCAGCTGGTGATGCTGCTGCCCAATACATTGAGCTATCTTCTGCAGAAAAGCAACGCCAGAAAGAAGTGGACAGAATTTTTTCATCCCTAATGTACCTTTGTGAATCGTCTGCGTCTAAACTTTGCTGGGAGAAATGGATGGAGTATGTTCATCCTAATGATCAGGTCGCAATGGAATGGGAACGATCTATAGGAGAACGGGGTGGAAGGAACATATATTCCCGTTTAGGAACATCCTGGATATCACCCCAATTTCCCAAATTTATCCCTGAATATCTTGATCATTCCAAAAACATAGAGAGAGAATCAGTTTCAGCTTTTGACGGCGAATTTGATCTAGGAGGACAGGTAGAAATTGTCGATATAACAAAGAAAAATTATTTTGAAGAGGATTCCGAAAAAAGTGACGGCGAGGGGTCACTGGGCTTTCCAGAAAGCCGTGCATTTGAGGAAGAAGACCAGGTGGATGAGCCTACTTCGATTACAGATAACTCGAAGAAACCTTCAATACACCACAGAAACAATAATCCCATTTCTTTACCTTTCTCTTCTACTAATGTACAAACAAGGACATCTTTATCTTCATTTTCTTATCCTCCAGACACTTCAGCCCCTCATGATGCGTCTCTCATTTCCTCCTCTCAAATAGAAACTTATTGTGAAAACATTTTACATGTCCGATCTGAAGGTAGTCGAAAGGGAGTATTACTTGTGACCAAGACTCATCTCATAATTGATTATTATCATCAATATTATGATTCAGAAATAATGGCTATGGAGGAATCAAAAAATAGGAGAAAAAACATAGGGGAAACAAACTCTAACAATGAAGATGAAATAAATGAATTCACCTTGTCAATCAACACCTTTGGAAGGCCCAATTCGTGTCGTTTCTTGATAAGTGAAATAACACAGGCCCATCTTCGACGATACCGTTTGAGAGATTCTGCAATGGAGTTATTTTTTCTCTCGTCGGGAGGATCTTCCAGTTTTTCGGGGTCAAGTTCCCTTTTCCTTGATTTCGGTCCTGGAGCTGAAGGAAATGAACGAAGGGACGCTCATGCAACTCATATAATGAAATGTGCTCCACAAAATAGCTTGAAGCAATACCCAGAAAAGTCTAGTAGATTTTTGCAAGAACAACTTCAGAAAGTTACTGTAGCTTGGATTCAGGGGAGTTTGAGTAATTTTGACTATTTGATGCAGTTGAACATACTGAGTGGTAGAAGCTTCAATGATTTGTGCCAATATCCAGTTATGCCCTGGGTCTTAAGCAATTATCATTCCGCCGAAATCCCAGACTTGAATGATCCGAACAATTTTCGAGATATGACAAAACCAATGGGCGCATTGAATGAAAAAAGGCTCGAGGAATTCATCGAACGTTTTGAAACTTTCTCTGATCCAAATATACCGCCTTTTATGTATGGGAGTCATTACAGCACCAGCGCTGGTGTAGTTTTACATTTCTTGGTTCGGCTTCATCCCTTTGCAGGTCTTCACAGACATTTGCAAGGTGGACATTTTGATGTTGCTGACAGATTATTTTGCAATGTCCAACGAACTTGGGAAACCTGGTAAGTAAATGTATACTTTGCATTGTTTCATAGGCTCAAGTTGGTCTTTTATTTAAAACTGTTCTGATTTTTAACATCATTATATAGTACGGGTGCATCAGTTTCTGAAGTCAAAGAATTAACTCCCGAATGGTATTGTAATCCTGCGTTTTTGACGAATGTGAACAAGTTTGAACTTGGGCAGAGCCAGGATGGTGAATTGATAAACGATGTCATACTCCCTCCTTGGGCTAATAGCAGTCCAGAAACATTTGTTGAAGTAATGCGTAGTGCCATGGAGAGTACTATATGCAGCGCAATGTTACCCGATTGGATAGATCTCATATTTGGATAGTGAGTATAGAGATTTATGACTTTCAACTCCTCTGATTTTATTATCATTTCTCAAAGATAATCCACTTGATTGCTCTACTTTCTTAATCTAGCAAACAACAAGGGCCTGCATCAGTCAAAGCTAATAATGTTTTCTTCTATCTGACATACTATGGTTCCATAGATATCTCAGCTATAAAAGATGATGATCTTAGAATAGCTACCGAATTGCAAATAGCTCATTTTGGTCAATGTCCGCAACAGCTCTTTTGGAAGCCCCACGTTCGGAAGTTTCCCCCTCCTGACTCACGAAGAAAGGACTCTATGCCAACCTTCTTGAACCTTTGGTCAAACTCAGCTCACTTCACAAATCCAAAACTATTTGAAAACAGTCCTATTAGCCATTGGGTACATTTAGGCGGTACGTAATGATTTTTGATTCTTTTGTTGTTTGAATCTAAGCTGCTTTAACCATGCTGTTTTTTTATAGCCCCCCCTCCTGGACCGCATGGAGATCTAATATGCGTCAGAGCATGTGTTGGAAATAGATGTGTTAGTGTTGACGATAGAGGTGTACTACATTTTTTCCGTTGGACATGGAAATCAGACGATGATATCTCTGAGGAAGGAGAAGAACAAAAAGAAAAGTTAGGAACTAGGAAGAAAATAGATCGTGGATGTTTTGTGGCGCAACGAGAATTATCCAATTTTCGATCCTTACCGAGGCTTCCTTTACAGATACATGCATTTGATAAGCAACAAGATAAGAAAGCTCAAGTTGCAGTTGCAATTTCTCACCAATTGTATTTGATGTCTTCTCATCTTCTCGTGCTGAGTGATGGCGATGGAAATGGTGGACTTGGTCTACAATTTGTGGATCCAAAAAAGGGAATGATTAAAACAGAAACTGTTCTTCCATTCATTCATAGCTCTCGTATTTCTGCCATTGATATGGATTCTATTGGATCATCTGGTGGAAGGCATTCTAAGGGACCGTCGGGAGAGGTTGCAATTGTTGGTAGTGATGATGGTTCTGCTACACTCTGGAGATTCATTTTTAATTCTCATATTCCTCTCAGACCTCGTCTGCGCATGAGAGGCCATTCCGGACAAAAGATTCAAAGCGTTGCAGTCAATTGCTTCTTGAATTTGTGCGCAACTGTATCAGAAACGAGGTGTTGTATCTTTCATCTTGGAAATGGATCGTTGATTCGAAGCTTTTCACCACCGAAAAGAAAAGATTCGTCTCATATAACTTTTGTTGGCACTGGCACGCTCTGCATTAGTTTACAGGGTTTTTTGGTTCTCGTATGCCAATCTATGAGGAATAAGAAAATATTTTATTCATTGGAACTTTTCAACGTTGAAGGAAAGCATTGTGGAAGTTATATCTTAGAGTCCATCCGAGGTATTCCTCGCAAACTTACTGCTTTTGCTGATGGTAAAGCTGTTTGCTCTTGCTCTGGTATTGGTGCCACCGTGCATCGAATATCAATTATAAATCCACTTGAAAAAATAGATGAATGGTGCATCGCTGACCAAGAAACAACAACCCTCATGAACCCCTTTAGCAAACGCAAAGTACCAGCAATATGCGATATAGATTTTTATCCCATGAAGCAATCAATTGGGATACCCCACAATACTCGTCCGTGCATTACAGCAGCTGCATGCACGAATGGGACGCTCCGTATTCATGCCCTACCTGGCATTACAAGTTGGTCTGAAGAAAATCATATTAATTCTGTCACCTCTGTAGTAGGGAACGTTCTTGTGAAACCTGCAAATACGATTAAATCTGCTGTTGGTAATGTCAAGGGCTTTGGTTCGAGGGTTATTGGGTTTGGAAAAGACATAAAAAGAGAGGTTGGTGGAGTTATTTCACCTGGAGGTGTTGTGTCTGCGGGTGGGGCATTTGTTGGGGGTTTATTTAGAGGTAGAAGTCACAGACATGGATAATCTTTTTGTGTACACAACAAAGAGAAAGCAGGATAAATTCCTTCCTAATTCATAGTAAACAAATGATTTTGTGAACTGATTCTATTTTACTAGGAAGGCTTACGAAAAAGTAAAGAAGCCTTCTTATACTGAAAAACAGTTTCATTTCTCAATTAGACTTGTAGATTCAACGCAATTCAAGGAAGGAATACAATTTCAATACGAACGATTATTTAATTCTTGTCACCAAAACTTCGAATAACAAAGTGGCATCAGTCTTAAATAATCTCTCAAAAACACGATTCCCGTCTTTCTTGGTTGGTAGTGGTAACTGATTTGCATTTCTAGCAGCAAAAACCATTGTAGATGGAACTTCTATCCTACGCAATGCTCCTTTATGCATACCCATCATACCTTCTTCAAGCCCAGGAAGGATATCTCCTTGTCCAACAGTGAAGGCAAGTTCATTAAAATCAGTATCGTCTTTAGTTGAGAAATATTTAATACCACCGGGCTCATTATTTGTTGCAAATGATTTGCATCGAATAGACATCTCTACAGCTACTTTGGCACCTGGTGCAACGACGGCTTCTCCTTTCCCTTCTCTGTATTCTCTATAAGAAACTCCACTTGATAGTTGTTCAAATGGCTTATCTACGTTGTCCTCTGGTCTAACTCGGTCGGCTTCAATTTGACGTAATCTTGTCGCAGTTCCTGTTGTATCACCTTCGACGGAATAAGTTTTAAGAGCAGATGGATCAATTCCTGCCATAGCTGGTTTGGAGGAGGATAGAAGCAATGCAGATGATGCTGTCGCAGATGCTAGTTTAGAGAGGAATGCCCTTCGATTATTTCTTTCATCAGAATTGCAATCATTTTGCAGATCATTCTTTAAGCTCCACAAAGATGTGCTTGTTTTATCACCATGCATACCTGCAGGTGTAATGAAACCATTACATTTTGACAGAAGGATTGGAATTAAGCCTAGGGTGATAATTTTCATGTTTGATCTTTGTGACGAAACTGATTACTGGTTTAATTTAGTATAAGATGTGATTGCTTTTGTTGTGGTGTATCTGAGTAAGAACATAGTTGTCAGCTGTGAAGTATGTGTTCAAGTTTATAAATGCGTAGAATTAATTAACACGTACGTAACTCATCTTAATTTGGGAATGAGAAAAGCAAACCATGTTTGACAGGAGATATCTCAGACAAATCTTTTTCCCAGTCTAACCATATTTATATTTTATTTTTGTTCATAATTGTTCAGAAATTTTCGAAGAGAGGCCAGAAGGTTGAAAATTCGGGTATTTATCATCAATCAATGGTTGACAAAGATAAATTTGTTTCGTATTTTTGATCATTTTTTATTTTTAATAAGAGCTCTCTTAAAATTAAGAAAGAAAAAAGAGTAAAACACACAAGAAAATGTATCTACTAATCTTTCACTCGTTTTTTATCTAAATGATCAAAAACTGAATCAAAGTGAAGCCTTTTATCCCTACGAAGCGTCCATCAAATTGGTATTATCAGCAAAAATGTAGAAGTCCTCACAATTTAATTTAAAAAAACTAGTGAGAAGCATGAATAAATAAAATAAAATGAAATCAACTGAGTCAATTGAAGTTTATTGAAATGTGTACAATGAAAACAGAAGAAATCAAAAGGTGAAAGTTGAGGTTTGTTCAAAAAAGGCCTTCTTTCGATACGAAATTTACGTACCGTACTATCCGAGAGAAAAATCAATATATGATCACAACTGCGAGACAACATGACGCCACAACTGTCCCGACGTATTGTTCTTACGAAGTTAGCAGAGTCATCCTCTGAAAAGGATCTAAGAGACGCACTTCATCTGCATATAGCTCCACTATCCTCATTAGAACCAGGAAAAATACGAGTGAAGATCCAATATGCGTCATTAAATTTTGCTGATGTTCTTGTAGTACAAGGAAAGTACCAGGAAAAACCATCATTGCCTTCAACTTTAGGAAGCGAATGCAGCGGCACAGTTGTGGAAGTCCATCCTACTTTGAACGACTCTAAATATAGAGGTAGCATCAGCATTGGTCAGCGTGTTTTAGTCATCTGTACTACTAATATGAAAGCTGGTGCATATGCTGACTTCATAGATGTATACCCATGGCAAACGTTCCCAATACCTTATCCCCAAATGAAAATGGAGACCGCAGCTGGATTTGCAGTTGCAGCTGGAACGGCGCATATAGCTCTGGTCGATAGAGCAAATGTCAATAGTGGAGATTTAGTTGTAATCACAGGTGCATCTGGAGGGACTGGGATGTATGCTTGTTTGATTGCAAAAGCACTAGGATGTAAAGTTGTTGCCACTGCTCGCGGGAAAACAAAAGTAAATTTTGTAAAATCTCTATTGGGTCCAGATGATTTTGTGATTGATATAGCTACAACGAAAAATGACAACATGAACGAAAAAAGAAATGACTCTTATCAGAAAATAGTAGATACCGTGCTCAAAATGAACAAAATGGGTGCGCAAGTTATTTATGACACAGTTGGAGGAAGCTTGTTTAAATATCTGCTAAAATGTGCCAGATGGAAGTGTCGTCTTTGTGTTGTTGGTTTTGCGGCAGGGGGTATACCGAACATACCAAGTAATATACTTCTTGTAAAAAATTCATCTGTTGTGGGTGTTTATTGGGGTAATTATTTTAGAAATGAGCGGAACACCATTTTGGAGAGCATGAACTCACTTTTCAGCCTTATTTGTGAGGGGAAGTTGAATTTAGGTTCTGTCCCCATACACGAGTTTCAATGGGAATTGGTTGATTTACCTTTAGCACTATCTGCTTTATCAAAAGGGGAGACATATGGAAAAGTCCTTATAAAATGCTCGAATTCTGATCTTCGAAAGAACTATTTAAGGGCTAATTTATGACGGAAAAGAATTGTCTCATGATAACATGGTACTATACTGGAATATGTTCCTATGAAGATTTACTTTTTATTATGTGGAAAACATTTCCATCGGTAAACTAAAGCTTTAGTAAAGCCTGAAACAGTAGGAGATTATCAATGCAGAGAATTAATATTCTTCAAATCAGATTCCACCATTTCTTTGCACAATTCTTTGAGATTTGTTTTTGCTTTCCAGCCCAAACGCTCTTTAGCCTTAGTTGGATCACCCAAAAGAAGTTCAACTTCGGTAGGACGGTAGTAGCGAGGATCGATGCGGACCAAGATTCTGCTTTCATCATTTGCATCAACTCCTATTTCATTTACGGTACCTTTCTCTCCCATCCACTTAATGGCTGTCCCTACGGCACCGAAAGACATTTCAACGAATTCTCTTACAGTGGTTGTCTCGCCTGTTGCTAGCACATAATCATCAGGGTCGTCTTGCTGAAGCATTCTCCACATACCTTCAACATAATCTCTTGCATGACCCCAATCGCGTTTTGCATCAATATTTCCAAGATACAAACATTTTTCAACACCTTTATGAATACGTGCTACAGTAGAAGTGATTTTGCGAGTAACGAAAGTTTTGCCTCGACGAGGAGACTCGTGATTGAATAAAATTCCATTTGTCAAATGCATTCCATATGCTTCTCGGTAATTTACAAGGATCCAAAAGGCATATTGTTTGGCAACTGCATATGGCGAACGAGGGTAAAATGGAGTAGTCTCTGACTGAGGAACTTCTTGTACTTTTCCATAAAGTTCACTCGTAGAGGCCTGGTAAAATCTCACTGTCTTTTCCATGCCTGCAGAACGAATTGCATCCAGCATGCGCAACACACCGACACCATCACAATCTGCGGTATATTCTGGCATATCAAAGGACACCTTGACATGACTCATAGCTCCAAGATTGTAGATTTCAGTAGGGCGAACCCTGGAGATTATAGTAATAAGATTCGTTGCATCACAAAGATCTCCATAATGCATGAAAAGTTTTACTCCTGTGTTGTGCCTGTCTTTGTATAAATGATCAATGCGCCCAGTGTTGAATGATGAAGAACGTCTTACAATTCCATGAACCTAAAATTAAATATCGAGAATTTGTAGTTATAGTGAAAAGTGAGTCATTACTTTTCAATAGTCGAAAGAGAATTCACCATGAAAAATGATGATGTGTTTTTGATATAAATTATCCTCACCTCGTATCCTTTCTCGAGCAGAAGTTCAGCCAAATAGGAACCATCTTGTCCAGTGATACCAGTCACAAGTGCAACTTTTCTAATTTCTTCAGCAATTGGAGGAGACATGGTGAATTTGTATGTTGTTATTTTATCTATGTTTTCTTTGGATTGTGTGAAAAATAAACAAGTAAAATTTAGAAAGTATATTTCTCAGGAAGACCGAGCTTATGATCTGTGATTGGATTTTCTTCGGGGTTACGTAAGTTAGGTTTGAATTATGTCTGTTTGATATTGTTCCACTAGCTTACGTAATGTATATCCTTCATAGTTGACTTTGTCGGTCATAACGAGTTTCTCACCTTCAGGAGGGTTTCTTAAACTGTCATATTTAAAGTATGTCCGCAAGAGAAACCATAAAGACAAAAATGTCTCTTCACTGAACAGAATTTCCATCAACAAACAACAGTAGTACAATACGTGAAGGATGCTCATGGGTAAGTATGAAGAATAATTTGAAGCGTTTTCTTACAAAATATACCTATAATCCCTTGCGTGATAAGAAATTAAAGTTCTTATAGTGGCCTATGCTCATATGAACTAGTAGTTAAAGCTAAGAATTGTCAACGTTCTTGTGAAAGCAATCGTGGACTAGAGTTTTCGATACTTTTATGATATTTGTGAATTTGTTATCCTTGGTGAGCTATTTTTTGAAAGGTCATCTCAATATCTACAGTAATGAACAACTGTACGCAATCCATTTATTCTATTTTGAATCGGATTTCTTTTGTTCTCAAAAAATTTATTCACGAATTCGTTTATCCATTTCCCAACGCTTCATTTATGACGTATTTCAGGAGACATGGATTGGCCATTGAGCAAGTTTCCTCAGCGATCTGAAGAAGCTTGCTCAAAGATTTCTCTGTATTCTATAGGAAAAAGGTATCGATATAAACATCGTTTTTTTTTTTTTCAGCAATCAAAATGAAAGACTTGAAATGTAGCATTCAAAATTTGTGAAAAGGGTAAAAAAAAGAGTGAGCAATTTTAAGCAGCCAAAAGCTGTTAGGTTTTGTCACGAATACAAGCTGTTAGGTTTTGTCACGAATACAAAACTTACCCTTTAGTGATCTTTTCAGATGAAAATACTTTGACCTGATCCATATCCTATAGCTCAAGTTTCATTTTTCATATTTGCACATGTTTGCAATATCTGGTTCAACTTCGCATTTAATTCTTTTAAACAGCCATTTTCATGTCTTGTAAATAACATTTGAGTTTCACGGTGTCGAAAATATTTACTAGAAGGAGCTCCAAATTTAGGTGTCTGCTTCAAAGCTTTTTCTGCAGCAATAGCATCGTTTTCCGCCCTTTTAAGTATTGCATTCAGCGAATGAGATTTGACAACACGTGATGGTGCCTTTAATTTGGATAAATCAGTTCCGTATTGCAAACTGAACCAAGTCTCCCAACCACAACTAGCTGCTTGAGATACACAGACCAACATTCCGATTAAGTAGTCACCGTTGAAGCAACCGGCCAAAAAGCATATTGCGGCGGAACAAAGTTGAGAAGGAGGGAGATATGTCCTACTTTGCTTATGAGAATCTGTTGCTTTCACAACTTCTTTAATCAACTCTGCTAGTTCATAATTTACTACAGCTGCCTGAGAAGCAACCGATGAAATCTCTGAAGATTTCGACGTTCCATAATAATGTGCCATCAAAGACTCAAAAACTGCCTGTCTGTTATGACCATTTTTTCCAGGGCGTTCTGCACCAGCCAGATCAACTAAATTAAAAACCGTTTTCTTATAAGAATTGGTATCTTTCTTCACTTGCCTCAATACGAGAATAAGTGCACAGTGTGACCGACTCGAACCCGAATGATCCGCTGATTTTTCATTCATCCGAGTTCCAGCAGCTGTTCGTTCGGCGTGTACGATTTTTAAATATTGCATTACATCGCTCATACCATTTATGGCCATGGATTTCGCACCTGTGGGCTTATTATGCCGGTTCAATTGTGTAACTGAACGAGAATTTAATAAATCAAAACATTCAAACATATAAAATTCTACGGCTTGAGCTTCAAGTGTATAAGTAGTGGAATTCTGATTCTCTCTCATCATGTTAAGCAAATTGTAAACTGCAAGGGGAAATATACCCCAATCAGTGTGATGAGTTGTACTTTCTAAAGCAGCAGTTGTGCCAAAAATGGAGTGTGTTTTACCTGTACCTGTTTGCCCGTAAGCGAAGAAAACCAAATTATGAAGACCATTCCCAAAATCTTTGAGTAATTCTAAAATCGATGTTTGAAAGACCTGTTCCTGTGACGATTCAGGTGGAAAAACCTCCTTCGAGAAATCATAGTTTGTAACGCCGTGTCGATCTTCTAGCATGACACATTTTTTATTCCATCCCTGTAATCTCTTATAAACTGCTGTTTGATCAGCATGTCCGCCACCGGTAGCAGTGGGGCGAACCCTGACGTAAATAGAAGGATTCCGTAAGGTCCTCCTAGAGTTTGTCTGCTTTGTGTCACATCTTTCATTTTTAAATTCTGATTTCATTATTTGAATTTGGTTTGACGGTTGAAAACAAGAAAATGAAGATTCACTTCCCCATACTCACTATACTTCTTGCTACACAAACAACACGCAGGAAATAAAAATACCTGCTGTTGATGGAAAACTCAACATTGTTTCTTTTTGATTCATTCTTGCTACAAAATGAATGGTGATTGATTCTTTCTCCATACAGCATATATAGTAATCAGTTTCGAATTACATAATTGTGAAAAGGAATTTAACATTTATGAATATGCATGGCATCCTGGATAAAAGTGCGGTATACAATACACTTGAGTGTACTTCATGACTGCAATAATGAAAATCAGCCAAGATTTATAATGGTCAAACAGAATCAAGAGAAATTGGCCAGAGAGTTATTAAAGAATATCACCTCGAGCACGGGTTACTTCAACAGATGGAGGTTCAATAAAACCAGCCCTTTTTCCATATCGCCTGCCAACAAAGAACGATACAAAACCTACTAAAAAGGATCCGACTACAACAAGTGAAACTAATCCTGATGTAGACATGACAATCTTATTCCCGTCTTTTTGTCCAAGTGCGCTACCAAATCCATTTCCATGTTTGCATCCAGTGGCATCAATAGACTTGATTTCCAAATGTACTTTTCCATCAACGCCTTCTCCCATGAACGAAAAGATCATAAAATCTTTGAGAGTTCGTTCATCAACACAGTGTTTTTTATCTTCTGCACAGGAAACTACAATGTCCCCGGTGCCAGCATCCCAGCTATCACTAAATTCGCTGAAAGGCATAACAATTTCCCCAAACTCATTTTGAGGAGCATCCATCAAGTGAGCCTTGTATCCACGAACGTATGGCATTGCATCATCTGCATGGTGTGTTCCAAAAGAAACACGGATTCCATCATAGCTATTGGAAGACTTAAGTTGGATCTTAAGGCCTGTACACATGCTAACATCTGGAAAATTACCTCCTCGAGTTTCCATCTTGATAAAGCCTGGAGCTCCCAAGAAATCAACATCTACAACTTCGCCATCAAAAATTCCAACATCATTTTTAATGGTGACAGTAGAAACAGATGATCCTCCCATAACGGGGTCGTTAGTTGGGAACCATCGATGTTGTGGGTCTTCAAATGATTCAATGCGAACATCGCCATTTTCAAGAATCGTGGGTGCCATGTACCCTCCATAGCCACCCACAGAGTCTTTCTCGTGGTCTTGGAATCTAGAAAAATTATTGTTTCGGCCTCCTCCGTTTGTGACAGGACTATTAATATTATTACTATCACGATAAGGATCTTCATCTGGGTTAGGATTTGTTTCAGAAACATCATCGTCGCAGTTGGTAGCTAGAATGGATTTAATTTCTAGATACACTTTCCCTTTGACACCTTCAGCCATGATTTCAATTTGTTCAAGATTTTTCAAAGTCGCATCATCAGGACAGTATTGATTGTTTTCTTCACAAGAAACAACAATTTCACCAGTCCTTGGGTCCCAGTTATCGCTAAATTCGTCAAACTTCACAAACACTGATTGAAAGTCATCGGAAGCAGCAGGTAGATCAAAATGTGTCTTGTATCCTTTCGCATATGGAAAATCTCCAGCATAGTTTGTACCTATGCTTATACGATAACCATCGTAGACTGGAATATCTTGAGGAGTTCGGACGTTCAATTGAAGCCCGTCACATGATTGCAAATCCGGGAAGAAACCTCTTCGTCCGGTTCTCATGGCGATAAATCCAGGTGCCTTCAAACTAGGAACATCCTTCACTTCACCGTCAAAAACACCTACACCTTCATCAGATTTCACTACGAAGGTTCCTGTTGATAATCCACCCATTACTGGGTCATTTAGGGAGAACCATACATGGTAGGGTTCTGGTTCATTTGCAAAGTTTTCGATAGTGACATCCTTGACACCTTGAGCAAAGGATACACATTGGATGAGGAGGAACTGCTTTACTAGGGAAGATAGAAACTTCATTTTAGGCGATGAAATGAATAATATTAATGCTCTCTAAGGAATTCCTGAGAAGTAATGGTGAGGAGGTGTTCTCGTTTTCTAATATGACTTGATTCTTAACCTTAACTAAGCTTGTGTGTGCAAACGATAATATCAGAGAAAAAAATGCTTGTGCCAAACATGCTCTCAGCAAGAAATTAATTCTAGAACATTCTCATTATTCTCTCAAATTTAGCTCCCGTAGACATCCTATCTTTTCTCCTTGCATAAAAAATTTCACGGATTTCTGCTGGTCTTCGCGTGATTGAACTTTAAGGCCTTGAAGAGCCTCTCCCAAGACTTTTATGAGAATCGTTCATGGTAAGATTAAAAATACACAGAAAATACTTAGAGAAATTAATTATCTAAGTGTTTTGGGTGTCGATTGTAGCGTCATTTTAATAATGTACGTACGTGCATAAGAGAGTCTAATTAATACATTTAGTTGAACTCAACTTTAGCTGTTACTTCTATATAAAAATATAAATTACGTGATCATGGAACGGACCTATGATAACGACATCTTCTCATTGTTGCTGATTCTCCAAGACACAAATTGCAAATTGCCCTTCCACAAATTCGTATGCCCATGTCAACATCAAAACATTTTCCATTTAAAACAGGATACTGGCATCTATGCTGCATAGTACTAGCTGGGCATGTTTCACATTTTGTAACTCCAAACATTCCTACTGCATTCCTTTTTCATTGCATCACTTTATGATCTTCAATAAATGTAGTATTTTCAGATTCTGTAGAAATGTTTGTGAGCATTGTGGGTGTGCTATCTTCTCCTATTTTAGAAAATTGATCCTTTTGTACTATTGTTGCGATTCGTGGAGGGTCTTTGATTCCAGGGGGAGAGGCTGATGGACTTGTTTCTGTAACATCATCTGTTGTTGCAAATTGTGGAGGGTCTTTGATTCCAGGAGGAGAGGATGGGCATTTAACAATAGGAATAATGTCTTTTGGATTCTTAGTGTAAATAGTACGGCCTTTTATCAAGAATTCTTTGGCCAAAGCCAACCTGTTATAAACTGTTTTCCAGGCGTTTCCTTTCTTCTTCCAGATTTTTTCTGAAAAGGATCAATAATAAATCTATTTCCAATTTTTTCCCACATATCATTTACATTCTCATTTGTGCGATCTCTATTATTTTCAATCCAACAACTATGACATCTCGCAACACATTCAATATATTTCATAAAAATTTCCATTTCATGAATTGGTCCATGCAATCTTTTGTCATATGCAAAATCCTTACCCAATAAAGCAGAGTATGGAGGCAGTTTCTTTTTCATATTCCCCACTAACCAATTCAAAACTAATTGATTTGTTGTCATTGTATCATCTTTCGGAGCAGTGAACATCACGACACCATTCAATCAACATCTCAAAAATCATTCATACTGTTATTTAAAAGCGATTTTCATATCGTTTTCGTCATTCGTTATTGCAGAATCCACCTTTCTAAATACCATGCGAAGCCTTAGATCATTAACGATCGCTTACGTCAATTGCGTAATCTTTTGACAAATCAACATTCCAAGAAACGATCTTCGGAGGCAACACAAGTTCAATCCATTCAAAATACTGAACAGATCTTACGTAATCAAATTGCTCAGTTTGAGATTTTAAATTCAGGAATTGGAATCTCAAAACAAGAATTGATACAATTATTAGAACAAGAACGTGACACTATTGCTTACCAGGAAGAAATGATTCGTATGCAAAAGGTTACAATCCAAAAAGCTGAAGAAAGTTTCAAAAATGAGATGGACCATATGCGTGCATCCTTGTTAAAAGAATCCAAGGCCCATATGGAAGAACTTACCAAATCCACAGATTTCAAAGCTCAACAAGATTCCATGGCCAAACAAAAATGGATTAAGGAGATAATTGAAAAGGAACGCCAAAAAGGCATCGAAGACGTTGAGAAAGAGAAGGATAAAATGAGAAAATTGGTCGAGGCTTTGGCAGAAAAAAAGAATAGGTGCGTCCAATAAATTCAATTTCTTTTTGTAAATCGAATGCTATTATCTCACAAATCGTAATTTTTGTTACTGATATTTATTAACTTACTTTTACGTGATTCCTTGATTTTTGTCTCTTGCTTTTTCATATTGCCTCTTTTCCAAATCTTAACCTGTTTTTTCAATGGAATAACACAAATTCCCAATCCCGTATATTTACTTTTTTGCGTTGTACAAAAACACTAAAAATTACTTAACAAAAGAAATATTTTACTTAACGAATTGTTTTCGTACGAAAAATGTTGTACAATGAGTGATTATGGGACAGCTGGTGGAGTACTAAAATAACTTAGATGAGATAAAAGTCTGGTTATCTCTTGTTACTGATGAGGTTGAGATAGATTTTAACATAGGGTGGTGAAGGGGATTAGAAAAGGTTGGTGCTGGGGTATTGGATACCATCGGGAGGGCGTAATTGCCTTAGTGGTTAGGTGGTGCACTAACCATGCCAGTGGTCACTGGTTCTATTCCCAGCGGGGGGTCATTTGACCAATTAA
>Ga0209092_10000679_pt1 | contig 34119 bp, 20 predicted proteins | sample FraStrMetagenome_FD_187446 | JGI IMG/M metagenome (GOLD analysis project Ga0209092, IMG submission 187446) | Marine eukaryotic phytoplankton communities from Arctic Ocean - Fram Strait ARC3M Metagenome (SPAdes) (version 2) | ecosystem: Environmental > Aquatic > Marine > Oceanic | place: Fram...
ACCGCAGGCGCGGCGGGCGCATCGTTGCCGGGCTCGCTGAGGGCGGACTCTGCTGCAGGCATGGTTACTGCATCCTTGCTGGGCTCACTAGCGGTGGACTCAGTAGGGGCAGGTTCGGTCGCGGAGATCGATTCTACTGTGCTCACTTCACAGCCAGAGAAGAATGGCAGTGTCGCCGCGGCGATGAGCGCTGCGGCAGTGAGTGGGGCGGGGTGTCGTGTTGTATTTGTGTGCATGCTCTGTTTTAGCTAGCTGAAGACCGCTTATTGGCGCTTATGATTGAATTGCTACGCCATCTACGGCAGACCTCCGTCTTTTTCTTCATACGTCGTGTTGGATAAGCGTTTAATTAGCGTAGATAAGCGGTATGGGGAATGCGTTGGATTGGTTGTTTGCCCCTGTCCTGTTCGACTACTTCCAGAAGGCCCACCGGGGCTTGCCGGAGAAATCCAGATCAAGCGTTTCGCCGCCGTATTGGATCTGGATCTTTCCAGACTCGTATTCGGATTTTAAATACGGGCTATCGAAGGTCATTGGATGCTCGTAATTGATGTAATCATTGTTGAGCATCGGGATTTCATTGTTGGCCGCATTGAAGACCATCTCCGGGGCATTCTCCTGAGGTGGAGTGAAGGTCAGGATGTTGAAGGTCGGCACCACGGTTTTATGCAGCGCAATCGGTGCCTGCTGTGTTGCGGCCATGAAGGCTTCGAAGCTGCCGTATTGCTGCTGATCGCCCGCCTGGATGATCACCGGTGCAAGGCGATCCTGCAGCACGATGAATTTACGGTCGTCGGTGTAGCTGTAAGGCTTGTCATGCAGCTTGACGGTTGGCTCGTCGTGAGCGCCATGGAAGTGCGCCTGTGTGCCGCCGTTTTTCTTTTTCTTTTCAGCTTCGAATGCTGCATCCCAGAGCACTACACGCACGCCGCCATAAACGTCGCCGCGGCGCAGGAAGACCCAGCCGCCTTGCTCGATTTGCTCGTCCCAGGCGTCGCCGATATACACGCCTTGGTCGGAGCGCTGTTTGTAGAGAGGATACCAGTCCGGGTTCACTTCGGAGAAGGAGCGGCTGCGCTGCACGATTAGAGTATTGTTGTGCTGGAAGGTTTTAAACATTCCTTCGAGGCTGAATGCTGCTTTTTTGCCGCGAAAGTCGGGCTCGGCCGGTAGGTAGACTGGCACGATGCGTGCGTTGGCATCCTGCGCGACGGTCATGCCGTGCCAGCGACCGGCTTTACTCAGGTGCGATTGCAGTGCCCACGGGTGGTCCATCTGGGTGTTCAGTGTGTAGGATGGTGTGACGTAGGAATATTTGAGAAACTTGGAGTCCGGGTTGATGATCAAGGTGCGCTCGGTGCCGAGTGGGCGGGGCTGTGCCGGTTCGGACTCGCCGATGCCGCGGGACTGATAGACAAAGTTGCCCATGCCTTTGCGGTCGAGGGCCATCATTTGCACGATCTTCGGCAGCTCGTAGCCGTTGACGTTGCTCCAGTAGTTCCAGATGCCTGCATCAGCGGGGCCGCCGAGGAGGGAGGTGAGCATGCCGGTGTTGGCATCATAGCCGCCGACTTTCTTGTGGTGACGGGTCTTCGGGCCGCCGGAGATGCCTGCGATGCCAGTCTGCACATAGTCAGCCCAGTAGAGTGTCATGAAGTCATCGATGATCTGGTGCAGCTCGTCGTCGCCGGAGTAGGCGTAGGCGAGGTCGATCATGTTCATCGTGTGCTTGGCGTAGGTGGAGGAGGAGTTTTCGACGAAAAAGCCATGCTTGGCGCGCTCGCGGAAATATTCCTTCATAAAGCTCAGCCACTCGTTGTAGTGATCTTCGGCGTTGTATGTTTTGCCGTCGTTGAGGTTGGCGCGGCCGCCGCCTTCGCGGGTGCTGGCGTCCACTCCTTTGCCGTAGTAGCCGGCGCGGCCGTAATGGTAACCGCCACCGAAGCCGTAGTCCGGATAGGCGCGATCCTTGTAGTCCGGCTCGTTCATGAAAATCCGTGAGGAGACCAGGTTGCAGGCCTTTGCATTGAGGTCGTGGTTTTCGCTGCCGTCCAAATACCAGGTGCTTTGGCGCGCCCAGTGAATGTCGTTCTTGTGCTTGGTGCGTTCCCAGATGGTTTCGAGTAGTAGTTTTTCGGTTTCCGGTTCGAGACGTCCCTGGTATTCGCCGCAACGGTTGGAGAACAGGAAGTAGAGTCGGCAATACATCGGCGTGGTGAGTAGCGACCACGGATCTTCGTGGAGCATCTCCACACAGTCTTCGCGAATGAACTGGTTGGCCTTGGTCAGATCCTGATTCAAATGCAGCATCGCAAAGGCAGTGATGATCGGTTCGTGCGCTTTTTTCGCAGCGGCTTCGAATGCTTTTTGGACTCGAACTGCCTGGGTGGCTTGTTGTTCGGCGATACGTTGCTCGATGGTCTTGTCGGTGATGCCGACCACTGTGCCGTTGTCGGACTCGAAGCGCGCGAAGTCGAATTTGAGCAACGCGCCTTTGGGGAAGTTCTCGGTCTGAAATTCACAGAGTTTGATCGTATCGAGATCGAAGCCGGCCTCTTGTTCCAGATCGGACAGGCGCAGGCTGAAAGTCTTCCATGTGCCCTGGGTGTGGGTGCCCGTGAGTGTGCCGACAGCGGATTTGCCGTCTGCATCGACGAGCTGCACCTGCCAGTTGTTGTGTGCATCGCTGGTGCCTTCGGTCTTGAGGTCGAACTTTAGGCTGTAGCTGGTGTCCAGGTCGGCATAGTGCCCCCAGAGGTTGGTCATGAAGCCGAACTTGTCGGCATTCTTGGACGCGCCCGGGGTGTAAGTGACGCTGAAGTCGCCGTTCTGCTTATCGGCGAAATCGTAACTGAAGCCCGGAGTCTTGTAGGACTTGTGGCCAGCGACGAAATAGTAGGGTGCTTTGAGGCGCTTGCTCAGATCGTTGTCGATATGCTGCGTGGCCGGAGCCACGCCGAACAGGCGGGCCGCTTCGGTGTAGTTATCTAAATGCTCAGTGCCAGTGGCAGTGAGGCTGGTCGCGCAAGCCGCGGCGCCCAGTGTGAGGGTAACGATTCGTTTATGATGCATGTGAAAGTCTCTGCGTTTGGGGTTGTGTGTAATTACACATGTGTGTTTTTCATGGGTTTCTGTCAAGTGGGTATTTTGTTATGTGAGGAGTTTGTTGGCGCGGGGAGGGCGGTTACTTGTGGGTTCTGTGTGTCGGTTTGGTGTGGCGCGCTGCTTTAGGCAGCGTTCTTTGCTGGGTTGAGGCGCTGTGTGCTAGTGTGGGGTGCGCTAAATTCGCTACATTATAATGTGTCTTTCAAGGGAGATGAAACGGGGCGATTTTAATAACTCCGATCACTCGGCAAGTGTTTGGTTTAAAGTCTTTTAGGGCCACGGGTGGACACAGATGAGCACGGATTTAATATTTCGCTTCATTCAGAATATCCGTGTTTATCTGTGTCCATCCGTGGCTAATTGATGCACTCATCTCGCATGTTTCACGCTGGCTGAAGCGGCGCACTACGAGTGTGCTTTTGCTGCGCCGCAACTGCGCTGGTGGTCTGTTCCCTGGCTTTCATCTGTAGTTTTTATGTGGATGCTCAATTTTATGTATAAAAATAGTTGACAGGTTTTTAGGTGTAATTGATTGTGTAGTTACACATGGTTATCCCTCATGTCGTTATTTACTAACCCCACGCTTAACCCCCTGCGATCGGATGTCGCTGTAAATCAAGGAGATTCATTATGAAGATAAGAACAAAAAAGTGGTCGCGGCTGTTCGCGACTTTTGCTGCGCTGCTACTCGGCGCTTCGGCTGTTCAGGCCCAGTCCGATCCGGTGCAGGTGCTGAATTCCGCTGAATTCTACAACAGCACGGCTCTTGCCGTCGTGACTAACAGCGTCGATGTGGTTAGTGATCCGAATGGCAAGCTGGTTGTGACGATCGGTTCTGAGACTGGTGCAACCATTAGTAGTGTCACCTACGGTGGTGTTGCCTTGGCTGAAGCTGCTAATACAGGCACAAGCCGTCTGGCCGCAGTTTACTATTTGGATGATCCGGTTGCAGGAACCGACGACCTCGTCGTGACCTATAGCGCGGCTGCGAGGTCTCGCATCGGCGCGGTCAGCCTAGGCAATTCGGCCGACGGCGTCAGCGTGACCGCTGATGCAGTCGCAGCAACGACCGACTCACTGAGCGTCGACCTGACAACGATTGCGGTGGATACCCTGGTTATTGCTGCCTTTACGCAGAACGACCAGGGCAATGGCACGACCGTTCAGCCTTATTCGGCAGGGGAGCGTATCTCGCATGGTGATTCCGGGTCGAGCTTTACTTCTACAGGCTATGTGCAAGTGCCCACTATATCGGGACCTACTGCATATACTTGGACGATTGCATCTGCGGAAGCCTGTGACGCAGTGCTCGCTGGCTTCGCTTCTGCCGGAGAGATTATAACGGATCCGATTTCGGTGCTGAATTCCGCTGAATACCACGGTTCTACTGCTGCAACTACGCACACTCTCAGTTTCGAGACGATCAGTGATGATAACGGCAAGCTGGTCGTGACAATTGGTTCGGAGACTTCTGCAACGCTCGATAGTGTTACCTATGGTGGTGTTGCGCTGACTCAAGCTGCTTCGACTGGCACTAGTCGTCTGGCAGCGGTTTACTATTTGGATGATCCGGCCGCAGGCACTGCTGATTTGGTTGTGACTTTTTCCGGTGATGCGAGAACTCGCATCGGTGCGGTTAGCTTGGGCAATGCGGCCGACGGCGTCAGCGTGACAGCTGATGCAGACGCTGTAAATGACGTCTCACTGAGCGTCGACTTGACAACGATCAAGAAGGATACCCTTGTGATCGCTGCCTATACTCAGAATGGCGGTGGCTTGACCACAGAGCCTTATTCGGCAGGGGAGCGCATCTCGTATGGTGATTCCGGTTCGAGTTTTACTTCCACAGGCTATGTGCAGGTGCCAACTATATCCGGCCCCACCACTTACACTTGGACGATTTCAGTTGCGCAAAGCTGCGACGCAGTGCTCGTCGGTTTCGCATCCGCCGGAGAGATTGCATCGGATCCGATTACGGTGCTGAATTCCGATGAATTTTACAACAGCACGGCTGCTACCATCGTGACCAACAGTTTCGAAGTGATCAGTGACCCGAACGGCAAGCTGGTCGTGACAGTTGGTGCTGAGGGGGATTTAGACATTGCTAGTGTCACCTATGGCGGCCTTCCCCTGACTGCAGCGATCTATAATAATAATGAAGGCTTTCGCATCGCAGGGGTTTACTATTTGGATGATCCGGTTGCGGGAACTGCCGACCTAGTCGTGACTTTTGATGCTTCTACAGAATGCCGCATCGGCGCGGTCAGTCTGGGCAATGCGGCCGATGGCGTCAGCGTGACGGGCGATGTAGTCGCTGCAGATGTAGATTCACTGAGCGTCAACCTGACAACGATTGCGAAGGATACCCTTGTTATTGGTGCCTTTAGTCAAAACGACCAAAATAATGGCACGACCGTTCAGCCATATTCGGCAGGGGAACGCATCTCGCATGGTAATTCCGGTTCGAGTTTCACTTCATCTGGCTATGTGCAGGTGCCTGAGCCATCCGGTCCCACCGCCTACATCTGGACGATTGCGTCAGCGGAAACCTGTGACGCAGTGCTCGCTGGCTTCGCTTCCGCCGGTGCGATTACCTTTGCGCCGACCAGCCCGGTTCAGGTCAGAAACGCGCAAACACAATACGAAGGCGATGCCTCCGATAACATCCACACCTTTGCGAACTTCCGCGTCATCGACGCGGTGGATTCCAAACTCGTCGTGGCTGTTGGTGGCGAAGGCACAGGTGACGCAACCAGCGTGACCTATGGCGGTGACAGCCTGACAAAGGCGGAAAGTGTCCTTTCCCAGGATGTGAGCATCTGGTATCTCGACGACCCGGTAGCGGGCGATGCGGATATTGTTGTGACATTGACCAACAATAAGGACTCAAGGATCGTGGCGCTCAGCCTCGGCAACGCGGCTGATGGTATCGGCTCCAGCACTTCCGCTCGTGATGGCGGCATTGCTCAACTCGACCTCAATCTGGCAACGGTAGCCCCGAATTCATTGCTGATTGGCGGGTTTGTGAACAATGGTGCTGGGATCAATTCCACACCGTTCGACTTGGGTGAAACTGTCGTCAGTGGGACCTCCGGTTCCTCCAATATGCATGTGGGCTATATCACTGAGGCTAATGTCGTCAATCCAGCGGCCACCTATTCTTGGGTGAACGCTGCTTCGGATCGCTGCGGCGCAGTGCTCATCGCTATCTCGCCTGTGGGTGAAGTAGCGCCAGTGGGTGATCTCTCCACATTCGACAAGCCGCTAGTTGCAGTCACTCCGACCATCGACGGTGTCAAAACACTCGGTGAGTGGGGCGATGCCTTCCAGATTCCGATGCAGTGGCCTGATCTTGGGGTTCTGCCTAACGTTGGTGATATCTCATACACTGGTGATAGTGATGGTAGTAACACTCCTACGACAGAAGCCGACGCGACGCCGTCCGACATCAGTGCCGTATTCTCCTTTAAGTGGGATGCGACCAATCTCTATATCCTCGCAGAGGTTACAGACGATGTCCTCATTCAGCCAGATGCTGTGACAGCAATCGAAGGTTACCCTGCTGACCACTTCGTGCTTGGCATTGATCCAGATGTTACAGATGGAGACGTAGCTGGTTCCGTCTTCCTTGCTGATTTCACAATCGACAGCAATGACGTAGCAAGAGCCTATTACCGCACTGCTGTAGCCATTGCCGATCCGGCTTTGAATGTCTTCACCAGTCACACAGTCACTGGATCCGCAGTAGCTGGAGGCTATGTCATCGAATTGGCTCTGAATTGGGCTGACTTAGGTGTTACGAGCCCCGTTGCGACCGATATGATTGGTGTTTCGATGTTGTTGATTGATAACGATCATAATGATCCAAAGAGAGATATCATCCTGAGTAGCATCGGTAATATTACAGTGCCAAGCGAGTATCATCAAGTCACACTCGCTGGTGCGATGAACACCTTCGCGAACTACATCAGCAAATACGACGTGGGCATTCTTGACCAACCAACCGATGACCCAGACCTCGATGAAGTGGACAACTTCACGGAGTATGCACTCGGTGGTGATCCTAGCGTGAGCGATGCACCGAGTATCCAGCCTGTTGGCGAGCTCGCCATTCAAGGTGAGGACGATGTGTTTTCTTATACTTACAACCGTCGTATCGGAGCCACTGCGCTGGGTCTCACCTATGCTGTCAAAGGGAAGACCGATTTGACTGGTCCGACCTGGAGCGCTACCGGCATCACCGACGAGGTCGAAGTGACCACACTCAATGATGAGTTCGAGTCCGTCACAGCGACCACTCCGATGGACGCGGACAACAAATTCCTCCTCTTGGAAATAACTGACTAAGCGGAGTTTAGAGGGGTAGGTGGGCACTGTAGGGGGTGCCTGCCTTTTTCCTCACATTTAAGATGACGAAATGAAATCTAGCCGCCTGTTCCGGACTTGGGGCAGGCGGCTTTTTATTGGAAAACATCCAATTTAGCACACTAATTGATGAGTCGATTTATATACAGAACACTGGCTTTACTGCTGGCCTTGCCGGGATTATCCATGGCGGCCGATGCGGCTGAAAGCTTTTTTGAATTTACCGAAGCGCCTGCCGCCTCCGCCACCTTGCTTGAGGAGCGTGGTGAGGCGGTGTGGGTGCTACCAGGACTGACGCTCGATGCGGGCTTTTATCAGATCAACGGACAACAAGTGAGCCGCGTGGATGCTGGAGGCACCGTGAGCTTGCCGAATTTACCGCAGGCGCTGACTCCAACCGCTGCGTCGCTTGCCGGCGAGCGACTCTATGTCGTCAGTGGACGCACGTTGCTGCAGTTGGATCTAGGCGCAGCGGCCTCTGGCTGGGCTGAATGCGCAGCGCTGCCGCAGAGCGGCGGAGAGCAACCGGTGTTGATCGGCTTGCCAGGTGCGCTTTATTTAACGGGTGCTGGTAGTCACGGCACGGATACCTATACCTATGATACGTCGCAGGATGGTTGGACGGCACGGACCGCAGCGCCGCAAGACCTACGCGGCAAGATCGGCACTGCCTGTGGCAATGATCATTTACTCTATTTCAATGCCCAGCGTGCGGATGACGCGATTCTGGCCTATCACCGCACGACCGATACCTGGTTTGCGATGGGGCAATTACCCAGCGCGCTGCAGGTTGTGGCTGCGGGTTCCAAGGGCACGGAATTTACCTTGTATGCGGCCGATTCGGTGCTGACCGGTAAAGCGGTGTTGCGCGCCACCAAGTATGGCTGGGTGGATCACTCGGTGGTGGGGGTGCTGATGTTAGTGCTGGTCGGCGTGGGGCTACATTTCTCAAAGAAGGAAAAGTCCAGCGGCGACTATTTTCGCGGCGGGCAGCGCATCCCATGGTGGGCTGCGGGCCTGAGTCTGTTTGCCACGGGTGCCAGTGCGATTAGCCTGATGGCGATGCCGGGCAAGGCGTTTGCCGAGAACTGGATCTATATGTCGATCTCGTTCTTTATCGTGATCATTCAAATTCCGCTGTTGCTGTTGGTGTATATTCCGGTGGCACGACGTCTCGAAATTTCGACGGCCAATGAATATCTGGAACGCCGTTTCAGCCTGTCGGTGCGCATGCTCGGTTTTGTATGTTTCTCGTTGAACCAAATGCTCGGCCGCATGGCATCGATTCTGTTACTGCCGGCGCTGGCGATCAGCGCGATCTTTGGTATGCCGATGGAGACTAGCATCCTGATCATGGGCGTGGTGACGACTTTGTTCGTGACGATGGGCGGACTCGAAGCAGTGATTTGGACGGATGTGTTGCAGGCGGTCATCATGTTGCTGGCGGTCTTGGTGTGCTCTGCGTATGCCTTCTTCGCGCTGGATATCACTGGGCCGGTCGCGTTCGAGCTGCTCGGTAATCTGGACAAGCTGAAGATGTTTGACTTCAGCTTTAATTGGCAGGCGCCGGTCGTGGTGGTGCTGGTGTTGAATACCTTCGCCACTGTGTTGGGAATGATCGGCGATCAGAATTTCATTCAACGTGTGCAGTGCACCCACGACGAGAAGGAGTCGCGTAAAGCGGTGTATACACAGCTGGCGGTGGCGGTGCCGATGAATTTTGTGCTGTTTGCTTTGGGCACCTTGTTGTTCCTGTTCTATGCAACACGTGCCGAAACGTTGAGTCCGGCCTTGAAGCCGGACAGTATCTTCCCGTTTTTCGCGGCGCAGAATTTACCGGTCGGCATGGCTGGCTTCGTGGTGGTGGCCTTGCTTGCTGCGACGATTTCGACCGTGTCGAGTGCGATGAACTCGGTGGCGAATCTCGGGGTGGAAGATGTGTATCGCCGTTTCTTTCCTGGTGTCACCGATGATCAATGTTTGAAAGTCGGGCGTTACCTGACCCTCGGCCTCGGTGTGTTTGGCACGGGCGCGGCGCTGTTGTTGGCGAATATGAGTAGCCTGCAATCCATCTGGGATTTGTTTATGATGATTACCGGCATGGTGCTTGCGCCGATTACCGGGATCTTCGTGTTGGGCATCTTTACCCGACGAGCCAACAACTTTGGCGCATGGGCCGGCACTGCCGCTTCCGTGGCGGCGAATTACTACGCAAAATTCCATATGGATGTGCACGCGCTGGTCTACCTGGTCGTCGGTGTATTCTCCTGCATTATTGTTGGCTACCTCGCCAGCACCCTCACGCCGAAGTCGGCTCGAGACCTGGATGGTCTCACTGTATTTTCATTACTTAAAAGGAAGGATTAATTTATGTTAGAAGAACCTGTCAAAATAGCCGTCATCGGCACTGGCGGCTATGCGCACCAGCTGATCATTCGTATTCAAACGACACCCTTGCATGGCACCATCACCGCAGTCGCGTCGCGCGATCTCGATAGTGAGGGCGCCCGCTACTGTAAGGCACATGGCATCAATGTATTTCAGTCAGTCGAGGAACTGCTCGGCTATGGTGAGTTCGAAGTCGTGGTCAACCCGACGCCGATTCATCTGCATGCGCAGATCACCAAACAGTGCCTCGCGGCGGGGTTCCCGGTGTGGATGGAGAAGCCGCCGGTGGCCACGGTGCAGGAACTTGACGATTTAAATGCCGCTGCGATGGATGCCGAGCTACCGGTCGCGGTCTGTTTCAATTCGCTGTTTTCCTATCGTGCGCAGCAGCTCAAGGCCGAGTTACTGGCTGGAACCTACGGCAAGATCAAACGGGTCAAATCGCTCGGTGCGTGGGTGCGCACCGATGCCTATTTCGGTCGCAATGATTGGGCGGGCGCACTGAAAAAGGGCGATCATTGGATCCTCGATGGCGACATTAATAATCCGCTCGCGCATGTGGTTTGCAACGGCCTGTTCTTCGCAGGCAGTCAACAGGCAACGTTGGCCAATCCGCTTAGCGTCGAGGCCGAGTTATACCGCGCCAATCAGATCGAGAGTGAAGACACTTCAGCGATTCGTATTCAGACTGCAGAGGGCATTGAGATTCTTTCCTGGTTGACGCTGGCCTGCAAGGACGAGACCGACCCGATCACGGTGATCGAAACCGAGCAGGCGTCGATCAAGTTGATCAACTTAGAGAAAGTCGAAATCACCTGGCATGATGGCCGCACGGAGTTCCGTGACAGCTATAAGGAAAACCGTTTGGAGATGATCGAGCATCTCTGTCGCACCCTGCGCAGTGATGAACCGCTGATTGGAGAGCTGGTCAATCTGCGTCCGTTTACTTTGAGCGTGAATGCCGCCTTTGAATCAGTTGGCTCGATCCATACGATTCCCGAGTCGGCGCTCGATTGTGTGACGGTGCGTGAAACCGAGACGCAAGTCGCGATCGCAGGCATGGGTGCCATCTTGAAGCAGGCCTACGAGCAAAATGCACTATTTTCCGAAATCGGCGTATTATGGGCGCGTAAGAGCGAAGTGTTCGAGACGGCAGGCTACACACAGTTTCCAGTGCGTTTTAAGGCAGAGGCGAATGAATCACTCGAAGCGCTGAGCGTATGAGGTAAATAACTAAACTAAATTTCACTAAAATGGCATGATTATCAAAAACCTTCTTCAAGCACATCTTAAAATTATGTCGATTTCTACGTTACGCGGTGCTTTAGCCCGCGTGCGATCGATACAGCCCCAGTCCGATGCAACTGCGGCTAAAGCACGCAGCTACGGCTCTGCAATGCCCCCTTCAGCTAAGGTCGCAATCAAGAAGCGCCTGACATGGAGCGGACTCTGTCTGGCCATACTGAGTCTCGTGGTGGCAGCCTCCACCGCCTCGGCCCAAGTGGTCGTGGCTCAGAGTAAAGTATCGACCAACCTCGCGGACCCGATACTCGCGGGCGTGGAGGCGCCGATTGGAGTCAACCGCAAGTTGCTGGTCACGGTGAGTTGGGAAGGCTACAACCAGATCACTGGTATTAGTTATGGCAGCCAGTCGCTCACTGAGGCGGTCACTGCCGGGAATGGCAGAAATGCGTCCATCTGGTATCTGGATGCGCCGCAGTTTGGCAGTCATGATCTGGAAGTATCGTTTGACGTGCCCACGGAAGCGCGGATCGGCGCCTTGAGTTTGCAGCAAGCCGCAAGCGGTCCTCCTGAGCAAATCAACAGTGCTGTATCAGTGCTGACGGGTGATTTGAGCAGTAGCGCGTATGCGCTGGTGCTGGGTGTGTATACGGAGAACGGCGGTGGCGCGCTCAGTTCTAACTTTGCCAACACCCTCTACTCCGGTGCCAGTGGATCCAGTGTGAGTGATGCGGGCTATCAGGTGGAGTCGGTTGCGGGCGTGAAGAGCTATACATGGTCGGCTGCGAATTATTCATCGGTGCTTGCGTTGGTCAGTGTGGCCTACGAGCCCTCTGCCGTGACCTTGGATCCGCTGGCAATTGATGCGATTCTGGGCCAAACGCAGGGTCGTCAGGAACAGGCGCTGGTGTTGCAGGAGGCCAATACCTTTCCTTCATCGGGCATGTGGTATCATGAGAACTATGCAATATCGGCCTATTGGCTCAATACCGGGCTGGCAACGGCTGATGCGGGCTTAATCAGTTGCTTTGAGGATGCTGTCGTGGAGGTCGTCAATGAGGATGAGTCCATCAGCTATAAGACGCTCTATCAGGACCGGATCGATGTGCATAATTTTCATTGGCACGCTTACTTACTGGAGCGCATCTATTTCTTATTTTCCGCTCAGAGCACGTTCTTTCCGGGACGCATGAGTGCAGAGGCTGAAGCGGCAGTGCTACAGATGCTGTGGGACTGGGCTTCAGTGGACTGTGCGATCGGTATGGCCGACCCATCGACGATTCATTTTATTTGGGGCAGTGAGAATCACGATTTGCAGGCCTGGGTGAGCTTTTGGGGTGCGGCACAAATTTTCGCCAATCATCCGGACTATCAAAATCTCACCTACGTGGACGGATCCACGCCGGCCGAGATGGCCGCAGCCTTCGATGCCTATTTTACTGCCTTTGCCCGTGACCGCAGTTTGAAGGGCCTGGTCGGGGAAGTGGCTTCGCCGACCTATAGCAAATACACGCTCAATACCTGGTATAACTTGGCGGACTTTGCCACCGATCCTGACTTGAAAGCCGCAGCCAATGCGCTGCTCGATATTTATTGGGCCGATTGGGCCTTGGAGCACATCGATGGTGTGCGTGGCGGTAGTCGCCATCGTTCGTATAGCGGACGTTCGTCCGTTCAGCAGAGTGGTGCCGAATCGCAGTGCTGGTTTTTCTTCGGCCTCGGGCAACCATTTGGCAATCACCCGGGCGATATGTGTGCGATGACTACTTTTTGGCGCCCTTCACGTGCCACGGTGGGACTTGCCTTGGATCGGGAAGGGCTCGGTAGTTTTCAGTATGTCTCCCGACGCTTGGGACATAAGGATCCCAACCCACCGGCAGAACCTCCCGCACTGGAAAGTGGTGGCTATAATACGCTTAATCCCGAGGGTGGACACCTGCTGCGCAAGACTTGGTGCACTCCGGATTTCATCATGGGGATGAGTCAGGTTGATTTACTGCCGGATGACAACTGGGTCGCGTTCAGTAGCCAAAACCGCTGGAACGGTATCATTTTCGGCGGACACGAAACCGCGCGGATCTTTACCCATCGCCCGTATCCGGGGGACTGGAGAAGCGTTTATAACGCCGAGTGGGGCGTGCAGCACAAGGGCGCGATGCTGCTACAACGTATTACTGAGCATAAGAATGCAGTCGGGCAGATGGTGTGGTTTGATTATGCACTGAATCGTGAGGAAGTGGGCGGCTGGATCTTTGCCGAAGCTCCGCGTGCTTATGCGGCGGTGCGGATTGTGGATGGCAGTTGGACTTGGGTGCCGGATTCGATTGAGTTTCAACGCACACCCACCACGGGTATTCTTGGCGAGTGGGCGGTGCTGAATGATCAATATTCCCCAGTCATCATAGAGGTTGCGCGCAAGCAGGATTATGCCGACATGGCCGCGTTCCAGACAGAGATACTTGCTAATCCGTTGGCATGGGATGGCACGCGACTGGATTATACCAGCACCGCTTATGCAACGACATTGACTTTGTTTGCCGATGAGAGTGCCGCGCCGCGGGTGAATGGCACCACGATCGATAACACGCCGGCGGAGAATTATACGGCGCCGTATTTACAGGGTGATTTCGCCGGTGGCCCGGTGATGATCCAGTATGGTGACGAGCGCACCGTGCATGGTGTCGCGCCATTTGCAGACGACTCCGAAACCTTGGCGCTCTGGCATTTCGACGCACTCGTGTCAGGCACAGACTACGAAGACGATACTTCAGAGACGGGCCGCGCGGCACTCGATGCGGTGGTGCATGTGGATAGCACTGCAGGGATCACAGAGATTGCGGATGGCAAGTTTGGCAAGGGCATCCGCTGTGAGTCTGTGGCAGGGGATCAATTCATGATGTCAGCCTCCGGATTATGGCCAGCGGCTTTGGGATCGTTTCGCTATCAGGGATGGATTCGTTTGAACGCTGGTGATACCGGTGGATACCTCTGTCACGTCTATGATCAAGTTTACCTCAGCGTAACGACATCGAGCCTAACTTTTAAAATCAATCGATCCGGGGATGCGCAGGACAGCAGCGCTGTGAATCAAATCGAGCTGTCAGCGATGATCGACGGTTCGAATGACTGGCAATATATCGAGGCGGTCTACGATGGTGAGCGTATGCAGTTAGTGACGGAGGTGGAAACGGTCTCCGCGCCGGGCATTGGTTTATTCGTTCCGGATCGGCGTAATGTCTATATCGGCTCACGTAAGAACAAGAATAACTACGTTGGTGATATGGACGAGGTAAAGCTATCCGCCTTCATGCCGGATCCAGTCGTGGTCGCTGGTAGTGCCGAACGCTTGCAACTCTCGAACCCAGATCTTGAGACCAATACGATTGCAAATTTTTCGCCGGCGATCGGCGAGCATTGCAAACTGGTGGTCACTGCGAGCTGGGAAAGTGAGGAGCACGGCATCGCCGGTGTGGCCTATGCCGGTGAGCCGTTTAGCGAAGCAGTCAGTATCTATGGCGGACGGCAGAGCTCGATCTGGTATTTGGATCTGGATGCGGAATCGCCGAGCAGCGGCGATGTGGTCGTGACCTTTAATGCGCCGACGGATTCGCGCATCGGCGTGCTCAGTCTGGAGAACGCGGCTGCGGGTGCGCCGGCCGAAACAGTTGCCGATATGGGAGAGACCATGCTGTCTTTAACTGCTGCGGCTCATAATTCGCTTTCGGTGGGTGTCTACACTGAGAACAACGATGGTGCATTGAGTTCGGATTTCGCCAATACGCTTTATTCTGGAGGCAGCGGCTCTTCGGTCGGCAACTCCGGCTATCAATTCGAGCCTGTTGCAGGTGCGCATAGCTATACTTGGACCGCGGCCAACGATTCCCCCGCGAGTGTCGTGGCCAACTTTGCACCGGCTCCCTTTGTCGTTGCCGCGCTGCCCGACGGTGATGCCGATGGTATCGCGGACGAGTGGGAGATCGAGCAGTTCGGTAACTTGAGTCAGAGCAGTCCAGCTAGCAACGCCGATGGTGATCCTTGGACGGATCTGGAAGAATTCATTGCCGGGACGGACCCTTGGGATCCGGACTCGAAGTTTCAAATCAGCGCGACGACTGCCGAGTCGATCTCCTGGCAAGCGGTGCAGGGTAAAACTTACCGTGTGCTCTCGACCGAAGATCTAACTCAAGAATGGGGCGTGGAAGCCACCGGCCTGCAGGGGATTCCACCGCAAAGCAGCTATTTCTTTTCCACCGAACCGGATCAGAAGTTTTTCAAAATCGAAGTTGAATGATGATTAAAGGCATCAGCGATGTTTGTGTGCTAGTGGCGCTACTTGTTAACGTCGCAGATGCAGCGGGTTCCATTCGGCCCTTCGACGAGCTCAGGGTTCGGAAACAAGCTCAGGACAGGCCAAATGTGGTGCTGATCTTAACGGATGATCAGGGCTATGGAGATGTCGGGTTTAACGGCAATCCGATTGTGCAAACGCCAATACTGGATGCCTTCGCAGCAGACGCCGTGGTCTTTGACCGCTTCTATGCCAATCCAGTCTGTTCGCCCACGCGCGCAGCCTTGATGACCGGGCGCTATGCCTATCGCACCGGAGTGCTCGAAACGCAGGAGGGGCTTTCTATTTTACCGCCCTCGGAACTCACCATTGCGGAAGCACTGAAGAGCGCCGGTTATCGCAGTGGACTGTTTGGTAAATGGCACCTTGGCGATAACGCGCCGGCACGTCCGGTGGATCAGGGCTTTGATCGTTCATTGATGCATGTCGCCGGCATGATCGGTGCGCCTTACAGCCCGCTCGATGCGCAGTCGTATTTTGATCCCGTGCTGATCGATGATGGAGTGGAGCGACGCTTCGAGGGCTACTGTGCGGATATTTTTACCGATGCGGCCATCGACTTTATCAATGCGGCGGATGACGAGCCGTTCTTTGTCTATCTGGCGCAGAACACACCGCATCACCCGCTAACAGTTGCCGACCGCTATGCGCAGCCGTATCGCGATGCCGGCTTGAGCGAAGACAGCGCGCGCTACTATGGGATGATTACCAACTTGGATGACAATTTTGGACGCTTGATCGATGCCTTGAAAGCCAAAGGCGAATTGGAGAATACAGTGATCCTGTTTCTCGGCGACAACGGCACCTCCAGTTTGCACAAGCAGCAGGACCTATGGAGCTGCGGCCTGCGTGGCCGTAAGACCTATGTTTATGAGAACGGTGTGCGTGTGCCGATGTTTATCCAAGTCCCCGGCGCGCAGGGCGCGGGGCAACGTCTGGATACACTGGCATCAGTGGAAGACTTGATGCCGACGATTCTTGAACTGTGCGGAGTCGAGCCGGCCAGCAATCTTGATGGAGTGAGTTTGCTGCCATTGTTGGCAGGCGATGCCTTGCCGGAGCGCTCGTATTTCGTGCAATTCCACCGCGGGCAACCACTGGATCGCTATCGGAATGCGGCAGCGATTACCGAGCGTTGGAAACTGGTGCAAGCTGTCGGGCGGGGTGGGGAAGCTTTCTCGCTGGAGGCTGCACGCTTTGAACTGTATGATCTCGAAAATGACCCGCAGGAGCAGCACGACCTAGCGGCAGAGCACCCGGAGATCCTGGCACAATTAAAGGCCGACTACGATGCATGGTTTGACGATGTGACCAGCGAAGCGCTTGAGCCGGTTCGCACCTGGATCGGTAGCGACGTGCAGAATCCTGTGCTGCTGACCCGTCAGGATTGGCGCGGTGGTGGTCTATTTGACGGGGATCTTGGCCACTACGAATTGGATGTCAAAACTGCCGGGACGTATCGGATCACCTGTCAGTGGAGCAAGCTGCTGAAAGAGGCGCATCCGGTTGTATTGAAACTCAATGACCGTGTATTGAAGAACCAAATCCTGTATGCCGAGTCGGAGTGTCGCTTCGAATCGATCGAACTTCCAATGGCCCCATGCCGTTTAGAGGCATGGGTCGAAATCGACGGCAAGCCGATGGGCTTCCGCTTTATGACAATTGAAAAATTGGATATTAAATGAAGCACACTTATAAAAAACTCCAATGCGTCGTATGCGCGGCACTGCTGTCAGTGTCGAGTGTGCACGCGGAGACCTTAGCAGAGCGGGCCCAGCAGGTGCTGGATCAGACAGAAACACGACAGCTTGGAACCTTGGAGTCCTTGCTGCGCACTCCCTATCCGCCGAAGAAGTCGAAGGGTGGGCCGGGCTTATGGCATTATGAGAATTTTGCGCTGGCTGCGTATGGTTTGAACGAGCGCACCGAAGAGGCGGATGCTGGCCTCTTAACGCTGCAGCGTGACCTCTTTCCAGAGGCGAATGCCCACTTTGAAGCGGGCGCGATCCATTGGCATGCCTATTTGCAGCAACGAATTTATTGGCTCTATTCGAGCCGCAGTGAACATTTTCCCGGCCGCATGAGCGTGGCTGCTGAGAATGCGATACTTGAAATGCTCTGGGATTGGGCGGGGCCGGTTTGCCGCAAAGAGTTCGCCGACTTGGACAAGATCTGGTGGGTCTGGGGCAGTGAAAACCACCACTTGATGGCATGGGTGAGCTTCTGGGGCGCTGCGCAGATATTTGAAGCGCATCCTGATTATAAAAATCGCACCTATAGTGATGGCACCACGCCAGCGGAGATGGCCGCAGCCTTTGATGCCTATTTTAGGCTCTATGCGAGTGAGCGTGCGAGCAAGGGCTTACTCGTCGAGATTGCTTCGCCGACCTATGCGAAGTATTCGCTCAACACATTTTATAATTTATATGACTTTGCCGACGACCCGGTTTTGAAAGAGCGTATGGGCATGTTGCTCGATTTGTATTGGGCGGACTGGGCGATCGAGCAAATCGACGGGGTGCGTGGCGGTAGTCGCCATCGCAGCTATACCGGACGCGCATCGAACCAGCAGAGCGGTGGAGCCGAGGCGGCATGGTATCACTTCGGTATCGGTGTCGAGGGCAGTAAGCATCCGGGCACGATTTGTGCCGCGACTACGTTTTGGCGTCCATCGCCAATCGTGCTGGCTTTGGCCCTCGATACAGACAAGCGTGAGCCATATAGCATTGCCTCACGCCGTCCGGGACTCTCTGCGGGGAGTGAAGCGATGAACTATATGCAGGACACCAGTAATCCGCTCTATAATGAGAGAGGGGTTAACCGCCTCGCGCCGGAGGGGGGCTCCTTACTGCGCACGTCTTGGGTGACACCTGATTTCGTTCTAGGCATGAGTCAGGTCGATGCTTTACCGCGGGAGGCATGGTGGGCGGCCAGTGGCCAAAACCGTTGGAATGGTGTGACCTTTGCCGGCCACCCGACCGCCCGGATCTTTACACAACGGTATCAACCCCAACGTGGCAGTGTGTATAATGCCGAGTGGGGCGTGCAGAATAAAGGAGTGATGATCCTGCAGCGCTTGCGTTCATCGAATGGGGTCGGGCAAATGATTTGGTTTGATCATGCACTCAAGCGTGTTGAGCGCGAGGAGTGGGTCTTTGTCGATGCCCCGCAGGCTTATGCCGCGGTGCGAATTGCGAAAGGTGGCGGTGAGTGGCGAGCAGATTCCCCTGCGCAGCGGCGTGATGGCAAAGGGCGTGATGGCATGGGCGAGTGGCTCGATCTCAATAATGCGTTTTCACCGATCATCATCGAAGTGGCACGCAAGCAGGACTATGCCTCATTTGCTGCTTTTCAGTCTGCAATTCTCGCCAATGAATTTTTATGGGTCGGTAAAGTGGTGACCTATCGTAGTGATTTTTATGATACAACTCTGACTCTGCCTGTCACCGCCGCTACGCCTGCGTTGATTGATGGCGAACCGGTGAATGCCACCCCTGACTTTGTGTATGACAGCCCATACATTCAGGGCGACTTTGGCAGTGGCGTGGTCACGCTTCGACGTGGTGATTTTACCCAAACACTCGATTTTACGAAATAAGATATCATTCAAACTAAGGAATAGACTATGAAAGCACGAACTACATTGAACAGAACACTTGCAGGGATCGGATTGCTCTTGGGAGCCTCTTCATTGACTGCCGAAACGCTTGTCATTACGACCGGTGATTGCGGAGATGGCACCCCCGGTCTGGGCGCGGATGGCTGGTTGAGCGAAAATTCCGAAGCCTCGTTACGCGGCAAGTCGGGCACTGGTAAGATGTCGCCCTTCGTGATGGTGCGTGCCAATGATAAACGCCAGGATATCGGCTATTTTCGCTTCGACCTCTCCGAGTTGAATGGCCGCCGAGTGAAGTCGGCAAAATTACAGCTATATGCGATGACGGCTTACAAGGACTGGATGACGGTGGCAGGCTTAGCCGATGGCATCAAAGGACAGAACGTGGCCGGTGGTGAGAGTGTGAATGACCACGACGACGATCAACATGATGAGTTCTTTCGTGAAAAGTTGATGGATCGCCAGAGTGCGCCCGGGATGGAACCCAGTGATGGTGATTTGACGACGATCGATTGGAAAGAGGGCTCGGTATTTGCTCTGGGAGATTTCCAGAACACGGGCGAGTTCGGACTTGTTGAGTTTCAGTCGCCGGAGTTGGCGGTGTTTGTCAATGCCGATACCAATGGTGTCATCACACTTTATCTACAGGGGGACATACACAGTTTTCGCTATGCCTCGAAAGAGAATCCAGAAGGAAATCCGGCGCCGACACTGGCGTTAGAGCTTGCTGAAAGTCGCTAATTTTTAATTTCATCCGACATTGATCACGAGGCGAGACTGACGGCAAGAGCTTCAGCTCGCCTCGTTTTTTTAGCACGTTCCATGTCATTTTTTTTATTTGACACCCATGGTGTTGATCCATGTGTATTTACATGGAATTTAAGTAATTTTTTCCACTTGCTCTATTTGCCCTCCCCCTTCCGGGTTTTACGATCGGATGCCACTGTTGTTTAATTTATTATGATTCGAGACGCCTTTAAAATGAAACTGAAGCCCGGCTTCGAGGCCGAGTATCAGAAACGTCACGACGAGATATGGCCGGAGCTTTTAGCAGTGCTGACTGCTGCCGGTGTGTCCGACTATTCGATCTTTCTCGATGTCGAGACCTTGACACTCTTTGCCACGTTGAAGCTAGCGGACGATAACACGGCCGCAGATTTACCAAACCATCCAATCGTGAAGAAGTGGTGGGCCTTTATGGCCGACATTATGGAAACCAATCCGGACAACTCACCGGTGTGTGTGTCGTTGAGCGAAGTATTTCACATGGCTTAATCGATTGATGAAGCAGAAAAACATACTGTGCTTTGGGGATTCAAATACCTGGGGATTTCCGCCGGATTGTGGTGTGCGCTATGATCGTCAGACGCGTTGGCCGGGTGTGCTGCAGGAGGAATTGGGCGAGGACTATCATGTGATCGAAGAAGGGCTCCCCGGACGCAATACAGTGTGGGATGATCCGGTTGAAGGTGACAAGAATGGGCTTAAGCAGTTGGTGCCTACGATCCTTTCGCACATGCCGTTGGATCTGTTGATCATTATGCTAGGCACGAATGACTTTAAGAACCGTTTTAGTGTGTCACCACTCGATATTAGCTGGAGTATCGGGCGTTTGGTTAAAACCGCGCGTGCAACGAGCCATCCGCTTTTAGGCGAAGCGCCGGAAGTGTTGGTGCTCTGCCCGCCACCACTGGCAGATCTCAGTAGTAGTCCCTTTGCTGGCATTTTAGTCGGTGCGGAAGAGAAATCACGTCAACTGGCTTCAGTGCTGGGGGCGTTTTGTGAGGATAATAATATACGTATGTTTGATGCCGGGAGTGTGGTGCAGACCAGTCCGGTAGACGGTGTGCATTGGGAAAAAGAAGAGCACCGCAAGCTGGGCATCGCCGTAGCTGGACAGGTGCAGGCAATTTTGTAAGAATTAAAAAAAGGAAGGGTAGTATTATGAAAGAAACGATGAAGCAGGATACGGAGGTCTCCGTTTTATTGGTCGGTGGCTTTGGCCATGCGGTCTGGGTATTTGATGAGTGGTCGCGCGATAACGCTGCTGTTCGTCTGGTGGGCGCGGTGCAAACCTTGCCCGATGAGTCGTTGGACGGCTTTTTAGCGCATCCGTGGGCAGCACAATTTACACCGTCGATTTATCAAGATATGGATGAGGCGCTGTTGGCCGAGCAACCGGACATTGTGATCATCAGCACCCGTCCGGACTTGAATCCGGAGCTGATTGAGAAAAGTTTGCGTGCTGGAAGCCATGTGATTTCTGAAAAGCCAATCGCGGTCGATGAGGCTGGCTTGCTGCGTGTGCATGCCGCAGTCGAGGAAACGGGTAAGTTTGTCTTACCAATGCTTGGCATGCATGAAGTGCCGGCCTTTACCGAGGCTCGTGATTTAGTTGCCGAAGGCGTGATCGGTGAGCCGCTGCTGGTGAATGCCCGCAAGTCCTACCAATGGGGCACGCGTGCGGAATGGTTTAAAAAGCGTGAGACCTATGGCGGGATTTGGGGCTGGATCGGGATTCACTCGTTCAATCACGCCGCCTATATCATCGGTCGTAATGCTACTAAGGTGTTGGCAGCACAGGAACAGAATCGCTGCCATCCGGACTATGCGCCTGAGTGTGCCGACTGCATGACAGGCGTTTTCCTGTTGGAAGGCGATGTGCAGATGACCGTGAGTGTGGATCTGCTTCGTCCGGATGGGCAAGAAGCCTGGGGCGACGATTGGGTGCGCATCGTAGGCAGCGAGGGCAGTATTGAAGCCAACCCGGAACTCGGCACAATTCGTCTGATCCTCAAGGGGAAGGATGAAGAACTCCGCAAGGTAACTGCGGTTGCGCCATCTTTTTACACTGCATTTCTGACTGCGGTGACTGATGGTGCGGATTTTTCCGAGCTCACAACTCAGGGCTTCCGTCTGACTGAGTCGGTGTTGACTGCCGAGCGTGCGAGTGTGGGGCAGCGTTGTGGGTTAGAGGTGAAACAAGATCGTTGGGCGCTATCGTTGTCAAAAGCTGAGTTGTTGAGTGATGAGCCAAGTGTTACGCAAACGATCAAAGGGTTCACTCTGATCGAGCTGCTGACGGTGATTGCGATTATTGGCGTGTTGGCCGGTATTTTAATCCCGGCGATTTCCGGGGTGCGGGCGTCTGCCACTAAAGCTAAGTGTGTGAGTCGTCTGCGTGCCTTGGGTTCGGCCGCGAATCTTTTTGCGACTGAGCACAAAAACCAATTCCCGACCAATGGTTCTAAGAATTCGTTTTCGAACTTGCCGGATGATCAAAAAGGCTATGGTCGTGCGTTCACGCTCCTGAAGCCGTTTCTGCAACGTGATAACACGAGCACGGGAGACCTGCGTAAGACGAATTTATTCAACTGCCCAGTGCACGATGGTATCGAAGGCTTTGGTCAGCGGCATCACTATTCTTATAGTATTATGGTCGGTATGCGCAATTCGGCGGGCACAGGGTTTAATAATTCAGTGCCGACGCCGCTGCGACTGGCTGCGGCGACACATCCTGATTCGACTCCGTATCAATGGTGTGTATCGGGGCAAGGCGGGGGGGTTCCTTATTTGCCGACGCCCGAAGCAGAAGGCTATGGCTGGCAGGGGGCTACCGCTGGCGGCGGCTTAGCGCCCAATCATGGCTCGAATTGTATGGTGCTGTATTTGAGTGGACGCGTCGCGCCCTTGGATCTTTCGAATGACCAGAACGAGCTCTACCGTGATGGTTTGCCAACCAGCGTATGGGCGAAGGACTCCATGTTTGATCCGACCAAGTAGTTGTTTGAGCGAAGTAAATTGATAAATGCTCTACTTAAAACTCCTCCCCCTTGGCTCGGCGTAGCTCGGTTAGAGCGAAGACGGCTGCCAAGCATGTCCTGATACATATGTATCGTCAAATTCACGTCAGCAATTCGCCGCGTAAAGCTCCTCGCCTGCGAAGGGGAGGTGGCCCCGTCTGCGGGGACGGAGGGGTTTTTCGGTCATTTTAGTCAAATTGGTAAAAGATCGCTTAGGCACGGCGGAGAACCCTTCCGTCTCGCTTCGCGAGCCACCTTCCCTTTGTAAGGGAAGGAGCTTTTTACCACTCACTTCATGCGCAAAATATACAACAAACGCAATGTCACCCAGGAATGGTGAACTGCGATATGAATCAACAAAATTAACTGATGATTGAAGCAACAAACACATCTGCGGGTGAGTCGTATAGCCTGGAGCTGAATGGGTTTCGACTGAACCTGTCCTTACGCTATTTTAACGAGGGTGCATGGCACGCGCTGGAGCACCTTGATGGTAACCATTGGGGGAGCCCTGTGGCACCTGGGCTGAAAGTTGAGCTATCGCTCGAAGCGGAGGCGCTGGGCTGGAGCTATGCGCTGAGTCTTGAATCGGATTTTGAAACACAGGTTCGACTGCGAGTTGAATTGGAAGATTCCACGGACCTGTTTCATTTGATTCCGTGTATTATTCATGGCGACAACAACTGCGCACAGGTCCGGCCGTTGGAGTATCCGCTGTTGACCTCGGAGCGCCCGGACGATCCGGATTGTTCGCCGTTATGGGAATTTCGCGCCGACCGTTCGTCGCATCCGGTTTCGATGTTGTGCTGCGCGGATGGTGCCGTTGCTGTCTCGGTCGATCCGTATACGCATGATGCCGAAGGGCGCTTGATCCGTAACGGAGTCTTTTCAGAATTGCCCAATGCCTTCGGTGTGTCGTTGGGCTATACCAACGATCCACTCACCTACATTAACCACATGTTTGGACCGGAGGATAAATGGGATTACGGCCCGTCGACTTACGACCGTGCGAAAAGCATGCGCACGTGTGGCCGTATCCATGTTGAACGTGGCGAGGGCCGGCTGGCGGCGCATGCAATTATCCGTTCCATCTATGACGAGTTACGCGAACTACCACAGCCGAAAAAGAGCGTGCGTGAGGCGGTTGAAGGCTTGCTGGATGCCTTGCTGAATGTCAACTGGTCGGATGAGCTGCAGGGCTACACCAATGCAGAGTGCAAGGTGCCGGATGAGCCGGAATTGAAGCCTTGGCGTCCGTTGGTCGAGATCGGTTGGACGGGCGGGGGCGTGGTCGCGTATCCGCTACTGGCGGCGCAACAAACACTTGGCTTACCCGAATCGATTTTTGACGGCGGTAAGGGGCCGATGCGCATCATGGATCAGATTGTTGACGGCTATAATCCTAACTCGGGACTATTGTATGATGTGATCCAGCCGTGGAGTGATCTTTGGCCGGAGAGTCGAGTCAGTGGCTGGTGGTCCGGCTTTCATTTGGTGGAAGAGTGTCACTCGGCCTACACCAATGGTTCGGCGGTGTTTTATTTGTTTAAGATTCTGACGTTTATGAACGAACGCTCATTGGAGACGAATTCGCAGTGGTTACAGACTGGTATGCAGGTTTTGGATACAGTCATCGAACTGCAGCGCGAGGACGGCGCATACGGTTATACCTTCAGCCAGCACGAGAAGAAGGTGCTCGATTGGGAGGGCTTCGCCGGTTGCTGGTTTGCCGCAGCCTGTGCGCTGGCGTATCGCCAGACCGAAGAGCCGCGTTATCTTGAGAGTGCCCGCAAGGCATTGGAGTATTATGCTGGGTTTGTGAAAGACCTCAATTGCTGGGGCACGCCGATGGATACGTGGAAGGCCGTGGACGAGGAGGGCAACTTGGCCTTTATCCGTGCAACGCGCTTGATGCATGAAATTACCGGCGAGCCTCACTTCTTGGAGTTGCTGAAAAACGGCGCGGACTATGAGTGTCTGTGGCGCTACGGTTTCAAAGCGAAGCCAGAATATCCACCACTCGACACCTGCGGCTGGAATTCCTGCGGCGGTTCCATCACGTCGATCTCCAATCCGCATGTCCACCCGATGGGCCTACTGGTGACCAGTGACCTGGACTATTTGTCCAAGCAAACGGACGACAGTTACTATCAGCAACGCGCGGACGACGGTGTGAACTGGCTGATGGCCACCATGGAGTTATACCCCGATACGATGGGCTATGGTCGCTATGGAGTGCTCTCGGAGCGGACCTGTCCCAGTGACGGATTGGTGACCGAGCGTTATTCGGACGGCACGCCGTGTAGCACCTGGTTTAGCTATAACGGTTGGGCCGCTGCGAATGCGCTGGAGGCCTTGGCGGAGCGGGTAGCAGAACAGGAGGCGGGAACCTTTGTCTAGAGTCCGCAGGCTCCAGTTTCCTGAATGTAAATGAGACTATGAAGGGTGTAATTAAGAGAGGGGATCATATCCATGTAGCACGGCGGCGAAGCCGTTGTGAGCGTTTCGAAAGTGCCTAACACTGGCTTCACCAGCGTTCTACTAAAAGATTGCAACAGGCACCCGCCCCTTTACGTTTAATTGCACCAGTCTATGAATATTATGAAATCAATGATCCGAAAAACCATACTGAGTAGCATCGCTGCTGTTTACTTGTTCGTCTTGCTCGGCTGCATCTATGAGGTGCCGATTACATCCAAACCGACTGGTGAGATGGACTCTAGACTCCTGGGGAACTGGGTCTCACCAGACGAAAAGATTAAATTGAAAGTGGTGAAGCTCAATGATGAGAACTACATCGTCGTCAATACGGACGGGAAATTGTATCAGGCCTGGCGTTCGGATGTCGCTGGAGTTGCGCTGTTCACCGTGTTGCACCTTGAAACGGAGATGCCGAAGTATTCCTATTGGAATTGGAAATTGTCCGATGAGGGCTCGCTGGTTCTACGTCTGATCAACCACAAGATCGTGCCCAAAGACCTGGCAGACTCGGCCAGTGTGCGAAAACTTCTGAGCGATCACCTGCAAGATCCGGCGCTCTTTGGTGATGCCATACCGCTGAGCAAGGTGCAGTAGTATTCTGATATACAGAAAGAAAAATTTAAACCACCCGCTGCGCTAGAGGACACAGAGAGCACAGAGGAAAGCAAATGAACACTGAATCGATGGGACAGATTGAGAGCGTTGGGACAGTTCTGGGGTATATCCAGTCAGAGCTATCAACTCCGTTCCCTCGTCCCTCGCTCACTGCGTCATAGTCCTCTACGTTATCCAACTGCGTCTTGGGTTTCGCTGATCACTCATACGATTTCTGATATATTTTTATGGATGAAAAGTAACCCCTCCCACCTACGCTAAAGCTACGGCGGACATGCCGTCTCGGCCCTTCGACAGGCTCAGGGTGGTGCCCCGTCGAACCACAGACCGAGCACCCAAAGGGCATTTCACCACCTCCCCTTGGCTGCATATCCTTCTACATATGATTGTATGAGTTAATTCACGCTAGTGAATTGTGTATAGAAGGAATATGCGACTAGTGCCTTGTATCTTGTGAGATTTCGTAGCGTGCAGCTTTAGCAAACGTGCGTCGTGCTGGCTGTGGCTTAGTCATCTGAGGTTCTGAACGTTTGCTAACACTGCACGCTACCTAGAGGAAATCGATTCACATCAAGGTTACAGAACACTAGCAGTAGCAGCAACCGACCTGTCCGCCATCTGCGTCCTGCATAGCTCGAAGAGTGAAGCGGGAAGCTCGTAGAGCGAAGGAGGAGGGAACGGGTGGTTAAACCTCTGGGGGCTTTTTCCTTGCGGTCCATCGGCATTCTTTTTGACGCCTTGACTGCCGAGAGACTGCGCATTAGTAATGATATAAGGCTCTTCGACAATTCCAGTGGATCATTCTGGATTTAGGGATTCAACTAAGGCCGTAGACTCTCTCATTCTAGTAATCATACCGCTAATGATCGTTGGTAAACCTGCACCTTAAACTGATAATATATTAACCGCAGATGCACGCTGATTTACGCAGATAGATTGGCGCCTCAATTCATTTAAAATCTGCGTGAATTCGCGTTCATCTGCGGTACAAAAAAGATTTCCTTAGGCCTCTAGGCTCAACTGTGTGGCTGGAAATTGAACGTACTGACAGTGTAAGCACCCACTGGAAATCTCGAAGAACTTGATATAATACCAATGAAAACTTTTCTTATATTGGCCTCCTGTATGGCCGCCTCACTCATGCCGCAGGCTGCTTCCGCTCAAGTCGATGAAACTGGCATTTTAATTGACCACGTATGGTCGGGGCATCCTGTGGGATTTGATATCCTTACAGAGCACGGCCATCAGTTTATTGCGTATTACGATGCGGATCGGCGCCTCACTGTAATTGGACGGAAACTTGACGAAACGGGTTCAACCCGTGTGCACCCCGAAGGAGTGCCTGTGCCGCGGCGTAAGCGTATGTCCAATGTTCTTGGCTGGGATAGTCACAACAGTTTGAAAATGGCCTTGGACCGTGAAGGTTATTTGCACCTCTCCGGCAATATGCATTGCGATCCACTGGTTTATTATCGCACGCGGGAACCTTTCGATGTCAGCACGCTTGAACGGGTTGACCGGATGACGGGTAAACGTGAGAAGCAGGTAACTTATCCACACTTTTTTAAAAATTCTGCAGGCGATTTGATGTTCCGTTATCGTCATGGCGGGAGCGGCAAAGGCAGCGATTATTATAACATTTATAATTCAAGCAGTCGTGAGTGGTCGCGGTTGATCGAAGGTTCACTCCTCGATGGGGAGGGGGCGCGTAATGCTTATAGTTCGGGGCCGATTCGGAGCCCCGATGGTAGCTACCATATGATATGGATGTGGCGTGATACTCCGGACGCAGCGACCAATCATACACTCTCTTATGCGCATAGCCGGGATCTGATTCATTGGCAGACCAGTGCGCGCAAGACACTCGAGTTACCGATTACGATTCAGAAGGGAGAAGTCATCGACGCTGCACCAGTGGGTGAAGGCTTGATTAATATGTGCTTTAACATCGGGTTTGATGCGCAGCATCGTCCCATTGTATCCTATCATAGATATGATGCCGAGGGGCATTCTCAGGCCTACGTGGCACGCCCGGACGGCGAGGGGGCCTGGTTGATTCGCTCGCTCAGCGAGTGGGACTTTCGATGGGGCTTTTCCGGTGGCGGTTCGATCGCGGGTGAGGTTCGCTTGGGAGCACCGGTATTGACTGATGAGGGTGCCATGATGCTCAACTATACAACCAAAGAGGCGGGGAATGGGCGTTGGTATTTTGATAGTGACAGCTTAGAACGGTTACCGCCACCGTCCCGTGAGCCTGAGCCTGCGGAGCCAAAGCGTGCGCTGAATTATGCGGGCTCTGGTTACCCGGGGATGCAGCCTAAATCCGTAAGCTCGGCAGCCGAGGAAGGGCACTGGGTTTTGCGCTGGGAGACGCTCGGCAGGAATCGAGATCGTGCCCGCGAAGTGATTCCACCACCCACCGAATTACGACTTCGCGAGTTCAACTAACAAGTGCAAGGAGCTAGAAGCTCATTATTGTAGTTAGTGTTATGGTTGTGTTCAGAGGTGTTTGTGGGGTTGTTCGGCTCTGCTGCCTCCGCTTCGTGGAGGCCGCCCTCCCGAAGGGAGGTGCCGCGAAGCGGCAAGGCCGGAGCGAAGCGGAGGCAGCAGAGTGAGAGTGTTGTGTCGGTCTGCATCAAGCAACCAATTTGTGGTAAAGTTCAATTGGAGCGACGAACCCTAAATCTTTTCTGGGGCGGTTGTTGAGCTTTTCTTCGATCAACTGACATTGCTCCAGAGTCAGTCCTTTGAGGCTTTCTCCCTTTTGCAGATATTGACGGATCAATCCGTTGGTGTTCTCGCTGAGTCCTCGCTCCCATGACGAATAAGGGTGCGCGAAGTAGATCGGCACACCCAAAGCCTCGCTGACCGTTTCGTGCCCGGAGAACTCTTTGCCATTGTCCAGCGTGATACTGTGCAACTTCCCCACGAAGGGTTGCAAAGCGACGATCATCGCAATCATCACCTCGTCGCTACGCTTACCTTCCAATGGATACATCAGGCAATGCTTGGTCTTGCGTTCGACCAACGTCAACACCGCCCCTTTATGCTTGGCACCTACGATCAGGTCGCCTTCCCAGTCCCCGTAATAGCGCTTCGAGTCCACACTGGCCGGACGTTCGTCGATGCTCACCCGGTTGGGAATCACCCCGCGCCGGTCTTTGTGGCCGAGACGCCTACGTCGCTTCTTACGCTGACCACGAAGGTGCAGGTAAAGCGTCCCCCCGTGGTCGTAGTCGCTGTAAATGTGCTGGTAGATCCGCTCATGGCTCACCGTCTTTTCGCCCTGTCGGCGCATGTAGCCAGTGACTTGTTCCGGGCTGTAATCCTCCCGTAAATAATACTCCACGGCCTCCTGCACTTCGACGGTGAAATCATTGCGTTTACGGCTTTCAAAGCGGCGTTGATCTGCCAACTTATGAGCCTGCTTGTGACGGTATCCGCGCTGGCCAGTGTTTCGGCTCAGCTCTCGACTAATCGTCCCCTCGCTGCGTTCCAACAGTTTGGCGATCTGGTTTTGTTTATATCCGGCTTTACGCATCTGTTCAATGCTGTAGCGTTCTTCACGAGTTAGGTGTTTGTATGGTTTCATCGCTAGAGAGCTTCCGGCCAAGGTCGGTGCTTTCGCAAGCACCTAACTCACCTTCGCCGCTCTCCTGCACTTCAAAATTGAATTCGCCCTTTATAAAATTCGCTAAGAGATCAGATATTAACAAGCCTAAGTTACCTTATGATACGAACACTCTATCGACTCTCCACTCTAATCGCGCTGTCGTTGATCTATATGGGATCAATTGCGGATGCATCTGTAGAACGTCCCAATATTGTGCTGATCATTGCGGATGATATTTCGTCGGACTTCAATTGCTTCGGTGGTCAGGTTCAAACCCCGCACATTGATGCACTCGCAGCGGGTGGGGTTCGCTTTAGCAATGCCTATGTGACCGCAAGTTCCTGTAGCCCGAGTCGTAATAGCATCATCACGGGACGTTACCCTCATAATACTGGAGCGCCGGAACTCCACATGGATTTGCCGGAAGGGCAGTTTATGTTTCCACAGGCTCTGAAAGAGGCTGGTTATTATACCGTGCTCTCCGGGAAGTGGCATATGGGCGAAGCGACCCGTCCGGCCTTTGATGTGTTGGATGCAGTGCATTATCCGGACGATCCGACCGGGGCTGCGAATTGGATTCAGATTTTGCAGGAGCGTCCGAACGATCAGCCGTTCTTTCTGTGGTATTCTGCCCTTGATGCGCACCGTCCCTGGGAGCCGGATACTGAAGCGACGCCGCATGATCCAGCAACGTTGAACCTGCCGGTAGGGATTCCCGATACGCCAATTGCGCGTGCCGATTTTGCTAGTTATTGCGACGAGGTGCGGCGCTTCGACCGCTACGTTGGCGCAGTGGTCGCGGAACTTAAAGCGCAGGACGTGTTTGATAATACTTTGATCCTCGTGCTGGCAGATAACGGCCGCCCGTTTCCGCGCAGTAAGACTACGCTGTATGATTACGGCATGAAGACACCGCTGGTGGTGCACTGGCCGGAGGGTAAATTCAAGGCTGGTGCGGTGAGTGAGTCCCTTGTGAGTTCGATCGATCTGGCACCGGCGATTCTGGAGGCCGCCGGTCTGCCGCTGACTTCGCAGTTGCAAGGCCGTAGTCTGTTGCCGATATGCCGCGAGCCTGAAGTCGAGACCCGTGCGTTTCTTTTCGGCGAGCGCAATTGGCATGTGCAACGTGCCTGTGGACGTCTGGTGCGTCAGGGGGACTGGGTCTATATGCGCGACTACACACCCGGAAGTTATAGTTTTCAAATGGTCAATCATAAGGACGGATCTTATGCCGAGCTCTTGCGCTTACAGGCTGAAGATAAGCTCAGTGCGGCGGAGGCGGAGGTCTTTTCAACCGACCGTCCGGAGGAGTTATTATTCAATGTGGCGGAGGATCCGAATCAGCTCAACAACCTTGCGGCAAATCCAGAGCACAAACAAACGTTGGAGACATTACGAGGCGCGTTGAACGACTGGCAGACGCGCACTGGCGATTCGATTCCTGAGCTGGAGCAGATGACTCCGGACCGCCATGACCGTGAGACCTACGAAGGGCTCTATCCTGGTAGACGTCCTACAGGTGGCATCGTTGCCGGCCAGCAGGCTGGAGCGGAGAGCTTGTAGGCAGTTGAGATAGAGCATGCATGCTTAAGATATTGAGCGTGGGTGCCCTTGAAATACTCTAGAAGGAGCTTGATTGTCGCTAAAAAATGAGCTTTATTTAGTGCCATTATGGAAGCTGTATTAAGTCATTATTCTGCGAGCATCTCAGAATTTAAACGCAATCCGAGCCGTCTGATTGAAGAGGCGGGAGGGGAGACAATTGCGATTTTGAACCATAATAAGCCAACTGCTTACTTGGTTCCTGCAGCTACGTATGCTGCATTGTCTGAGGTTCTGGAGGATATTGAATTGGGCCGATTGATAGAAGAGCGCCGCTCGGAGAAATCTAAAGTAATCAAGGTGTCTCTCGATGAGCTATGAGCTCCAATTCCTGCCAGCAGCCCTGAAGGAATGGAAGAAGCTAGGGCACACGGTTCGTGATCAATTTAAAAAGAAGTTATCCGAGCGTTTGGAGTCACCAGTTGTTCCTGCTGCCCGTTTGCATAGCTACGGGAACCACTACAAGATTAAGCTTCGTGCTTCCGGTTATCGATTAGTTTATGAAGTGATCGCAGACGAAGTGGTTGTTCTAGTGATTGCAGTGGGAAAGCGGGAGCGGTCTCGAGTGTATACCGATTCGCGAAAGCGCTCATCATCGAAGTAGTCATTCTTATCGAACTCAACATGATGGAGTCCTTTAGGCGTTTCGTGGATGCTCATCACGGGGAGCGGTGAATTGAGCCTGCTTACGGTAGGCGAGCGGTGAGCAGCCGGTTTTATTTTTGAACAGGCGGGAGAAGTAGTAGATCGATTCGAAGCCGAGCTGTTCGGCGATCTCTTGGATGGATAGGGTGCTGTTGCGCAGCAGGCGGCGCGCTTTGTTGAGTCGAATTTGGATTTGATACTGCCCCGGCGGCAGGCCGGTAGTCTGCTTGAAGTGCTTGCGGAATGCTGAATGGCTGATCCCTAATTCGCAGGAGAGTTGTTGAGGGTCGATCGTCTGTTCGGCGTTCTGTAAAATGTGCAAACAGGCGCGGCGAATGAGTGCCTCCATATCGCGTGCTTCGGGGCTGTCGTATTGTAGATGCGCCAGCAGACGGGCGACGATTTGTGAGGTCTGTGTGGCGATGATCTGTTCAAAGCCCGGGGCTTGCGATTGTGTGGCTTCGCTGATCTCGATGAACAGTCGCAGAATGCTCTCATCGGCGCCAATTGAGAACACGGGCTGCTGGGGGGAGAAGGCGGAGTGCCCCATGATTCGACGTGCGTGCTCGCCATCGAACTCCACCCAGTGCTCATCCCATCCAGTATTGGTATCGGGCTTGAATCGATGCCATTCACCCGGGTGAAGGATGAAGAGGTCTCCGGCATCGATGGTATGCGTGCCACCGCTTTGTGACTCGAACTGGCCCTTGCCGCGCGTGATGTAAACGAGGGTAAAGCTGTCGAGCGTGCGCCCTTTATCCCAGGTAAACATATTGGAGTCGGGGTGTTCGCCCGGTGGGTAGGGCGTGTGCGGTGCAATCAGGGTGTAGCCGGCATCGAGAACATAGAGACCCCACGCGACCGCTTCGGGTGACTGAGGGAGATAGCAGGACCATGCTTTTGGGGGAGTGCTCATTGGAATCAAAATGTGCAAAAAACATAGCATTCTGTCCATTGGAATTTTCCTGAATTGATGTAATCTGTGTGCAGCTTGGTGGGGCTTGGTAACTGTTCACAGGTTGGCAACGCCACTCATTCAGATTTTAACGCACCCAAACTAATAATTATGAAAGCAGGAATATTTTCAATCGGACTCGATACCTACTGGCCGCAATTTGATGGCTTACTCGATAACTTGAACGGCTACCATGCGCAGATCCGCGATCGCATTGCGGGCATGGGCATTGAGCTCGTCGATGCTGGCATGGTGGACAACGTGGAGAAGGCGAGCGGCGCAGCGAAGTTATTTAAACAACAGGATGTCGAAGTGATCTTCCTCTTCATCTCCACCTATGCGCTCTCTTCGACGGTGCTGCCGGTGGTGCAGAAAACTAAGGTGCCAGTGGTGATGCTAAATCTCCAGCCGGTCGCGCAGCTCGACTATGAAAAGTTCAACGCTCTCGGCGACCGCGGCACAATGACCGGCGTCTGGCTGGAGCATTGTCAGTCCTGTTCGGTGCCGGAGCTGGCTTGTGTGTTTAACCGCACAGGTATCGATTATCATGTCGTGACCGGCTACTTGCAGGAAGCGGAAGCGTGGCAGGAAATTGAAGACTGGGTGGATGCCGCCAAAGTCGCTTCCGGGATGCGCGACAATCGCGTTGGTGTGCTCGGTCATTACTACTGCGGCATGCTCGATGTGTATAGCGACCTGACGCAGCAATCGGCGACTTTTGGTAATCACTTTGAACTCTTGGAAATGTGTGAACTCAATGAGCTGCGCAAGGCGGTGACGCCCGAAGAGATCGCCACCAAGGTGACTGAGTTTAACGAAAAATTTGAGGTGTCCAGTGAGTGCGAGCAGTCGGAAATCGAGCGTGCCGCTCAGACCTCGGTGGCACTGGATAAACTGATCGATGTGCACAATCTCGGCTCGATGGCTTACTACTATGAAGGGGCGGGCGACTACGAAAATATCGTGACCTCCGTGATCGCGGGGAATACGCTGTTGACCGGACGCAACGTTCCGATCGCGGGCGAGTGTGAAATTAAGAATGTGCAGGCGATGAAGGTCATGGACCTGTTCGGTGTCGGCGGCTCGTTCTCCGAATTTTATCTGTCCGACTTCAAAGATGATGTGGTGTATCTCGGTCATGATGGACCCGCGCACTTTGCGATTGCTCAAGGGAGTGTCGGCCTTGTGCCGCTGTCGGTCTATCACGGTAAACCTGGCAAAGGGCTGTCGATTCAGATGACAGTGCAACACGGCCCAGTGACGCTCCTCTCAGTAGTAACGCGCCGCGATGGTTCCGTGCTGTTGCAAGTGGCCGAAGGCGAATCCGTGCCAGGGCCGATT
>Ga0209092_10000680_pt1 | contig 34105 bp, 52 predicted proteins | sample FraStrMetagenome_FD_187446 | JGI IMG/M metagenome (GOLD analysis project Ga0209092, IMG submission 187446) | Marine eukaryotic phytoplankton communities from Arctic Ocean - Fram Strait ARC3M Metagenome (SPAdes) (version 2) | ecosystem: Environmental > Aquatic > Marine > Oceanic | place: Fram...
GAAGACGAGGATGATGACGAAGACGAGTAAGTCTTAGTCTAGTAATCTTATGCCTTCTTTCGTATATGTAGGAATGATTCTTTTAGCTCTGGGTGGTGCTGGTGCATGGTACTATGACACCACTCAGACTAAGATCGAAACATTAACAGCGTACAATGCAACGCTGACCGCCAGTGTTGACAAACTTGAAGAAGTAAATATTCAAAATATAGCAACTATAGAACGTATGGAAGCTAACGTAGAACGTCAACGAGAACAATACAATCAACTTCAAGAAAACTTTAGTATGATTCGTTCTCAGAACAATCAACTTAAAGAAAGATTAGGTAGGCATGATCTAGGAGCACTTGCTTCTGCCAAGCCAGCCTTAGTTCAAAGAGTTGTGAATAATGCAACAGGTAAAGCAAATCGTTGTTTCGAATTGTTATCTAATGCACCGTTAACTGAAAAAGAAAGGAGCGCAAAGAATGGTAAAGCATTTAACAGCGAGTGCCCTTGGATTTATGATGATCTTGTCTCTAGTGGCGTGCTCGTCGAACCCAGTAGCACCCCCAGCGAAGATAATAACGCAAACTGAATACGTAACACCCCCAAAACCTATAGTTCCTAATGTCGATACCCTATCGCTTCGGGATGTAGAATTTGTTGTTATAACCCCTGAAAATATAGACGAAGTATTTGAAAGTCTTAAAAACGATAAAGTATTGTTTGCAATAACTGCAGATGGATATGAAAACATCGGTTTAAATCTTAGTGATGTAAGAGCATATATTCAGCAACAAAAAAGTATAATTATTATGTATGAGAACGCCTTTGATGAATAAATAGATATGAATATCATATTATGTAGAAATGTAGTGACCCTGTAATTGATATAAATTTCAGGGTTTTTTCTATTTATAACAAGGATTATAAAATCAAATGGTAGAAAAGAATTTAAACTTAAGTACTGATGTCGCTTTAATTAAAAAAGACATTAAGCAAATCGAAAGATTCTTTGCGAAGTTTGACACAGCGCTAGAAACTATGGCCGAAGTGAGCCAAAAAGTTGCTGTTATGGATGCTATGGCTGAGAACACTGCTGAGAAGTTAGAGCAGTTAGAAGAGCGTATGGCTGAGCATAAAGCAGAAGATAAGGCACGAGCCGAAGTCCTACATCGTCGATTGGAAGCACAAAGAATTTCAGCAAGAAATGACCACCAAGTACTAGCAGACGATACAAAGGTAGACCGTAAAAACCGCAATGCAGAAATAATGACTCAGCTTGGTAAAATGAATGGATCATTAGATATACGTTTAAGCAAAATAGATGACAAAATCAGTGTACTAGAATCATGGCGTTGGTACGTTATGGGTATTGGTGCTGGTCTAGTAGTGTTATTTGCGGAAATTAACTGGAGTATGTTAATTGGTGGTTGACATACCGCCAATCTTAGTATATAATAAATCTATAATTTAAAAATACATGTAAATATATGTGTACAAACCACCGTTTGTGTGGTATAATGTACTTATACATGTAAACATTATGGATATAATATGGCTGAATTCATCGACATACAATACGCGCAACTGCTGTCTGGTCGTCTTGAACACTTTAAGATCAAACACACTAACCCGTATAAAATTAATTTTAGGTGCCCTATATGCGGTGACTCACAGAAGAGTCGCTCTAAGGCCCGTGGATGGCTTCTAGAAAGAGACAATAAGTTCTCCTATTATTGCCATAACTGTGGTGCTAGCCAAGGTTTTAACTTCTTCCTCAAGACCGTAGATCCTATGTTGTATAATGATTATATAGCAGAAAAGTTTGTAGCTAATACTACGGTTAAAGATACTGCTACTAAAGAAACAGACTTTAAAACAAAAGCACCGGTATTTAAAGTTGATCCACTCAAGAAACTAAAGAAAGTCAGCCAACTTAGCCACGACCATCCTATAAAAAGATATGTAACTAGCCGTCAGATTCCTCCACATCATCATTACAGAATGTTCTTTGCTCCTAAGTTTATGACTTGGATTAATGAAATCATTCCTAATAAGTTTGATCATGATAAGATCGGTAAAGATGAACCAAGACTTGTAATTCCTTTCTTAGATGAAAAGGGTAAAGTGTTTGGTGTCTCTGCTCGTGGGTTTAATCCTAAAGGAATCAGATATATAACTATAATGTTTGAAGAAAGACCAAAAATCTTTGGCTTAGATAAAGTTAATCTTGATCATCCTTATTATATCGTTGAAGGTGCACTCGATAGTATGTTCCTTGAAAATGCTATTTCAATGAATGGCGCTGAAGGTAACGGTAACTCAGCAAATGAAAATGCTATATACGTATTTGATGCTGAGCCACGTAATAAAGAAATCCATAAACGCATGGAACGTATAATCAAGAATGGTTATAGAATTTGTATATGGCCTGATAATGTTCCAGGTAAAGATATTAATGACATGCATCTGCAAGGTGCTAATGTTGAAAAGCTAATCGAAGACAATACCCATAAAGGGCTACAAGCACAATTGAAATTTCAAGCGTGGAGAAAAACATGATACGAGGAATACTTGCCCACGATAAAGAATGGGGAATAGGTAAAGACGGTGATCTTCCTTGGCCAAAAAATGCCGAAGATCTAAAATGGTTTAAAGACTCTACAAAACATTCATCAGTTATTATGGGTCGTAAGACTTGGGATAGCTTACCATTTAAACTACCAAACAGAACTAACATTGTTATCACTTCAAGCTTTGCTGAAGATATGAAAAGACAACCAGATCAAATCTTTAACGTACAGTTTAAACAACAAATTGTAAATTTAAACTATGAAATGCCAATATGGATTATTGGTGGTGCAACAATTATTGAACAATGCCTTGACATTATAGACGAACTATGGTTAAATGAAGTAGAAGGTAGTTATGATTGTGATACGTTTTTAGACAAGGAAGTAATTACAAATCAGTTTTACGCTGCTGCAACAGAGCATAAATCTTTTGGAACAATCACAAAATGGAAATTAAATGAAAAATTATCATAGACTGCTTATGAACATACTAGAAACTGGGCAAGATGTAGAAGATCGCACAGGTACTGGTACAAAATCAATTTTTGGTGCTCAGATGAGATTCAATCTACAAGATGGATTTCCTGCAGTCACTACAAAAAAATTAGCTTGGAAATCGGTTGTTGCTGAGCTATTATGGTTTCTCGAAGGGAGTACAGACGAACGACGTCTTGCTGAACTTACATATGGTAAAGATAGATCAGCTTTAGTTGACAAGGGTACTATATGGACTGCGAATGCTGATAAACAGGGAGTAGCGCTAGGCTATGATAATACTCCAACTAAAAAGGAGTTAGGACCTGTTTATGGGCATCAGTGGAGATCATTCGGAAAAATTGGTGATTACTTTCCTGGAATTGCTGAGAGTACTGATCAAATCAAATGGTTAGTAAACGAAATTAAAACTAATCCAAATAGCCGTAGATTAATTCTAAGTGCATGGAATCCAAACCAAATAGATAAAATGGCTTTACCGCCTTGCCACACTATGGCACAGTTCAAGGTATATAACGGCGCACTAAGTTGCCAAATGTACCAGAGGTCAGCAGATGCATTCTTAGGGGTACCCTTTAATATCGCCTCATATGCTCTATTAACTCATCTTATAGCCAACGAGTGTGGTCTTATAGTGGGTGATTTCGTACATACGTTTGGTGACGCTCATATCTACAACGATCATATAGATCAAGTCTATCGGCTATTAGAACGAAGCCACTATCCGCTGCCAACTTTAGAGATCAATCCTGACTTTAAGTTATTACTTGAAAAAGGTGAGCAATATAAATTTGATGATATTGTTTCTTTTCAGTTGACAAACTATTTACATCATGATACAATAAAAGCTAAGATGGCAGTATAAATAGTTTACCAGCTCAAAGTATATTATAAAAGGAATAAGAATGATACAAGTTATCCAAGTGACAAAACGTGATGGGTCAAAGGAGCCATTAGACGTAGAAAAATTACACAAGGTAGTTTTTCACGCCTGCGACAACATTACCGGCGTGTCGCCATCAGAAGTTGAAATCAAAAGTCAGATTCAGTTTTTCTCTGGAATTACATCAAAAGAAATTCAAGAGACACTCATTAAAGCAGCAGCTGATCTTATCAGTGAAGAAACTCCAAATTACCAAAATGTTGGTGGCAGGCTGATTAACTATGGTCTTCGTAAAGAAGTCTATAATGGTTATGAACCAATTGCTGTAAAGGCTTTAGTTGAAAAGAATATTGACCGTGGTTTCTACGATCCTGAATTGTTATCATATTACACCGATGAAGAGTGGGATAAAATCGATGGATTTGTTAAACACGAACGTGATGAAAACTTAACCTATGTTGCTATGGAACAACTACGTGGTAAGTATCTTTGTCAAAATAGAGTAACAGGCGAGATATTTGAAACACCTCAAATGTGTTATATTCTTATTGCTGCAACATTGTTTAATGAGTATCCATCAGAAACAAGAATGCAGTATGTAAAGGATTATTACGATGCTATTTCTCTACACGATATTAGTTTGCCAACTCCTGTTATGGCCGGTGTTCGTACGCCGCAACGTCAATTCAGTAGTTGTGTTCTTATTGAAACTGGCGATTCTCTCGACAGCATTAACGCTACTGCATCTGCCGTTGTAAAGTATGTAAGCCAAAAAGCTGGCATCGGTATTGGTGGTGGTTCAATTCGAGCAATTGGTACTCCTATTCGTAAAGGTGATGCATATCACACAGGTGTTATTCCTTTTTATAAGCACTTCCAATCTGCTATTAAATCTTGTTCACAAGGTGGTGTACGCGGTGGTGCTGGTACAATCTATTATCCTATCTGGCACTTCGAAGCAGAAGATCTTCTTGTATTAAAAAATAATAAAGGTACCGAAGATAACCGTGTACGTCATATGGATTATGGTGTACAGTTTAATAAGTTGATGTACGAACGTTTGATTACTGGTGGCAATATCACATTGTTTTCTCCAAGTGATGTTCCTGGTTTATATGAATCATTCTATGCAGACCAAGCAAAATTCCGTGAGTTGTATGAAACAGCAGAACGTAATACACGTCTTCGTAAAAAGACTATTCCTGCATCTCAATTATTCTCTGCATTTATGGAAGAGCGTAAAAACACAGGTCGTATCTATTTGCAAAATGTTGATAATGCAAACGATCATGGATCATTCTTACCAGAATTAGCTCCTATCCGTCAATCAAATCTTTGTGCTGAGATTGATTTGCCAACTAAACCTCTCAATGATATTAATGATCCTGAAGGTGAGATTAGTCTTTGTACTTTAAGCGCAATCAACTGGGGTAATGTTCGCTGCACTTCAGACTTTAAGAAAGCTTGTGATCTTGCAGTTCGTGGTTTAGATGCGTTGCTAAGTTACCAAAACTATCCTATTGTTGCTGCACAACTATCCACAGAGAAGCGCAGACCTATTGGAGTAGGCATTATTAACTTTGCTTATTGGATGGCAAAGCATGATTTATCTTATCAGGATATCACTCCAGAGGGCCTAGAGTTAATCGATGAGTACGCCGAAGCTTGGGCTTATTATCTTACTAAAGCTTCTGCTGATCTAGCAGTTGAAATGGGTACCATCTCAGGAATTAATGAAACTAAATACGGTCAAGGCATTACACCTAACCAGACATATAAGAAAGATCTTGATGAATTAGTTAAGCATAAAGAACGTCAAGACTGGAAAGGTTTACGAAAGCAACTTAAAGCAACAGGTATTCGTAACTCTACACTAATGGCTCTTATGCCATCTGAAACATCAGCTCAAATTGCAAACGCTACAAACGGTATTGAACCACCTCGTTCACTTATTTCTGTTAAGCAATCTAAGCACGGTGTTCTTAAGCAAGTAGTTCCTGAGTACAGACGTTTAAAGAATAAATATGATTTACTGTGGGATCAAAAGTCTCCTGAAGGTTACTTAAAGATTATGGCCGTATTGCAAAAGTATATCGATCAAGGTATCTCTGTTAATACAAGCTACAATCCAGTATTCTTCGAAGATGAAAAGATTCCTATGAGTGTTTTGCTACAACACTTGCTTATGTTCTATAAGTATGGTGGCAAGCAACTTTATTACTTCAATACTTTTGACGGTCAAGGCGAACTTGATACAGATAAAATGACTGAAGCGCCTTTAGCACAAGGCGAAGTAGATGATGACGATTGTGAGTCTTGTAAAATTTAATTAGTTAACAAAATAAGTATTGACATTACTCTAATATATGTTAATATATAACAATAAGTAATATGTGCAAAGGAAATATAAATGAGCGTTTTTGACTCAAACAACCGCGTCGACCATACTTCAGTTTCGTCTTTTCTAGACCCAACAGGTGGGCCAACAATTCAACGGTACGATACACTAAAATATAAGCAATTCGATCAGTTGACAGATAAGCAGTTGGGGTTCTTTTGGCGCCCTGAAGAAGTAGATATCTATCAAGATGCAAAAGACTTTAAGTCATTAACTGAACATGAACAACATATCTTTACTTCTAATTTGAAACGACAGATTTTGTTAGACAGTGTTCAAGGTCGTGCACCTGCAGAAGCGTTTGGTTCTATTGTTTCTTTGCCTGAGCTTGAGAACTGGATTATTACTTGGACATTTTCAGAAACAATTCATAGTCGTTCTTACACTCATATTATTCGCAACATCTATTCAAATCCGTCTAAGATCTTTGATGAAATGCTTAACGTTAAAGAGATTGTAGATTGTGCAGATTCTATCTCAGGTTATTACGATGATTTAATTGAGATGGCAGGTTATTATAATCTTTTGGGTGTTGGTACACATACTGTTAATGGTAAGAAAGTTGTAGTAGATCTATATCAATTAAAGAAAATGTTATATCTCACACTGATGAGCGTTAACATTCTTGAAGGTGTTCGCTTCTATGTTTCGTTTGCATGCTCTTGGGCATTCGCTGAATTGAAGAAGATGGAAGGTAATGCTAAAATTATTAAGCTTATTGCTCGTGATGAAAACCTTCACCTTGCCTCTACTCAAATGATGCTAAAATTGCTTAAGCAAGAAGATAAAGACTTTGAGAAAATTGCACAAGAAACAGAAGCTGAATGTATTCAAATGTTTGTAGATGCAGTAGATCAAGAAAAAGAATGGGCTAACTATCTGTTTAAAGATGGCTCAATGATTGGTCTTAATGCTGAATTGCTACATCAGTATATTGAGTTTATTGCTACTCGTCGTATGACTAATGTAAAACTTCAATCACCATATAGCATTAAGAACAACCCGTTACCTTGGACACAAAAGTGGATCTCTGGAGCTGATGTGCAAGTTGCACCACAAGAAACAGAAATTACATCTTATGTACAAGGTGGAACAAAACAGGATGTTGATAAAAATACATTCACTGGATTCAGTCTGTGATGTACGATGAATACTTTGATCAAAAAATAGAAGAATTTAAAGATGATGGTAGATACAGAGTATTCAATGATATTCTTAGAGAGCGGGGAGACTTTCCTCGCTCAATTTGGTATGGAAAGTACGCACCAAAAAATATAGTTAACTGGTGTTCAAATGATTATCTTGGTATGGGACAAAACACACACGTAGTAAGTGCTATGCATAGTGCTTTAGACCAAACAGGATCTGGTTCTGGTGGTACTCGCAACATCGGTGGTAATACTCATTATCATGTCACATTAGAAAAAGAATTGGCTAACTTACATCAAAAACAATCTGCCTTATTATTCACGAGTGCATATGTTGCTAATGAATGGTCTCTTATAGGATTAAGTAAAATTGTTCCTAATATTTGTTTTGTTTCTGATAGTAAAAATCATGCCTCATTAATTGTTGGTATGTCACATAGTCGTGCTGCTAAAAAGGTCTTTGAACATAATAACCTAGATGATCTAGAAGTACAACTCAAGGCAGCAATAAAAGAAAAACATATTCCTTGTATTGTATTTGAATCTGTTTATTCTATGGATGGCGATATCAGTCCAATGGAAGCTATATGTGATCTTGCAGATAAATATAACGCATTGACATATATTGACGAAGTTCATGCTGTTGGTCTATACGGAGAAACAGGTGGTGGCTACTGCCAAAAGCTAGGCTTATCACATAGGGTAGATATTTTAAATGGCACACTCGGAAAAGCATTCGGGGTACAAGGCGGGTATGTTGTTGGGAATACTAATATTATTGATGCTATTAGGTGTGTTGCTAGTGGGTTTATATTCACTACATCAACCAGTCCAGTCATTTGTGCTGGAGCCTTGGCATCCATCAGATATCTCCGTGACAATCCTGCCCTAAGAGAAGAGCACCAGAAAAAAGCAAAACAATTAAAAGAAATGTTAATAGACGCAGATATACCAATACATGAAAACTCGTGTACTCATATCGTGCCTGTAATGGTTAACGACGCATTTAAATGCAAGGAAGCCAGTGATCGCCTTCTAAATGAGTTTGGGATTTATATACAACCTATAAATAGCCCGACAGTCCCGCAAGGTACTGAAAGATTGCGAATCGCACCAACGCCGTATCATGATGAAGTTATGATGATACAATTAATTGAAGCGTTGAAGAAAATATTATAATGTTAAAAGGAAATACATATGAGTAAAATTAAAAAAGCATTTTGGTTTACATTAGGAATTATCCTAATTGGAGTGGCCTACTTGGGAGTTATTCTTCCGGGCCTACCTTGGAGTACACCAATTCTTGGCGCAACATTCTGCTTTGCTAAGTCGAGCCCAAGATTCCACGCATGGATTATGAACCACCCGCGTTTCGGTCCATTCGTTACTAACTGGGGTACATATCGTGTATATCCCACAAAAGCAAAATATCTGATGGTATTCGTTATGAGTACATCATTAGTGGTATTTTTCTTAACAGTTGCAAACATTAAAGCTACAATCTATATGGCAATAATGTTTGGCTTGATTATAATTTGGGCAACACGATATCCTGGCTCAAAAGAAGAAGCGCAAAGACGAATAGACGCTGGCAAGAAAATTGGCTGGCTAAAATAAATCTATAAAGATCTGGGAAGATCTAATAACGTGACTCTGGGAAATAAGGGTCCACAATGAAAGGTTCAAAAATGAAACTATTAACTAGCACAATGATGTGCTTATCGCTATTTGCGACAAACGTTTATGCAGACGGACATGAACAAAAGGAAGAAAAAAAATCCGGTCTATATTATGATGGTAATGTTGAAATGTACATCGATGGCGAATGGCCAGAAGGTGACATGAGTTCAAGAGCGGAGATTTTCGCAGGGTTTCAAACAGAACTTAATGATGGTCCATTTAACTGGGCAGGTGCAGGCGCACGGTATGATACTAACTATTCGTTAGATCGTACATTAGATAACACAATTCAAGAAAAACAACTTGGTTTGGGTATCGGTAATACAAGAGTATATATTGGTGAGACTGATGCACAACGTTTAGGCTTTGCAAAAACGTCTAAAATTGGAGCACCAGTAATTGTAATTGAACCAAATTCACGTATTGACCATAAAGAAAAAGTAGTAATTACTTTTGGCGATTGGGTAAATAACGATGAGTTTAAATTCAATCAATATAAACTCGATAGAAAAAAGCTACCAATTGGTGGTATTGTAGGTTATGAACCAGAAACAAAATCAATGTACTATGGTGCAACAGCACGTTTAGCGATCTTTGATGTATCATACTTGCAAATTAGTACAGATGGTAAAGAGACACAACGTGGTTATAGTGTTGGCACATCATTATATCCAATCGGATTACCAGTAGGTTTAGGTTACGAGCAGTTTGATGATGGTGGTAACGTACGTAAAGATTACGGTGTTATGTATTATGGAGTCAAAAATCTAATCCTTTCAGCACACAGAGTTGAAGACGATGATATCGGCTTTACATTTAACTACTTTGGTGCAGTTTATAATCAAGGTCCAATGGAGTATGGTGCATACTTCCACCACGACAAGAAAATGGTAGGCCGTTATGGTAACGCCGAATATGATAATAGCCTTAAAGCTACAATCAAATATAATTTCTGATTATAAATAAACTTAATACGGCGATCACCTCTGTTTAACAAGTGATCGTCTTTTTACAATGTTATTGATGACGGAGATATTATGAGCAAAAGAATCCTTATTACAGGTGGCGGTGGTTTTATCGCACACCATCTGATTAATCAAGTACTAAAACAAACAGATTGGGATATTGTTACTGTAGATCGTTTAGACTATAGTGGTAATCTTAATCGTTTACACGATCTTTTACAAGAACGTACCCCAGAAGAACGCAAACGTCTTCGAACAATCTTCCATGATTTAAAAGCAGAATTTAACCCAATGCTCGTTGCAGACATTGGGCCGTGTGATATTATTGCTCACTTAGCAGCAGGCTCTCACGTAGATCGGTCTATTGACTTCCCTATGGAATTTGTTATGGACAACGTTGTTGGTACATGCAACATTTTAGAGTTTGCACGTAAACAAGAAAACCTCGAGCGTTTCCTATATTTCTCAACAGATGAAGTATTCGGTCCTGCTCCTGACGATATTAAGTATGACGAATATGATCGTTATAATTCTACCAATCCTTATTCTGCTTCTAAGGCAGGAGCTGAAGAGCTTTGTGTAGCATACCAAAACACATATGATATGCCGATCTATATTACGCATACAATGAATGTGTTTGGTGAACGTCAACATCCTGAGAAATTCATTCCTATGACTATTCGTAATGTACGAGATGGTGGTCTAGTAACAATTCACTCTGATGCAACAAAAACAGTTGCTGGTTCACGACATTATATTCATGCTGAAGATGTGGCAGACGCTACACTATTCTTGCTTAAGCACGAAGGTACACTAAACATTACAAATAACAATGGTGTTAAGTGTCCTAAGTTTAATATCTGTGGTGCTACTGAATTAGATAACTTGCAACTAGCACAAATGATTGCTGAAGCGCAAGGTAAAGAATTAAATTATCAATTTATGGATTTCCATAGCTCTCGGCCAGGACACGATCTTCGATATGCCCTAAGTGGTGATAGAATGAAAGCAATGGGATGGGAACCTAAGCCAGTACATGAACGTATTGCTGAGGTAGTTAAATGGACACTAGAAAATAGACGGTGGTTAGACATATGAATATTAAAGAATGGGACGTATTGATTGATAAAGAATACGAGAACACCAAAAATACAAAGTCTGATATTGACGAGCATGTCTTTGATCTATTAACTTTGGCTCAAGACTGTACACACGTTACAGAGTTTGGTAGCCGCTTCGGAGCAAGTACTAGAGCTTTCTTAAAAGCTCCTGTAAGCCTTAGAGCATATGACTTAGATCTTCATACACCACTTATGGATCTATTTAAAATTGCTCGTAAGGTTGGTAAAGATGTAGAATATACAAAAGCAAACACTCTTGAACTTCTTATTGAACCAACTGATATGATCTTTATTGATACTTGGCACTCGCAACAACAATTACGGGCTGAACTAAAGCTTCATGCTAATGCTGCTCGTAAGTACTTAGCATTTCATGATACACATACATATGGTGTAAGAGATGAACAACAAGATTGGGCTGCGAATCCTGATCGTAAAGCAATGGCTAATCAAGGGTTGTTACCTGCTATTATTGAATTTGTAATTAATAACCCGCAATGGCAATTTAGAAAGCACAAGCAAAATAATAATGGCTTGACTATATTGGAGAGAAGGAAGTAGAATGAAAATTGTAGATTGTTTTCCTTGGTTTGCTCCCTACGGAGAAGAACTACTTTATTTACGTGTTAATCTTTTAAAAGAACATGTAGATAAATTTATCATTGTTGAGTCAAACAAAACTCATAGCGGCCAGCCTGTGGAACGTAAATTTCCAGAGGTTGCTCGCAAGCTTGGTCTACCTATTGAAAAAATCATCTATGTAGAGCATGATATTCCTGAGACTGAAGATCTTGAAATACTAGAGATTGATAGACGTAATGCTAGTAACAACGCTAGTAACAAAGAATCTTTACTAGCACGTGTACGAGAACGTTTGCAAAAAGATGCTGTAATGTCTGCCATACGTGATTTTGATAAACGAGATGTGTTTATCTATGGTGACGCTGATGAAGTTATTGATCCTAAGCACATTAATTGGCTTGCTAAACAATGTCATAACCATCCGAATATTATTATTAAAGTACCATTGGTATATTTACAAGGTCGTGCTGATCTACGTATTCATCATAGAAATGATGTTCCAGTTATATGGAAACGTGCTATGTTCTTTGCGACAAAGGAACAGTTATTACACTGTAAGCTTAGCAATATTCGATGTGGTAATATTTCTCTTGATGTTAGATTTCCTACACACGAAGGTATTCAACAAGAAGATATGGGTTGGCACTTTGCTTGGATGGGAACTAATGCACAAAGACAAACAAAAGCAGATTCTTTTGCCCACGCATTCGATAGCTTTAAATGGCACAGTGAAGGTGGATATTCAGATTATAAGCAATTCGTAGATACTACTGAACCTGTCGAAGGTAACATTGCTCCAGATAGTAACACAGATCATATTCTTAAAAGATATCCGCATAGCTCATTACCAGAAATTATCTTTGATACACCGTTCATTAAAGAATTCTTACTTCCTGAAGTAAATATTAAATCAGCATATGCATTTAATGATTGTAATTGTTATTGGTGTCAAAAGTTAGAATGGCCTCTAATGTATGATCTTGAAAACACTGGTGATAAGCTTTGGTTTGAAGTACCGAGAAGTTGTTCTGTAACTATCAAAGAAAGTTTTCCTAAGCGTATTCAAGTAATGCGTGAAACAAGATTGTATAACACGTTGGTTAAAGAAAAGAAGAAGCCTATTATGATCTTTACTGATCCGATAGATCGTTTCATCTCATTAATAAATGTTTACTTAACACCTAAGCAGCGATATTATGATTATGGTAAAGACATCTTCAGTTCTTTTGATAAGGATCTTAACTTGCTTTCAAAAGAAGAAAAGATTGATTTGTTCTTCCGTAATTTAAATAAGATTACTGGTGGGCAACAAGTACATCATTTCCACCCACAGTGTAGATTTGTTGATACTGAAAGCTTTGAAGATATCGAAGTAGTAAAACGTGAAGATGTTAATAAGTACTTTGATATTGATGTTACACATAACGTTACTGATAAACAGATTACTGCTGAGGACTTCTCAGAAGAACAAATCGAATTTATTAAGCGTGCATATGCTAGTGATTACGCATTCTTTGAAAAATATGGAAAGAAAAATGCCAAAGCAAAAAATAAACGAAAGAACAGTTGAAGCTCTACACGCAGAGATAGACTATAATAAAACGGAAAAAGCACTTGTTCTCAGAGAGAATGATTCTCTGAGGACAGAAAACGTGATGCTTAAAGAGTTACTCACAGACATAACTTCTAATGAAGATATATGGACTGATGATGTACCCACAAAAACCTTATTGTGGCGCTTAAAAAACATTCTAAATAACTTAAATTAACTGTTGACATTTGATTTCCGCTGTTGTATAATAATATTATAAACAACATAGACAGGAATATGTATGATTGACTTAAGCTTTAAAAGTGTTACAAGCTTTGTAATTACTGGTGCTATCGCTTTAGGTGGGGTTATTACACCTTTGTATGCTAAATCGGTATTCGATGAGCAGCAAATCCAAAATGCTATTGAAGCTGCTACTATAGCAGATACTAGATGTTTGGCTTTAAATATCTATTACGAAGCACGTGGCAGTAATCTTGCAGATAAAGCAGGAGTTGCTGATGTAGTCATAAATAGATCATTGGACCGTCGCTACCCAGAAACAATATGTGGTGTAGTAGAAGACGGATATGTTGCAGGTCGTCGTGATTGCCAATTTTCTTGGTTTTGCGATGGCAAGTCTGATGATCCAAAAGATCTAGACCGTTGGATGGAAGCTCAATCGATTGCTTTCACTATGATTAATTTCGGCGAATATCGCGGGATTACAGAAGGCGCAACACACTATCACGCTACATACGTAAATCCATTCTGGGCTGATAGCCTGCAAATGGTTGGCACTATTGGAGCACACATTTACTACCGCTGGGAATAAGAAAAATGTCTACCTTTGTTATAAGTGATACTCACTTTAATCACGCAAATATTTTAGAATTTAAAGACTACTTGGGAAAACCTTGCCGTCAGTTTGATTCACCAGATCAAATGAACGAAGCAATGATGGATAACTGGGTTAGTACTGTTGGTCCAAAAGATACTGTTATCCACTGTGGTGACGTTCTTTTTGGCCACGATAAAGTAGACTGGATGGCTGCAAACTTTGCTAAGTTGCCGGGTAAAAAAAGACTTGTTCTTGGTAACCACGACAACGTAAAGCATCTTGTACCGTTCTTTAAAGATGTTCAACTGTGGATTGATATTCCTGGATTTATCTTTACTCACACACCGTTGCACCCTTCTACCTTAGGAGAAAAGCACAGGTTTAAAGAGCAGAAGATAAACGTTCACGGTCACATACACACTAATCCGTCTCCACCTGGACCGTATTTTTGTGCGTGTGTTGAGCAAATAAACTACACTCCTCTTAACATAGAGGAGATACCTACACTTCAATGAGAATGTTAATTGCAAGAACTTTTTTAATCTTGTGGCTAGCATTCTCAGTTAAACAAGACGACGATCTATACGGTACATTAATGAGTATTAGAAGAATGGCTGAATGTAGAAGACTTACAACAATTAAAAGGAATAATAAACTTGAAAAATGCTAAACAAGTAGATCTAATGGACCTAATAAAGCCACCTGTTGGACAAAACAGCCGAATCATATCTAAGCAATGCGTAGCCATTCACGAATTCTATCTAAGCGGTGACATTGAGTCATCAGAAGATTATATTGATTGGTTCGATACAATTCGTAGTGCCCAAGAAAATGATATTTTAAAGTTTTATATCAACTCATCTGGTGGAGATTTATTCACTGCTATTCAATTTATGCGAGTACTTTCAGAAACTAAAGCATCTGTTGTTGTTTCAGTTGAAGGTGCATGTATGAGTGCAGCAACATTAATATTCCTACACGGTCATCAATTCGAAGTATCACCACACTCTATGTTTATGTTCCACAATTATTCAAGTGGAGTAATGGGCAAAGGTGGCGAAATGTATGATCGTCTTTCTCACGAAAAGAATTGGTCTGAAAAACTATTGCGAGATGTTTATTCAGATTTCTTGACTGAAAAAGAAATTACTTCTATTCTAGATAACAAAGACATCTGGATGGATGGCGATGAAGTTATCAAACGTCTAAAGAAGAAAGTTAAAGTAATGGATAAAATCTACAAAGAACAACAAAAAGAAGTTGACAATAAAGAGTAATTGTGTTATAATTAATCCATATTAATAAAACTGAGAGTGTACTTTGCTATGAATATCAAGCATCCATCATTGTTTAATACAGATTCCGTCGCAGACTTTTATTCTAAAAAAGATGGAGTACCCGTAACTTATGTCTGCACTACTGATTTAAGGAACAGCGATGTTCCCTTTGATGTCTTTTACAGATCTACTCCACACCCAGAGTTTGGTAATAATTACTTTGGTTTAACTCAGCGTGATAAAAAGATGCTTATTACAAACGCAGATCTAGTAGAAGATTTTGAGTTCGGTATGATAAAAGATGAAGATGGTAGCTTTGTTTATTCTTCTTCCCACCACGACTGTATTTTTGTTAATGATAAAATGATTGATGGTGGAAGAGAGTATATCAGATCTACAGGACTAGACGGAATTTACAAAATTAAAGCAGGAGAATTTTACGAATGCAAAAGTTAGATGAACGTTACGTAGTAGTAACAACAGTAAGTCAATTTAGACAAAGATACACGATACCCGTGTCGGAGCTTCAAAAGCTTAATCCACATGTGGATATTAGTAACGATGTAGTTAAACAAGTTGAATGGGCGCAAGACTCAGTAACAACTGAAGACGTTAATGAGTTTTCTCAGAAATGGTTAGGCGAAACTATTGTAGATACGTTTATTCTTGATGAAGAACGCGTGCTTAATTTGTTTGATAGAGACAACGACTATCTAAAAGAATGGAGTAAGAAGCAAAAGTTAGAATTCTTTAATAACTGGCAGGACAAGACTAGTGACTAATTACAATCCTGATAAATGGTGCTTAATAAAAATAACTGGTACTGATCCTCATTACAGAGTGTTTGGCTCTTGGTCAGGCGGCTACTTAGATGGTGATTCGTGGCGTATGAATAGTGGTATCACTAGCGTCACTGAAGACGATGATAAATACTATTTTAAGGGTTACTCTGGTTCAGTTTATGAATGTTATAAAGATATGTACGGTTCGACTGCGCATGGATATGGCGTAATTAAAAGTTATTCTGATAAGACATATTCAGATCATTTTAATCTAATTGATGAACCTGAAAACATTATGGAAATGGATTGGATCATATGAGTATTCAAATTTTTGGTTATGGGTTTGTTGGCAAAGCGCATGCATTAGCGTTTAGCCCAAACTATTCTATCTATGATCCAGCACTAGGTTATACAGAAATTGATGATGACGCTGATGCTGTAATCATTGCAGTATCCACACCTATCGAGCCTGTTCATAATGGCTGTGATATGGTCAACGTAATAGACGCAATATCAAAAGCACCATATGTACCAATTCTTATTAAGAGCACTATTAGTCTCGAAGGTTGGAGACAAATCAAAGTCCAATTCCCTGATAAAGATATTACTTTTTCGCCTGAATTTTTGAGAGCAGAATATGCTATGGAAGATTTTAAGACACAAGAAGTGTGTTATGTTGGAGGTGATAATACTTTCTTTTGGAGTGACGTATTAACTACTCGCCTTGGAGTTAGAGTAGAGGTAGGTGAACCTGAAGCTTTGATTATTGCTAAATATATGCGTAATAGCTTTTTAGCCACTAAAGTTGCTTTCTTTAATCAAGTCTATGATTTATGCAAGAATCCAAACGTAGATGTTGATTACTCAGAGGTTTGCCACTTTATAACCGATGATTCTCGTATCGGCAACAGCCACACTTTTGTTACTGATGATCGCGGTTTTGGCGGACATTGTTTTCCAAAAGATGTAATGGCTATTATGGAAACAGCTTACGTATATGGGGACTACCTCTCTATTATAACTGAAGCTAAAAATTATAATGATAGGATAAGAAAATGATTGTAGGAATTACTTTTAGCACCTTTGATTTGTTACATGCAGGACATGTGTCGATGCTTAGAGAAGCTAAAGCCCAGTGTGATTATTTGATCTGTGGATTACAAATGGATCCAAGCCAAGATCGAAAAGAAAAGAACGCTCCTGTACAAAGTATAGTTGAGCGTTATACTCAATTAAATGGTGTTCGATATGTGGATGAAATTATTCCATATAATGATGAAAAAGATGTCGAAGACCTATTGACAATGATGGATATTAATGTTAGAATATTAGGAGAAGAATACAGAGATAAAGAGTTTACTGGTAAAGATATTTGTCGTAAGCGTGATATCGATTTGTATTTTAATAAAAGAGATCATCGGTTTAGTTCTAGTGATCTCAGAGCAAGGGTTTGTCAAGGAGAAAAGAAATGACTGAAGGACCATTCAAATCTGCTTTTGACGCAGATAGTAAAGACGTAGTACGTCGAGAGATTACAACATACCGTGTGCGTGATGGCAGCATGGTAATGGAAACTGCAACACGTGATTATTATAAGTCTGGTGATTATCACGATACGGTTTCAACAACTCCGTTGGTGCCACGATGAGTAAACAATTAGAATTAGAACTTGGAGATGATTTGAATATTATAAGAAATGATATTTACGATACATCAAAAGCTATTAAAGAAGATACTTTAATGCTGGCTTTTCTTCGTAATAAAGCATATGATGAAGGCGAGTTTGTTTCGCGAATAGCAGATAGGTTTGAAAAACTTACAAGCGCTGCTCATAATCGCAAGCATTGGACAGGACACGAATAGATGGGATTCTATACCTTATTCTTAGTTACTGTTTTAGCATCGACTAATCCTGCTGGTAAAGCTGCTATCCATCACTCTAAAATAAATGCTTTTGAAACAAGATTACAGTGTGAAATGACTAAGATTATATTAGAACAAAAATACAAAATACCAGACGGATTAACATTTACATGTATTAGAACGGACGAAGCATGAAATACATTTTTGACGTTGACGGCACACTAACACCGAGCCGTGGCATTGTTGATACAGAATTTAAAGCTTGGTTTGATTCTTTTTGTTTAACTAACGATGTGTATTTAGTTACAGGTAGTGATAAAGCAAAAACTGTTGAACAAATCGGCGAAGGAACATACAATCTTTGCAAAAGAGTTTATCAGTGTTCTGGATCTGACGTATATGAAGGTGATAAGCAAGTGCATTGCTCTGATTGGGAAGCACCAGCTTCCTTAAAAACAATTCTTGATGGTTGGTTAATCGGTAGTAAATTTCCTCTTAGAACAGGAAACCATCTTGAAGAAAGACCTGGAATGGTTAACTTCTCTATAGTAGGTAGAAATGCTACTGCACAAGAACGTAGCGAATATGTTAAATGGGATAAGGCACAACGGGAACGTGAAACAATAGCATATGTAGTTAATCATTATTATGATGATATTACTGCTACAGTTGGTGGTGAAACAGGAATTGATATTCATCCTACTGGTGCAGATAAGAGTCAGATACTTAAAGATTTCGATTCAAAGGATAATATACAATTCTTTGGAGATGCTATCTTTGAAAGTGGTAATGATTGGTCTATAGCACAAGCTGTTAATAAACGTAATTATAATGACAAGTCGCATCGTGTTAAAGACTGGCGTGACACTTGGACTAAACTAAGGAAATTTGTATGATTAAAGATAATATACCGGAAATAACATTTCTTGCAAGAGTAGGTGATATTGAACCGGAAAGTGGTGGATGTTCTGTTGGTGGCAATTGGCTTCCAATTAAAACAACTGAAATGTTCGAGAACAAACGTGTGCTAATATTCTCTTTACCTGGAGCGTTTACTCCAACCTGTTCTGTTGAACAGCTTCCAGCGTTTGAAGAAAACTATGACGCAATTAAAGATATGGGTATTGATGAAATCTATGTATCATCAGTAAACGATGGCTTTGTAATGAATGCTTGGGCAGATAAGCTTGGCATTAAAAACGTTAAAGTAATCCCAGATGGTAATGGCTTATTCGCCGATGCTCTTGGAATGCTTATAGATTTAAGTGTTATTGGATTTGGTAAAAGATCAAAAAGATTTGCTGCTGTAATTAATAATAATGAAATTGAAAAAATGTTTGTAGAACCAGATGGTACTCGTGAAAACCAAGATCCGTATGGAGTATCAAGTCCTGGATCAGTTATGACTTATCTAGCGTCTAAGGCTATTTAAATGAAAATCAAGATCGGCTCTTATCCAACAAGGCTAGTATCTAACGTGCACAGCCGTCATATGAATAATAAATATGGTTTTGCATGGCCTGAAACACAAGACTATGAAGACTACTATTTAGAAGCAATTGAAGATATGTTGCAAACATTTTACAATTTCTTTAATTGGATTTGGTTTGATAGACGTGCACAGCAGATTAAAGTGCGTATTGATAAGAGCGACACGTGGAGCATGGATCACACCCTTTCTCATATTGTCCTGCCTATGCTTCAACAACTTCAAGAAACTAAACACGGTGCTCCTTTTGTAGATGATAAAGATGTACCAATGATACTACGTAGTAAAAGTGCTCCTCCAAAAGAAAATGAGTGGGATACAGATGATAATCACTTTAAGCGTTGGGATTGGGTCCTAGATGAAATGATCTGGGCATTTGAACAAAAGTGCCGAGATAATTGGGAAGATGATTATTACGGAGACTATATCGAGAATCAAAAGAATGGGCCAATGGCTGGTAGTTTTGAATGGATTGACCATGAAGGCAGAGCTGCGCACCAAGAACGAATGACAAATGGCTTCAGTCTGTTTGGGAAATATTACGAGGGACTTTGGGATTAGAATTTATGAAAAAGGTATGGCGAATCTGGGCTAAGAGTCTAGGTGAGAAAGTAGGAGAAACTGATAAGCAAGCTGATGCGGTAGCTATTATCAGAACATTTTGGTGGATTGTTCATATCGCGACCTGCTTTATGATTATTATCCACAACGCAACAAAGTTAGGATGGATGTAATTGTTTACAATTGAAATGGATTGGGATGAAACCGCAATAACTATTTTAGATCGTACTGGTGAACAAGAAGATTTAGAAGTTATTATGTATGACGATGTATGTTACATCAGACAATGGGATGAGGATATTCAACGCCATCATCTAATAGTAGTATCACCTGAAATGATGTTAGCACTTCACAGGGCATTCAATTTGCCTCAGGGTGCATACCTTTTAAAAACTGGAGAAAGAAAATGATTACAATTTACGGTAAAGCCAATTGTGGGTTTTGCACAAAAGCTAAAGACTTCGCTGAACAAAGAATGCTAAAATACGAATATAAAGATGTTGGTATCAGTCAAGATACTCTAAATGAATTAATCGATAGATCTTCTCAACCACCTAGAAGTGTACCACAGATATTCATTAACAACGATCACATCGGAGGTTATAGTGAACTTCTAAAGTATGTTGAAGATACAGGTTATAACCAAACAGGTTTAACTTTGTGAAAAAAAGGGTTGACATTGAGTCAGCCCTTTGTTATAATAGAACTTATATAATGATGAAAGTGAGATTTACTTATGTCTATGCATATGATCCGTGGCGTACAAGTACACGGCAAATCAAAAAATAAAAAGAAAGCCTTAACTGAAGCTCAGCTGCAGAAAATGCAAGTTGAGTGGCGTCAGTACAATAAGCGAATGCGAAAGCAACATAATCATTCTTTACAATTCAGTGAATTTAACGATTATGTATCATATCTTCGTGGTGAATATAAACCCAAAACTAAAAAGGAATTTGTACCATATGTCCAGAGTAAACCGCATGTCCGCAACACAACGCAGTATCCAAGCAGCACGGTCAAGACGTCGGACACAGTTCCAGGTGCTGGACGTCTCAAAGAAAACCCAAAATATACAGGAGATCTCATTGTTGGAATCGCAACCATGCACAAATCAAACGCCGTCCCAGTTATGCGAGGAACAAACGAAGCAACCGACATAGCAAGAATGGCTAAATAGTTTCATCTAATTACAAATTAACAGTTGACACTATCATGTTTATAGTGTATAATGGTTATATAAAGTAAAACAAGGAAGAGACTAATGCATACAAAAAACACATATCGGTTTAAAACTGAGGCACAAGCAATCAGTTTTGCAGATGCCGAAAAGGTATCATATGATCCTTCGTGCGATGTATATGTAACAGGTCCTTTCTTTGTAGATGAAGCGGTAGTTCTTAAAGATTTACCAATTGATAAATTTGATACCTACTGGGAAGTAGGAGTTGAGGTATATAAATGAATAATGTTATTGCGGGAACAGCACCACTGTATAAGCGAGACTCCAAGGGTGGGGTCAGAATGTGGCGTGGTGAAGTAAGTGAAGATAATGGTAGTTACTATTGGCGTGCTATTACTGGCCTTGAAGAAGGTAAGCAAGTCGAGTCTGGCTGGAAAATTGTAGAGCAAAAGAATGTTGGTAAAGCCAATGAAACATCTCTACAAGGTCAAGCAGAATCAGAGATGCTAGCAGACTTTAAAAAGAAGCTTGAGCGTGGTTATTTCAGATTAAAGTCTGATATCGATACATTCGATAAGATCAAACCAATGTTGGCTGCTAAGTACGAAGATGCTAAGTTTGATTGGGAAAACACTCAATATTTCTCTCAACCAAAACTAGATGGCATTCGATGTATTGCTCGTGCTAATGGTTTGTGGTCTCGTGCAGGTAAAGAAATAATTGGTGTGCCACACATCATGGATAATCTCAGGCCTTTCTTTGCAGAAAATCCAGATGCTATTCTTGATGGCGAGTTGTATAACCACGATCTTAAGCATGACTTCAATAAGATTACATCGCTAGTTCGTAAAACAAAGCCAACTCCTTGGGATATTAAAGATGCAGCAAGACTAGTAAATTATCACGTATACGATATTATTAGCTCTAATGCAACGTTCGCTGATCGTAGTATGCTTCTACAAAATTTACGCTATACTTCAATTAGGATCGTATCAACTCGTGCTGTAGATAATCAACAAGAGTTAGATGATTTATATGGTGAATATACAGAAGATGGTTATGAAGGACAAATGGTTCGTACAAATTCTGTATATCAACAGAACAAACGATCAAAGTCGTTATTGAAGCGAAAAGAATTCATCACTGAAGAATTCAATGTGATCGCTGTAGAAGAAGGTAAAGGTAACTGGGCTGGACATATTAAACGTTTTGTATTACAAATAAACGGGCAAGAGTTTGGTGCAGGAGTAAGAGGTAATCAAGCGTTACTTGAAAGTATGTTTAAGTCTGGAGAAAAACCAGATTGGGCTACATTGCGCTACTTTCAATTAACTCCTGACGGTATACCAAGGTTCCCAGTCGTAATCGATTGGGGTGTAGGACAACGAGAGGATTAAAAATGATTGATGGAAGACTTAGAGATATTCTTGCAAGCGAAAAAAGTCGTCAAGAAGGTACGGTAGAACTTATTGCAAGTGAGAACTTCGCATCTCAAGCAGTAATGGATTTATCTGGTAGTATTTTTACTAACAAATACGCTGAAGGTTATCCAAGTAAACGATACTACAATGGTTGCGATAACTGTGATGATGTTGAGCAACTTGCTATAGATACTGCATGTGAATTATTTGGTTCTAAATTTGCTAATGTACAACCACACTCTGGTGCTAATGCTAACCTTGCTGTGTTTAAAGCATTCTTAAATCCTGGCGATAAAATCCTAGGTATGGATCTTGCAAGTGGTGGCCACTTATCACACGGTGCTGATGTGAATCTCAGTGGTGCTTGGTTTAGTTCATATACGTATGGCGTAAACGATGCAGGCTATTTAGATTACGATGCTATTCGTAGAGAAGCAATTGAGCTTCAACCAAAAATGATTGTTGCTGGTGCAAGTGCTTATTCAAGAATAATTGATTGGGCAGAGTTTAGAGATATTGCTGATGAAGTAGGAGCAATCTTGCTTGTAGATATGGCACATTATTCTGGTCTAATTGCAGGCGGAGCATATCCAAACCCAGTTCCTTTTGCTGATGTGGTTACTTCAACTACCCATAAGACACTCAGAGGGCCCCGTGGAGGCATTATATTGTGGAACAAACCTGAATATACACGTAAGATTAATAGTGCTATATTTCCAGGAACACAAGGTGGTCCACTAATGCACATCATTGCTGCTAAAGCTCAATGCTTTATTGAAGCTAATACTCGAGGATTTTACAAGTATGCTGCTGACGTTATTGATAACGCACAAGCAATGTGTAAAGTTTTTAAAGACAGTGGATTTAAAGTTCTTACTGATGGCACTGATAGTCATATCATCTTAATGGATTTAAGTGAAAGCAAATATAGTGGCCGAGAAGCTGCAGACTTACTTGAAGAAGCTGGTATTACTGTAAACAAGAATGGTGTTCCAAATGATCCTCGCCCATTCATGGAAACAAGTGGAATTCGTATCGGCACGGCAGCAGAAACTACTCGTGGTCATGATACAGTTTGGTTTACAGAGCTTGCAGAACGAATCGTAAAGATTCTATCATAGGAGACTTATGCCAACGTATTCATACAAGTGTAAAGAATGTGCGCTTGAATTCGACATAGTACAAAGAATAGTTGATGACGCTCTTAAAGATTGCCCAGACTGTAAAAAACCATCGTTAAAGAAAGTAATTAAACCTGGAGACGGTGGGTTTGCATTAAAAGGAAAAGGCTGGTTTAAGAGCGGTGGCTACTGACCATAAATAACTCTATATAAATTAAAGTATAGGGTTATTATGTGGTTATATAAAGGTGAGGAATTTACCTCTGAGATGATTGAAGACTGGATTGGATTTGTTTATTTGATTACAGACAAAGATAATGGTATGAAATACGTAGGTAAGAAGTTGCTTACTCGTATAGCAAAACTGCCACCTCTCAAAGGTAAGAAAAGAAAAAGACACGTAGTAAAAGAAACCGATTGGAAGAAATACTACGGGTCTTCTGATACTGTAAAGTTAATGATTGAAGAAAAGGGTGTAGATAATTTTCATCGTGAAATATTATATCTGTGTAAAACAAAAGGGCAACTAGGATATCTAGAAGCTAAATATCAATTTGCAAATGATGTACTATTGCGTGATGATTATTATAATGGAATTATACAAGCTAAAATTCATAGAAGCCACGTTAAAAGTTTGATTGGGTTAAATATGGATTGGATTGAATTAACTGAAAATAACAGTTGACATTTGTTTGATTATGTGTTATATTAGATAATATACAATAAAAAATTATCTTTCAATGGAGAATATTATGATAGTAACTCGCAAAAGCGTTCTTACCGGCAAGTCCCGCACAAGAAATATCCCAGTACTGCCTAAAGATCTGGCACTGTATGAGACAGGATCTATTTCAATTAGCGATGCTATGCCGTATCTTAGCTCTCAAGATCGTGATTTTATAATGGTAGGTATTACCGATAAAGAATTGAAAAATGCTTTCTCAGCTGAGTTAGCAGAAATCGTCAACGACCGTTTCGGAGTAAATTCTTGATAGTACTTTTTAATGGCCCACCTGCATGTGGCAAAGATCATGCAGCAGATTTCTTCAAAGCTCAAGGTTATAAGCACTTATCATTCAAGTATCAGTTGTTTAAAGAAACAATTAAATACTTCAATGTTACCAAAGCATGGTTTATGGAACGCTACGAAGATCGTAGTTTAAAAGAAGTTCCTACATACTGGCTTGGAAACATGTCCTGTCGTGAGGCAATGATTTATGTTTCAGAAGAAAAAATAAAACCTCGTATGGGGTTAGATTACTTTGGTAAACTCGTAGCAGAAGAGATTGATCTTAAAAAAGATTATGCAATATCTGATGGCGGTTTTATCGATGAGTTACTTCCTGTCGTAACGAAGGTTGGCAAGGAAAACTTTCGTCTTGTACAACTTACTCGCGAAGGACACGATTTCTCATCAGACTCACGTAGATATTTTGATGGCAACATAACTAAAGAATATATACTAAATAAATCAACAAAAGTTGAAAATAAGTATGTACTTCCTCACAAGTTTGATGTAATATCATATAGAGTCCACAATAACTCAACTCTTTCAGACTTCAATGGAGCCTTAAAAGAGATCTACGAAAACGAAATAAATATTAATGTGAAATAGGAGATATACAATGTTGAATCAAACCGAAATTAAAAGCGCACTTCAAGCAGGTGTCTGTTCTGTAACGTTTACAAAAGTAGATGGTTCAGAGCGTGTAATGAATGCTACACTTAAAGCAGATCTTCTGCCGGCAATTGTAGAAAAAGTGTTGGCCGAAGGTGAAACACCAAAGCCAGCCAAGAAACCTAATCCAAGCGTCCTAGCAGTTTATGATGTAAACGCACCAGGTTGGCGGTCATTTCGCTGGGATTCTATCAAAGACTTTCAGGTGGGATAATAAATGAGTATGATTTATAAAGGTGAAGTTGTAGAGACTGATCTATCTAAAAACTCTAATGGTGGAACCGAGATGATGCGAAAGCGTCTTCTCGACACTGTTCAAAAAGAACTGTTAGAAGGTTATGCAATTCACTTCTCTCGTCCAAGAGAGATACCAGTAGATGTAAAGAACATCATGTATTGTCACGATCTAGCCGAAGATCCAGAAAACGCTATACTAGCAGATGATGGTTGGAAGAAATTCGATCATTTTGTTTTTGTATCACAATGGCAGCGTGACCAATATATTACGTACTTTAAAATTCCGTATTCTAAATGTTCTGTTATTCCTAACGCTGTTGAAAAACGTTATGAAGCTGAAGAAAAGAATACAGAAACAATCCGCTTTATCTATCACACTACTCCACATCGTGGATTAGAATTGTTAGTACCAGCTTTTGATGCACTATCTCAAGAATATCCAAATATTCATCTTGATGTATATTCATCATTTGCTATCTATGGATGGCCTCAAAGAGATGATCCTTACGTAGAATTGTTTACACAGATCCACAATCATCCAAAGATGACTTATCACGGTTCTGTTCCTAACGATCAGGTACTAAAGGCTCTAGATAAAGCACACGTATTCTTATATCCAAACGTATGGAAAGAGACTTCGTGTATTGCTCTGATCGAAGCAATTAAATCTGGATTGGTATGTATCCATCCAAATTACGGTGCTTTGGCAGAGACGGCAGCTAATGCTACAATTATGTATGATTATGACGAAGATCCAACTAATCATGCTAGAATGGCATATGCTATTGCTAAGGGTGTTTTAGAACACCAGAAGAACGATTCTATGTTCTTAAATCGATTTACGAGATCAGATAGATTTGGACTGATCCCTAATGACATTACTACTTTCTCTAATCTGTGGACTAAGCTACTTAGAGAAAAAAGTCAGCCACAATCGAAATAAAGGGTTGACATTTGTTCCTACATAGATTATAATAGTTTATGTAGATTAAATTAAAACGGAAAATATTATGGCAATACTAGTAGACTACAATCAGGTTATACTTGCTTCGCTATTCGCGAGCATAGGTAATCACACAGATGTGGCGGCAGATGAGAATATCATTCGCCACATGTTTTTAAACTCAGTACGATCAACTCGTAAAAAGTTCTCACAAGAATACGGCGAGATCGTAATTTGCTGCGACGGTAAAAATACGTGGCGCAAAGAAGCATATCCTTATTACAAAGCAAATCGTAAAGCTGGTAGGGATAAGTCTGGTATGGACTGGAACGCTTTGTTCCAAATTATGAATAACGTTCGTACTGAGATGAAAGAATTCTTTCCTTATAAAGTAATTCACATCGAGCATTGTGAGGCTGATGATATTATCGGTGCTGTTATCAATGATAATGGATCTGAATTAAACATTGGTTCTGAAAAGTTCCTTGTTCTTTCAGCAGATAAAGATTTTATTCAGTTGCAAAAGTATGCAAACGTCGATCAATATGATCCTATTCGTAAGCGTTGGATTCGTAACGATCAGCCTGCATCATACCTTGCAGAACATATTCTTAAAGGTGATACTGGCGATGGTGTTCCAAACATCTTATCTCCAGACAACTGTTTAGCAGTTGGTGAGCGTCAAAAAGCTATGACTAAAAAGCGTTTAGCTCTTTACTCTCAAGGTACTGAAGTAATGGATGAAGAAACTCTTCGCCGTTTCTATCGCAATAAGATGATGATTGATCTTGCAGAAATTCCTCAAAAATATCAAGATCAAATTCTTGAAGCTTACAATGAAGAGAAAACTATTGGGCGCGAGCTATTGTTTAACTTCTTTGTACAGAAAAAGCTTAAGCATCTAATCACAGACATACAGGATTTTTAAAAATGGCAGTACGACAATCAATAACAGAAATCATTCAAGGCGCTGGTTCTAAGAAAACAACTAAAGAAAAAGTTGCTTTTCTTCAGACAAATGACAATGTGCCATTGAGAACTGTGATATCTTATACATATGATAAGAGCATTGAATTTTTAATACCTGATACTCCACCACCGTGGAAAGAAAATAATTATGAAGATGAAGCAAAATCACTGTTATATACAGAAGCTCGTCGTCTAAGAATTTTCATCAAAGGTGGTGGTTATGATCAGCTGAAACCAATCAAACGGGAACAGTTGTTTATTAGTCTTTTAGAAGACGTTGATAATGATGATGCTAAAACATTAGTACAAATGATTGCTAAGAAGCCATTCAAAGGCTTATCACTGAAAACAATTATGGAAGCATTTCCAGATCTAATAACAACCGAATAATGTAACAAAGGTATACTACAATGGGTAAGAAGCATTCAATCAAGAAGTTTCGCGACACTTGGGAAGATGACGAATGGGGCAGTGAAGATTCAAACAGATCAAAGGGAAAGAACAAAGATAAGCGGGTTAAAGAAGCCCGTAAGCAGAAGTTCTCAGACCGATGGTATGATGAAGATTTTAACATTAAACGTAAAAAAAGTGAAAAAAAGCCTTGACATTCATTCTTAGATGATGTATAATGTATATAAGAAATGAGGAAATAAGTTAGTTTGATGGTTTGAAATTAATTTCAAATTAAATGAAAAAAAGCCTTGACAAAGGTATCAAACTAAGTTATAATATACATATAATCAATCAAAGGAAACTACATTATGACAAAATTCGCACAGTTTGACAAAGCAACTCTTAAAGCTCTTCGTTCAGAAATGCAAGAAGTAATGAACAAATATGCTGTTAAGGCAAATCTTGAGATTGCAGTTGGTAACATGTCCTACTCGGATGCTGAAGTTACTATCAAAGTTAACGCTAAAGTAAAAGGTGCAACAACACGCACTGATCGTATCCTTGAAAGCGAAGTTACTAAGTACGGCTTGAAAATGCAGAACTCTAACGGTGATGCTATCACTGGTTACAACACACGGGCTGGCAAGTATCCTTTCCAGTACACATGTGGATCAACCGGTAAGCGTTATAAGTGTTCTACTGTACAAGCTAAATTGAAGTTTGGAATGTAAAAAAAGTGCAAAAGGGGGTTGACATTCAATCCCCTTTTTGTTATAATATGAATATGAATAAAACAATGAAAGAATATAATATGAGTTTAAGTGATAAAGTAATTTTAACAGACGTCGATGGAGTACTTCTCGATTGGCTCTTTTCATTCCAGCAATGGATGGATAAGCATGGCTACAAAACTGTAGATGGTGCTGAAGCTGAATATGACGTTTCAAAGCGTTATGGTCTCGAAGAAGTCGAAAAGAATCGTCTTGTTAGAATGTTTAATGAATCTGCATGGATTCGTTGTTTACCCCCTTTACGTGATACTATTAAGTATATGCGTAAACTACACGAAGATCACGGATATGTTTTCCGTGTAATTAGTTCTTTAAGTGATGACTATTATGCTCAACACTTACGTACTAAAAACCTGATCGAAATGTTTGGACCAAGCCTTTGGGATACTTTCGTTTACCTAGATACAGGTGCTGATAAAGATGAAGCACTAGAACAATATCGTGGTACTGATTGTTACTGGATCGAAGACAAACCAGAGAATGCTGATTTAGGCATCGAACTTGGTTTAGATTCAATTCTAATGGGTCACGACTTCAACGCTAACTATTCAGGTTCAGCAAAACGAGTTACTACCTGGAAAGAAATCTATGAAATAATTACAGGAAATTAACTCTTCTAACCTGTTAGACTTATAAATAAGTCATAATACAGGCCTAAGAATAAAACGTTCAAGCCGACCTTGTATTATGGGTTGGCTTTTTTTATATTATAACATAGGAGAATGTATGCCCAATTATACATTTGAAAATACACAGACCAACGAAATCATAGATCTAACTATGAAAATTGCAGAGCTTGATCAATTCAAGCTTGACAATCCCCACATGAAACAAAGAATTGTAAGCGCACCGTCAATTGGTGATGCGCACCGTCTTGGGCGAATTAAGCCTGATGACGGATTTCGTGATGTTCTCAAAAACGTAAAACACCACCATCCTGGCTCTAGAAAAAAGGACGGTGCAAAAAACACTATCAATACTTGGTAGTATCACAAAACAGGAGAGTTCAATGGCAGCTAGACAGCGAAGATTATCCAGAAGAGAAAAACAACGAGTCGAAAGAGATCAGGAACATATGGTAAGTATCTTAAATCAAAACTTCGGTATGAGGCAGATCAATCCATTAACACCAACTCAAGGAGACATGTTCGAATCTTATAATTCAGGATACAATATCGCCGCCATCGGAACAGCAGGTACAGGAAAAACGATGTGCGCTATGTATTTAGCACTAACCGACGTACTTAAGAAAGGAGGATATGAACAAATCATCGTTGTAAGATCTGCAGTTCAGACGCGCGAACAGGGGTTTATGCCCGGCACTAAAGAGCAGAAAGAAGCACTCTATTCAGTCCCATATTCAGATATCGTTAACGACTTATTCGGTCGTGGAGACGCATATCAAATATTACAACAAAAAGGAATGATCAAATTTATGACATCCTCATTTGTTAGAGGACTAACATTCGACAATGCAATTATTATTGTAGATGAGTGCCAATCAATGACATATCACGAATTAGATACAATTATCACACGAGTAGGAGAATCGTCTAAGATTGTATTTTGTGGAGACACAAGACAAGATGACTTATCAATATCTAGAAACAAAGCCGACGTTTCAGGTCTTGCAGAGTTTTTACGAGTAATCCGTAGAATTAATAGTTTCACTACTATTCAATTTACACCAGACGACATCGTCAGGTCGGGTCTCGTAAAAGAATATATATTAGCAAAGGAACGGCTTTTAACAGCTGCTTAAGTTAAGCAAGGATGGCCTTCGGGCCATTCTTACTTTTAAAGGATAGAAAAAATGTTTCCAATAACAAGACAATTTATGGATTTCCATATCGGCCACGCATGTATTGGTACAGGTACAGGCCACCCAAAACCGTTTCACAAAACACCTTATTATACTACACCACAGAACAAAGTACGTGTTGGTGGATTTAAGGCTATTGTAATTGGTGGTGGTACTGCATGTAAAGATATGGCAGTCGGTGGATCAGGGCGAGTAACTGCTGGTGGTATTCCTGTGCATCGAGCTACTGATGCAACAAGCGGACACCCTTGTCACTTTGTTCCAAATGCTTCTGCTGCGTCGTTTATATTTGTAAAGGCTGGATAAAATGGCTAAGCCAGACTATGCGGCTCTGTTCGCTCAAATTGCGATTGAAACAGATCCCGTAGTCAAAGAACAACTGCGTTTACAAGCTTATGATTTCTCACCACCGGTACCATTACCAGCAGGAGAAACTATAGAAGACTACTTGTTAACTCCTCACGAAGAAGAATTATTCGCATACACATATGACGATTATGTGGTAGATAATCCAGGATACGCAGAAGGAAACTACTCTACTTCTGGTTTATACGTTATGCCAGACTACGCCGAGTACGATTATATAAATATACAGTATCCTACTGCTGGTCTTTACGTTGCTTCAGGGTATACAGAAGAAGACTACATACAATTAACAGATACATCAATAGGTAGTGGATTTATTTCGTATGTTGGCGAATACTACAATGAATTAGGGGAAACGACGTAATGTCAATAACAAAGCGTACCGACAAAGGCTCGGCATTAACTTACGATGAAATGGATGATAACTTTGATGCTATCGCACCACGGACTAGTGCAACAGGTTCAATTCAAATTCCTGCAGGAGATACTAACGCTCGAGACGCTACTCCATCAGCAGGCTTTTTAAGATACAACACAAGTCTTAATTCTTTTGAAGGCTATCAAAACGGAGCTTGGGGTAATTTAGGTGCAGGTGGCGGAGGTGGTGGCGGCGACGTTAACCAAAACGCTTTTAGTATTTTCTCAGTTTCAGGTCAAACAAGTGTTTCAGCAGATTCAGCAACAGATACCGTAGAGTTCATTGCTGGTTCAAATATCACTCTTACAACAAATTCAGGAAGCGATAGTATTACTATTGCAGCATCTGGTTTAACACAAGATTTTGCATATTCAAGTTTAACAGATGTTCCGTCAAGTTTTCCTCCAAGCACACATAACCAAGCATGGTCTACAATCACAGGAACACCAACCACATTAGCAGGTTACGGTATTACTGATGGCGGTGGTGGCGGCGGTGTACAAGGATTTACTGGTATACAAGGTTTCACTGGTGGAGATGGAGATCCTGGTGCTCAAGGTACAAATGGTATCGGACTAAGCGGTAACCAAGGTATTCAAGGTCCAGCAGGTGATGGTTCCGGCGGCGGTGGAGCTCAAGGATTCCAAGGTACTCAAGGATTCCAAGGAACAATTGGACAAACTGGTTTTGGATCAGATGGTGCTCAAGGTTTTCAGGGTTTACAAGGCGACGAAGGTCCAGAAGGAAATTCAGTTCAGGGAATTCAAGGACCTTCTGCTCCAGCTGGAGCGGTAGTTCAGGGTACTCAAGGTGTTCAAGGTTCGCTAGGATTTGACGGTCAGCCAGGATTCCAAGGCATGCAGGGTTTAGATGCTGCAGGCGCCCAAGGTGTTCAAGGTCCTAATGGACCAGCAGGATTTGGTTTACAAGGACATCAGGGTATCCAAGGTGATCTTGGTCCTGAAGGTCCTGAAGGTGAAGGTGCTCAAGGTATTCAAGGTACTGATGGTTTCCAAGGACTTATCGGCGGTGATGGTGGCGATGGGCCAGACGGTCTTCAAGGTCTGCAAGGACCAGCCGGTTCTGTTCAAGGTTTACAAGGTACGATTGGTGTAGGCGACACGGGTGCTCAAGGTATTCAAGGCAGCGTTCTTCAAGGTACAATTGGTACTGACGGTGCTCAAGGTATTCAAGGTTTACTTGGTACCGGTGTTCAAGGTCTTCAAGGAGAAGCTGTTCCAGGACCTAACGGTTTACAAGGTGCTACCGGTATTCAAGGTCTTGGTGGTGATGAAGGTATTCAAGGTACAGGCGGCGTAAGTATCCAAGGTATCCAAGGGACTCAAGGCATAATTGGAGAAACTGGTACTCAAGGCACACAAGGTATTCAAGGTTTACAAAGTGTTCAAGGACTGCAAGGACTCCAAGGAGAAATATTACAAGGTGTTCAAGGTTCAGAAGGTACTATTGGACTGCAAGGTGTTCAAGGTAACCAATCTACACAAGGTATTCAAGGCAACGCCGGAATAGGTATTCAAGGACCGTCCGACGGTGTTCAAGGTTTGCAAGGTACGACTGGTGACGCTGGTGTTCAAGGACCGTCTGATGGACAAACGGGTGCACAAGGCTTATTAGGACCACAAGGTATTCAAGGTCTTACTGCTCAAGGTGTTAACGGTGTACAAGGTTTCGTCGGAATTCAAGGACCATCAGATGGTGCAGACGGAATACAAGGTACTACAGGTATTCAAGGCTCGCAAGGAACTCAAGGTTTAACTGGGGCAGGTGTTCAAGGTGCGACTGGTGACACTGGTGTTCAAGGACCTGCTGACGGACCACAAGGTACACAGGGTGTTATTGGTACTGCAGTTCAGGGTATTCAGGGTTCAACCGATGGACCTATTGGACCACAAGGTACACAAGGTGTTCTTGGTTTACAAGGTTTAACTGGATCAACCGGTCTTCAAGGTGTCCAAGGTTTAACTGGATCAACTGGCCTTCAAGGTATTCAGGGTGTTCAAGGGATGCAAGGTCTCGATGGACCAGAAGGTAAACGTTCATTTGTTGTAGAAGCTAATGGTTCAACTGATTACGTAATTGATGGTGTAAATGATCCAACTATTAACCTTATTCGTGGATTTACTTATGCATTTAATGTAGCAGCAAATGGTCACCCATTTGAAATCAGAGCATCTAACGGTGGATCTGCTTATAATACAGGTGTAATTAATAACGCTGCACAACTTGGTACAGTCTTATTTACAGTGCCATATAACGCTCCTGCAACTCTCTATTATCAATGTACTGTGCATTCGAATATGGGTGGAGTTATTAATACTTCTGATCTTGGACCAATTGGTTTAACAGGTCTTCAAGGTTTGCAAGGTGTCCAAGGTTTACAATCCGTGCAAGGTTTGCAAGGTTTGCAAGGTACAACGAGTCCGAATCCACTGTTTGCTGCTAACGAAGATACTCCTACTGCTCAACCTGTAGCAACGGGTTCAAACGCAATTGCGCTAGGCGACTCATCAGATGCTTCGGGTGCTGACTCACTTTCGTTTGGTAGAGATTCAACAGCAAGCGGAGCTGACT